>Ga0307512_10007957_pt1 | contig 10413 bp, 14 predicted proteins | sample 14_EM_MG_FD_200267 | JGI IMG/M metagenome (GOLD analysis project Ga0307512, IMG submission 200267) | Populus trichocarpa ectomycorrhiza microbial communities from riparian zone in the Pacific Northwest, United States - 14_EM | ecosystem: Host-associated > Plants > Roots > Unclassified | place... | reverse complement strand
ACCGTCATAACCATCGAGGGTGTTGATTTTGGCGGGGACAAACAGATGTAAATAAAAACATGATCATTGGCTTGGTTGCCGGTCACCACATTGACGGTCCTCGCACGCCCCGGGTCCTGCCGCTTGCCGGCCCTAATCATATTGCTGAATAACGAAATGCCACGTGATAGCACAAGCTACACCAAAAAAAAAAAAAAGCCACGTGATGTGATTAGATAAGGGAGCTCACTTATAAGCAAAATAACCCCCTAGACCTCGTTCTCTTCCGTCCACCACCGGCACCTACTACTAAGATGACCTTCAGTTTGCCACCCTTGCCGTACGGATATAATGATCTCGAGCCTTACATCTCGGAGCAGATCATGAAGCTTCACCACACGAAGCACCACCAGACCTACGTCAACGCCCTTAACACCGCGACCCAGGCTTATGAGAGAGCCTCCTCCGCCAAAGAGCGACTCGGCTTGCAAGCTGCTTTGAAGTTCAACGGTGGTGGTCAGTAACTTCGGCGTCTGGCCGGTGATCGTTGTTCAGGCCTTATCGGGCTCGATCTCCCATCGAACATGTGTCGCTGATCCATTTCACTGTCGCCCTGTAGGTCACATTAACCACTCCTTGTTCTGGAAGAACCTGGCCAAGGCTAGCACCCACGGCGGAATTGGTGGAACCTTGCAGGATGGTCCCTTCAGCCAGGCCATCGCCAAAGACTTCGGTTCCCTCGATGCCCTTAAGAAGGAGTTTAACGCTGCCACCGCGGCTATCCAAGGATCTGGCTGGGGCTGGCTGGTGAGTTTGCACCTGAATCAACTTGACGCAAGGCTGGAGCGATGACGGTTTGTTTTTGCTTCCAGGGACTTAACCCCGCCACCAAACGTTTGGAGATTGCCACCACTGCTAACCAGGATCCTCTCTTGAACTTGATCCCAATCATCGGCGTTGACATCTGGGAACACGCCTTCTACCTCCAGTACCTCAATGTCAAGGTCGATGTGAGTCTCAATCTACCTGTCGCCTGCGAAATAAACCCTTTAATGTGCACGATTTAGTACCTCAATGCGATCTGGAACGTCATCAATTTCCACGAGGCGGAGCAGCGCTTCATCGAGGGCTTGAGCGGCACTGACGCTGGGGTTTCTTTGTCCAAGATTTAAAATTTCGACCACGCTGGATAGGAATCAACCTGTAACTGTACTCTTAACAAAAGGTCGTAAATCAAAATTGAAGCAGTGTTAACTGAAGAGTCGGGGGATTTTGAGGTTCCTCTACGGCCAAGACCGATATAAGTACATTCAGGGGGACATGCGATTGTCACCCCGGTGGTACCGAACCATACTTGTGCGGGGTCCCCAATCCGGGTGATTTGGTGCAAAACAATCGGTCGTCAATTTCTGGGGGGTGGACACGTTTTCTAATAAAACACCTGCGTATAAAACTGTAGCCATCGCTGCAGGGAACAATTCGTTCTCCTGGACCAACATAAAATGAGCTGCGGATGCGGGAATAACGTCGAAGTACGCATTGCCTAAAATGGACAGGTGGTTTCCCCCTTGTCCGCTACACACCACCCTATCGTTTACGACATCTCGAGATCTCTCGGGGGTCTTTCCTTCAATGGTTGATGGCACAATGCTCAATATTGAATGGTAACTAGGGTAAGTTCAACGTTATAAAGTGGCTGGAATATACCTGCACGTTCTAAACCCTCCGCCATCATGTCTGCACGTCGCAGAAAATCCTCCACTGGCCCTCTATTGATACCCAGTCCAATATATTAGGTGAGAGGATCCGTCCAAAGCTGGGTGGTGAAGGGCGCTTCCGGGGTCCTATCGGGGTTCTGACAGTTGGGTGTCCCCCGGTGCGCTGCCGCGCACCCCCTGAGTACATTCTTACACGGTTACACCTGACGGGACGATCATACGCGCTAACCGATTGGCCATGAAATTTGATCATGGATGTATGGCTCTGCTTTAATACTGTAGGCTACGGGTACTAACGAAGACGCTTGATTAAATAAGTACAGGGGTATAACGAGTGTCAGAGATGAGATGTGAAGTCCACTAGTTACTAAGAGATGATAGGTTGGTCACCACGGGGTCCACGCAGTGACGGTTCGAGAGAACCCGATCCCGTTTTCCGCTGCAGGGATGACGGGAGAAGAATCGATGCTCAACTGGTAGGTTGTCCCAACCGTGGCCAAACTGTAGATACTGATTTTGGATCGAGAGTCGACGTCTAGGATCTCGGATTGGCAGTTGAGTTGATCCGGCAAGTTGCACTGGGTAGAATTGTAGTCGATGAAGAAGCTGTACAGCCCAGCACCGAAAACGAGGATATCATAGGATTCGGTCACGTGCAATCCCCAGGCGGAGGTCTGGTTGGCATTGAAAGACGGATCATTCCACTCTGGGAGGATGGTGAAGAGAGGAGCGGGGGGAGGTGGGTTGGGTTGGTAGTAGGGGGATTCGGTTTGTGGAAGACCGATGTAGTGGTTCGCGGCGCCAGCGAGGTTGTAGTTGACGATGACGTGGTGCTCGGACCCGGTTCCAATGAGCCAAACGGGGCCTTGAGATTCGGACAAAAGGCCACGACCGGAGTAGATGGTCGTCTGGTTACCGTCCAAGGTCTCGAAGTCGTGATCAGCGAGCCAGATCCAAGTTCCCTCAAAGTAGGCAGTAGAGTGACAGGTCAGGTGGACAGCCAAAAAGGCGGCGAAGCATTGGCGATTTCCGACGTCGGTCGTTGGGCACTGGGGCAGTTGAAGCTCGGATCCAGCAGTACCTCCAAGGCGAACATAGGAATCCCACATTCCAGCGCCGCCCCTGGTCTCTGAATGGACGTTCCATTGAAGGACAATAGCACCAGCGGCTATGGTTTTGGATCATGTCAGTCAATTTATGAGACGATGAGTGTGATAGGCATACTTGGGCCACGTGTCGAGAAAATGATGCCTCCGATCTCAGCAGCACCCTTAGAGTCAGGCGCACCAACCTGGACGATGGGCTTTGGATTATCGATATCATTGAACTTGATTCCGGTACCAGCGATGACAGCCCAGGTTTCACCGAAGATGTGAACTCCAGCTGGAATCTCTAGGGTGTCAGACACCAGGTAGGTACCGGCATCGAAGAAGATGATCTTGCACCCAGAAAACTATCGGGGGTAGGTGAGATGTCAAGAAGGCGATGATGAAACGTCAGAACAAACCCTATCGAAGACTTTTTGTAAGGCAGCAGTATCGTCTGTATGGCCGTCACCCTTGGCTCCGTGGTCTCTGACGCTTACGATTTGGGTGACATCGTAATCTGCATACATGGGCCTTCCCTTGCTGAAGATGCGGCCATTTTCGAGGAGACTCCGGTCCTTAGAGATAGGCGCAATATAATCTTGGGTATAACCTTCGGAATCGTGACCGACATAGACGTTTCCTTGGACCCAGGTGTCGACATGGATATGACCGGTAGAGCCAGCGAGGACAATTTCACCACCGAAGATTCCGACGATAGCTGAAACGTTAGTGGCTCGAACGTTGTTGAGGACAATGGAGGAGTTGAGCCCAGTGGTGGCGTTGGAACTTCGGTAGAAGACTGGGGTATCCCTCACTACAGCGTCGACGATTGCGATTCCACCAACGGTGCCAACAACAACCTCGAATCCAACCTGCGCGTTGTTGATGGTGATTCCTTGGAAGTTCCATCCCCAGTTCCAGGCCATTTTAACGGCAGTGTTCGACCCGTTAATGGTAACGTTGCGGACGGTAAACTGTTGATTTCCAACGTCGAGACCGACATTTCCGCCGTTGATAATGAGGTCACCCATAAAACCACCACTGAGGATCCAATTTAGAACTCGTTTACAGCGATTCTAGTAAATGTGATGTCTTACCTTCCGTTCTCCATCATGACGGCACGATGCTGAGTGCCATTAGCGGTTGATAATTCGAAGACGAGGTTGTACAGGGAGGTCGCTTGGGAGACTTGCCAGTGAATGCATGTAGCCCTGCGATTTGGATCAGCGTGGAGCCGAGCTCGGGGACGATCATGTCAAAACACATACAAAACCTCGGGTGGGACTAGAGTGGTGTTGAACCGCAAATTCTTGACGGAACGGAAACTTTGCGTCTGATAAGCAAGCAAGCGCGCTTGAGGGGAAGATGTCACTTACAAATTGTTTTGGTTGACGTACCACTGACTTCCGTTCCCGCCAGGAATGTACGGATCAGCATCTGCTCGCCAAGCGGGTCAAGGGTTTTATTTTCCGTTTCTGCTTGAACTATGAAGTAACCCACCGAATATAGCCAGGGCAGCAGGATTGAAATTCACAGCGGCAAGGATCGTGGGCAGCTCGCGAGCATCACCCATTACTTCCGTATAGTAATAAAGGGGGATCGAATCTGTAACTAGATATGTGCTGAGATCACAAGGCATCAATAATGCGAGCCCGTTGGAATAGATTAGACGCACCCTTGAGGGAAGTATACAGTAGCGGGAGAAATTGAGGAGCTTCCACAATCTTGTCCGCAACGGGGACCTGTGGACATAGCGCGGCTGAGCCACAAGGTTTCGTCAGCTATCACGAGATACTTATAAAAAGAAACGGGATTTTTACAGGATGGCCTCAGTATCGTCCGCGACACCATCGCCAACTGCACCGTAATCCTTGACATTTCGGAAGACCTCGTAACCAGTAGGGTCGGGGTTGTAGGCCGCGATACCCTGGTGCTTGATCTTTTCAAGCCAATAAGGCTCATCCTCACGCGCGTATCCTGTATCTAGTGGCGCCGAACATTTAGAACCGAGAGCTGCAACGTAAGTTAGGTACGTTGAGGCAAAAATCAACGCCCAGGTGAGACGGAAGGACATGGGGCGAGAGGATGAAGGGAGAATGGGATCTTCACGCTTTATACCCGAGTAATTTAGTGCCAAGCCAGAAGACAACGCCGGCGCATGCGAAGTCGCGAGGTCACCACCTACTATGATCCATTCATAGCGGGGGTGATCGGTATGAGCCGAGAAGACGGTTGCAATAGTGGGATGGTTGGGTGTGGAGCCTGGCAATGGTAGGCAGAAGAACTGTTTCGGGTGCTTCCATTCGACGCGCAAAATATGATGGATGCCCAACCAGAAGGTATGGGCGCGCGCAGACTGGGGTCGACGCGGTGGGATATACTTACTTCGTAGGGTCTTTGGAGAGTGACCGCACGTCCTCCACGTGTACGTGTTATGGAATATACGGGAGATGGTGAACGGATCTGAGAGGAGCAGGATAAGATCAAACGGGGGGGCTGGAGGGTCCACCAAGATTGATCAAATCGGCCTCCTGATCCCGAGTCGCACTGCGAGGCGCCAGATACTTCCAAAGGTGTAAATATTTCACCACGACTTTGCGAAAGCGCAGCAGGAAATCTCAGAACAGATCCTACTCCCATCACACACTTTTTACGAAACACGTTTAGCAAACGACATACGCACATGAACCGAGCCTTGGGCCAGGGGTAAAAGGACTCATACGTGGCATCGGGCTATTATAAGTTTGACGAGATTTGCCGACTGATAACGCGTAACGACTGGCTGGTGGCAGAGCCTTCGTCGCCCCCTAGGGTATGGTTCGAAACTAAGCCACGTGCGACGGCACTTGGGGTTTGCACGCAGGTGAAAGTTTGGTTAGTCTTCTGATCCAACCCTACCGCCGAGAACTGTTGGCCAGGGTGACTCTCCACAGGACGCTGAACCGTAGCACTTTCGGGTGTCGCAGAGTCTATTGCCGAGAGTAAGGTTTGCGGATGAGGCTTATCTTGGACGGCCTGCGGATAATCTATGATAAGAGCGGAATTCAAAGTTAAGTCCTAATGTTGATCATTCACACACGTACGATCATTTGTACATGACGACTCTGACGGTGCGCAACCATCATCTCAGTCGGAAACTGTTCGGGGGACCCAGCAGACCCACGCCCAATACTGGTGCCGCAGGTACCCCCACGATGTTTGGGATGATAGAAAACGAACATATACATATTTGATTCGTACAATCTAGGTTCAAACGTTTACACAGATATCTGATACAGGTGTGCGCATACTTTCTACACATAGATGTTGCAAGAGCGGGTGTCTCGCGAATTCGGGTGGGGAGTGGATTTGCCCTATTAGTAGTTTGGATACAATCCGTCTTCTTTCCTCTTCTTCGTCATTCCTAGAACCGGAGCTCAGAACGAATCCCGCGTCCAGCAGGGGGTGGGTGACTCACCAGCAATGATCGCGCTCCCGATTCCACTACCATCCTCTGCGTGGTGAGTTACAATATTACTGGAAGTGGATCGAATATTGAGTCAAGTGACATGGTATATTGTACCAATCCGACTCACAGTCCTTTGTCTCCAAAGACATCTTGGAGTCCTTCATGCACCCTTTCTGCGAATCCTGGGTATTTCTGTGCCCGAGATGTGTCAGTTGTGCGTACGAATTTCCAAAACCGCAACGCGTACGTTGTACAAAGAACCATCTGCACCAACAGAGCATCCTTCTTCCAAAAGATCTTTCTTGTTCACAATAGCGGCAATCCCACAAGCACTCAGCCTCGCTGAACGTTTCCCGATGAGTTTAGCCAGCGCCCGGAAGAACTGGCGCTCGGCGAGAGTAGTTTCAAGAGCGAAGAAGTGCGTGAAGATTCCAATGATCATCAACAGTTCGTCCGTTGGATCGCTGTATAGTGAGCAGCTCGACATGTATTCCCGGCTCATCTACTTTGAAGTACAGTACCTTTCCATCAAGGACAGGAAAGCAGTGTCGAAGGAGTAGGGTGTCTCGATCTTGTACGTGTTCTGACCCAAGAAGATGACGCCCTCGTCGATCAAATCACAGATGACGAGTCGCAGGATTTCTCCTAGATATCTTCCAGAGATGAGTTTCTGACGTTTGGTGTTAGCGAATGGTAAATAACACATGCAGACGAGTCTACCTCGAAAGCTTGTTCCCCAGGTTTGTTGGATGATTCGTCTACGATAATGTCATACTTTGTGCGCGGTAGGTGCTCGTGCTTGAACGAATCGAAAGCACCCTGGCACCAAGATGTTAAACGTGGATTTTTCAGAGTGTGAAAAAGCTCCATACCCATTCGCAGTTGATAGCGATCTCTGCGTCATCCGCAAATCCGCAGCCCTTCAATTTGGGTATCTCCTTGACCGTTTCCATGTAGGCCGCGTTACATCCAGTACCAAAAATCACGGCAATCTTGGTTTTGGGATTGACGTAGGCAGAAGCGATCAGTGTTCCTGTGGTATCGCACGTGAGAGCAACAAGGTCCACAGGGACGTTCTGTCGTCACTTTAAGCAGGATTGGGGCAACGGGATGCTCCAGAGACTCACCTGAGCCTCCAAAGCTGTTCGGAACATTGCCGCCACGTCGTGTCCTTCCGTGTTTGGCGCGCTGAAACCTTTGGTCCAGCGAATGAGGGCTCCATGGTCTATCCTCTCTTGCCTGGGTGAACCTAGTTAGCGCTTCGGAATTGTGACCCCCAGTCATAGGTAAAGGATACAGACGAGCATGGGTATGAAAACTGAATTTTGGTTTCGGAAATCAACGACATGATAATGATTTGAGGGATGGTCCTTAAAACATACCGTGAAACCCAACGGGAGTTTGACCCCGTCCTTCGTCATTTCCTCCGAGTCGCCGAGGTTGGAGTTAATGAAGATCTTGACGCATTCTGCACAAAAGTTGAACAGCTTCTGGCCGTCGTCGTGCTTTTGCTCTTCGGACAATCGGTATTTGGATTGCGTAATCTCGAACTTTCCACCTCCGTTCAAAGTCACGAGACACACGCGAAGGTTGGTTCCACCTGGGCGTTGGTGAGATTAATGATCGGATACGTTGACGTGGAGCAGGCGCACCAAGATCGAGTGCCAGATATTCCCCAGTCTCTTCTCCAGTTGGCCATCCGAACACAAAAGTGGGGATCATAGGCTCATTCAAGAGTAAGCAATTGCTGCCGAATAGTACGAGTCGTGATAAGATAAGCCGGCTCGTACTCACCACAACCTGGCCAGGGCTCTCTAAACCGAGCTCTAACGACTCCGTAAACGCATCGACGATCATCCTCATCCTCTGAGGAGTCAAAGTAAACCTTTACACCCGGTCAATGTCGTGAATCGTTATCCTGATCAGAAAGCAGAGTGACCGTACAGAGTCTCGAACTTCCTCAGATGATCAGCCATCGTTCTGAGATTCGATTAAGATGCGGTTAACAGCCTAGAGCGGAAATCACATCTGCTGGGCACCTCACTTCTTGGTGGCATGGGGCAAATCTTCTTCCTCGTTGGTCCTGGTGTGATAATTGAGCGTCACTCCGGTTGGCAGAGTGATAGTGCCACTTCCACGTCGTGAGGCCGGCATGATTAACGAACGAGAGGGAGATCTTGGAAGATGGAGGGATCAGGTGTGTTATCGCACTCAAAACGAGAACGTTGAGGCAAAGCTGGTTGTTGGTGGGAGAGCCGATCGGCCGTTCCCGATCAGTCCGTCAAGCCTCGGCAACTCACAGCGGCAAGGGAACGGATTACTAGTAAGGACAATTGTATAATTGCGAGACGAGAGAGATGGGAACACTAGGGAGCATTTAACAAACGGAGGTAGTCTATAGGACACACGAGAGGGTGATGGTACAGGTAATCAACGAAGTGCCTTGGTGATAAATCCGAAAAGGTCAGTTACCTGAGCGACCATAAGGCAGAAAAGGAAAAGGAGCGTAGAAGCAGAGACAATACTTGAGGACAATAAAAAACTGGGAAGTAAAGGGAACAACAGGGAATGACGTGAAGGTCGAATGATGTGATGCAAGGGATGTGGGAAAGATGGATTTAATCCTCTTCGGCCCTCTTCGGCAAGAGGTTGACAATACGGGTCTCCTTGACCTTTTGACCGTCCTTACCGAAGTAGCGTTCGGTTTCGAAACTCCAGTGCAAGGAGCCGACAATCCAATCCTGCAATCCCTGGACGTAGAGCTTGACTTCTCGGTTGACTTGCTCGTCCCCGAAGTCAGGGATGCGCTCGAGGTTGGAGATGAATGCATCGATGGTATTCTTGCAAAGTTCTCCGACCTTGTCAACTGCTTGTTGGAGGTTCATGCCGTGATGCTCCATGAAAATTGGGATGAGGTTGTGGGTATCATCACCACGAGACTGTTCGACGTTGTAGGAGAAGATGTCCTAAAAATGAGACATTGAGCATGTGCAGTACGGGATACGCGGGGTGGAAAACTCACGTTAGACCATGCAACCAAATCATTCGAGCCTTGCTTCAAGGCTTCGATGACTGGATGCTCAAGAACCTCCTGAGGGACGTCGAGATCATAGGCGTACTCAATCAAGTCGAAGGTTGACTTGCAACCACTGGTGTCACGACGAATGTCGATGAACGATTCGAGATCGGGGATCTGCTCCGCGTCACGGTCCTGAGCCTGGAGATTGACGGATTCGAAGAACTGTTCGAGCGTTTCCTTGAAGCGGTGGGCCGGGCCGGGTTTGCAGTTCTTGATGCAACGAGACCAGTAGCTGTTAGAAGATGGACACGAAACCGTTGGTAAATGGGGTTGAGAATAACCGACCGCGATAGGATAAACTCACTCCCTAGCAAGCTTCCCAGCGCTGATTTCCTCCTCTGGTTGAACCTTGGTCGGCATGTACTTTTCAGTGAACCAATGAGCGTTCATGACAGCATCAGCAAGGATGTCGGTCTCCTTGGTCAACATCCCGTCAGAGATGTTGTCGAGATGGAAGAGGTAGCCGAGGAAATCAGCAACAATGCGCATGCGCTCGGGCGGGCAGTAGGGGTAGCACCGAGCAGTCAACAATCCAGCCTGAAATTACGATAAACCCTGTTTCCGTTGTATGAATAAGGTATGAAATTACGTACTTGAAGACCCCAGAGTGCTTGCTTGCGCTTTGGGCTCAGCTCGGGACATCCGTCCACGAGCCACTTGGTAGATTCAGCCGTCAACTCGTCAGCATTGGGATGCCTTCCAAGCGGGAAGGGGCAATCCCCAACGAGGTCAGGCATGATGAAATAAGTCGGTGCCTTCTCTTTATTATCAGCTTGCCTGGTAGCCGAGGACGAGTCAAGAGAGACCAGATCAGAGAAGTTGAGGTTTGGGGCCGCCTCGATGGCGTAAGTAGTTGGGAAGATGATGTTCTTGAGAGAAATCAAGAGACTCCAGAGAGGGCGTAAAAGGTAGTCCATCTCGTCGAAAGTCGAATGAGTACGAATGGAGGAGAGAGCCTGGGTGCTGAAAGACCGATGCATCAACGAGGGTTTTATATAAGTACACCCGTTATCGTCTGGATGTCCTTCACTGTACCTGATTGGATCAAGAACAAAAGAAAAATAAAGAAAAGAAAGCGGAGCTGGATATTATTGCTCTCCT
>Ga0307512_10007956_pt1 | contig 10415 bp, 17 predicted proteins | sample 14_EM_MG_FD_200267 | JGI IMG/M metagenome (GOLD analysis project Ga0307512, IMG submission 200267) | Populus trichocarpa ectomycorrhiza microbial communities from riparian zone in the Pacific Northwest, United States - 14_EM | ecosystem: Host-associated > Plants > Roots > Unclassified | place... | reverse complement strand
CGGACAAAGGTGCGTCTTATATATGATGAGCATGAGGGCGAGCATCGTGTGAAGTCTAAAAGGGCAGTCATGGCGTGAAGTCTAATGAGACAGTCACGATCATGAACCTTAGGGCTTCCTGCAACAGAAATCTCCGAGGCCTATTCCAACATTCGGCCCGCAGTTGATGATAAGTATATCCTTGTTTGGGATGCTTGCCTCGGCCATCTGTCTCTTCCAGCTATCAAGCGGCTCCCGAATACAGTCAGAGGTATCCAATTGCATGCTAAGAGCCCATCGACATGCACTTGTGAGGCATGGATCATGGGCAAGATGTTCCGGAAGCCTTTCCAGTCCTCAGAGGATGAGGCAAAGACTCGACTTCTTGAGTTGATTCACTCCGATGTGATTGGGCCAATGCAGACTCAGACGATGCGTGGCTACCGATATATTAACATGTTTACCGACAACCATTCGAGGTACACCGAGGTCTACTTTATGAAAGCCAAATCTGAGGCTCCAGGGAAGTTCAAGGAGTATGTGGCGAAAGTGAAGAAGCAGCACCCAAAGTCGAAGGTGTGCCGAATTAGAGTTGATGGCGGAGGCGAGTATGCTAGTCGTGAGCCGTTTCTTGAGTACTTGGCAGAGGAAGGCACCATTAGAGAATTATCAGCCCCATACTCACAGCAGCAGAATGGCATTTCGGAGAGATGCAATCGCACAGTGCTGGACCCGGCGCGGTCTATGCGGAAGCATGCTGGGATGCCGAATAAGCTCTGGGCCGAAGCTGTATCCACCGCAGTCTCCATCAAGAATCGACTACCATCCCGAGCTCTCCCCAATTCGACCCCATTCGAACGATGGACGCAGAAGAAGCCCGATATCTACCATCTTCGAACTTTCGGCTGCCTAGCGTTTGCATGGATCCATGGCGACCTCATGGAGAAGCTTGATAACGACGCCTACAAGTGTGTGCTCCTCGGCTACTCGGAGACAGAGACACAGTACCGAGTTATGGACATCAGTTCGGGCCCAGTATTCATTGCACAAGATGTCAAATTCGATGTGTCTACCCTGTATCACCAGCTACTAAATACTAAGCATGCAAAGATCGCTCTCGAACCAGCCGAACAGGATCAGGATTCGGAAATTGAGGACGAGCCTCCCAAGCCGCCAAAATCTATGGTACAGTCTCCGAAAGCCATGATACAGTCTCCGAAAGCCATGATACAGTCTCCGAAAGCCATGGTACATGCTCCGAAAGCAACCGCATTGCCTTGTGCGATCAATCCAATTGACGACTCGGACGATGATCTCACACCACCTCCAGAGACACCGCCTCCAAAGCCTAGAAGGAGTGGAAGAACTGCATCCAATGTCAGCTTAGCTATGATGATCGAGCAAGGTCCTAAGACATACCGTGCAGCACTGGATGCAGAGGATGATGAGCAGTGGAAGGAAGCTATCGGCAAGGAAGTAGCATCAATGGAAAGTCATGAGGTTTTCACCTTCGTTGAGAAAGTCCCACAAGGTGCTACTATGATTGGAAGCCGTTGGGTTATGGGAAGAAAGCTAATGGCCAATGGGACAATTGACAAATGGAAAGTTCGACTTGTCGGCCGCGGCGATCTCCAAAACTCTGGCAATTACAATGACATCACCTCTCCAATCATTGATTCGGGCTCGATTCGGCTTGCTCTCGGCGTAGCAGCCAAGCACAACCTTGAGATTGCCGTACTCGACATCCCGACCGCTTTCCTCGGCTGCCCTCTGCATGAGACTCTCTATATGCGCCTCCCTGAAGGCGATCGGCTGGATCCATATGGCCGCACCAGACCCCTCGTCAAGCTGAATAAAACTTTGTACGGCATCGCACAGGCGAATCGGGAGTACTACACACAAGTCTTAGACTTTATAGTTGTTGATCTCAATCTCCAAGCCTCGACTGCGGCTCCCGGTCTCTTCTTCGGTGGTAATCTAGAAGCAAATGGCGTCTTAATCCCAGTCTACGTCGACGATATCACGATTATTGGGAAATCGGTACATGTCGCCTCCATTTCATCTCGACTGTACGATCGATTCAAGGCCACTGGCCAAGTCCCGGTGCCTGACACCTTCCAATATCTCGGCATGACGGTCACTTGAGATCGCAGCAAACGATCAATTGCCATGGATGAAATTGGCTACATCAACCGAGTTCTTGACCGATTTGAGATGACCGACTGCCGGAAGCGCTCAACACCGATGGAGATCGGCTACACACCCCATGCCATTCAGGCCAAAGAGCAGCCTTTCGACACTAGAACATACTAGAAGGCTATTGGTTCGATTCTTTATGCCGCTCTCGGTACTCGCCCAGACATCACCTATGCAACCTCAGTCTCAGGCAGATATGACGCGCAGCCCTTGACTCTCCATTGGGAAGCGGTCAAACACCTCCTTCGATATGTACAAGGCACTTCTGACAACAAATTAAACATCTATGACCCAAGCCTCGGGCATGACTCTCAGTCAATCTTGTGCTACACCGATGCAGACTTGAGGGGAGAAGCAGACACGAGCAAGTCCACGTGGGGAATCATCATACACGCCCTCGGAACCCTCGTCATTTGGAAGTTGAAGAAGCAGAGCGTAGTTGCCCAATCGACGATGCAAGCAGAGATGATTGCCACTGCGTATGGTAAAGTGCAGATCGACTGGCTGTGAGATCTCGTCTCGGAGATAGGAATTGGCAGAGGCATCACGAGGCGTATTTTCAACGACGGCCTAAACTGCGTTACGACTCTCAACTTGGGCAACTTCCAATCTGATAGCTGGCACTTACGACTCCGGTACCACTCGATTCATGAAGCGATTGCCAAAGACGAGATCGAGATCAAGCACGTGGCAGGAACGGAGATGCAGGCAGACGCTCTCACTAAGGCTCTCGGGGGAGTTAAACTCGGCGAATTTGTGGATGAGATTGGACTCGGATAGGATCACGGGCAGGATTTCCTTTGTTTCAGATTGTGTATTTGGATTTCGTTTGGACTTACACTGTATGCTTGGATTTTCTTTGGATTTGGACATACACTGTATGCTTGGATTTTCTTTGGATTTGGACTTAATGGGATTTGGAACTCAGAGGAGGATCTCAGACTTTCATTTGTTTCTTTGGTTTTATTTCGTCTGGAAAGCCTTGGGCCAAAGGGGGAGTGTTGACTAGGGATTTGGCCCGGTGGCTTCCCTAGTGTTCGGTGCTGGCGGGCTCGGGCATGTGGCCGGTGGCTTGCGGCCCCCATTGTCCTCGCCTGCCCCCACCAGCCTCGCCTGCCCCCACCAGCCTCGCCTGCCCCCATAGCGAGGAGGAGGGCTCGGCACTGGTACTCGGCATTGGGCTCCGGCTTTGGCAGTCGGCATTGGGTTTTCCTTCTCTCTCTTTCATATATAAGTCCATAGTTTTCCTTCTCTTTGGTTCGATAGACAATCCATCATCTTCTCCTCTTCTCCATCATCTTCTCATGTCAACACCGGCCTGGATGGATGGTACTCGACTCATGAAGTTGTTCACTCCCAATGAATACATCCACGGTACTTGAGAAATCAGTATGCCTGGCACTGCACATGAGGAGAAATTGCAGGAATTCGACGAATTTGAGGTGGAGGCAGTAGCAGGCTGGAAATATATAGAAGGACGACAGATGTATTTAGTTACATGGGCAGACTGCAAGAAACGATCCAGGGTATAGGCAGAGGATATGCAAGGGAGTATGGAACAAGTGAATAAGTGGAACGCAGCATATCTGGTGCCGGCAGACCACCCCCTCCAAACAATGATGGGAAAGACCGATGGAGGGGGAAGGGAAGGGGGTGAAGACGGGGGGGAAGGGATGAGATCCAATGCATGGACCATAACAAAAAGCCCCTCCAGGAAAATAAAGAGTCTCCCTGCCCACTACGTTTCCAAGGAAAGACAACCATGGTGTGGTCCGTTCATCTCCCTCTGCCCACTGACGACTGCACCCACTATCACCACCGCAACCATAGCTGATGACCAACATGCAATGTACATCAATCAACGACAGTGCTGCAGTACTCAATCATGCCATGCATGTCGAAGCGTCCTTAACCACTACTACTGTGGCTATATGCCTCGACTCTACCCCGGTGGCAGTCACCACTACCGAAGCCACCTTCACCGCAGCCACCTCCACCCCCATGACTATGTATACCTTCTCCTCGGATATCTTTACTATCGCTAGCAACCCCTCTCCAGTAACCCTTTCGTCAGAGACACTGTCACACCTCAGCAGGGAATTGTATTCCAATAGACCTGTCGGATCACTACAAGAAGCTGTGGAGATCCCCTCTTGAGAAGTGACCCACCGAAACCAAGCGAATCTCATGCATGAGATCTATGATGTCTTTGGCTACATCACCAATACTGCCAACGCCCAGGTCGCTTGGCTGTCTAACTTCGCGGAGAGAAACCTTGAGTGCAAGAAGTTGAAATACAAGCGATTCAACGACTTCCTTAAGGCTCTCGACAGCTCGGGCAAGGAAAGGGAGGTGATAATACAACATCACTCTGCGCAACAGAGGAAGACCCAGGCAATGAAAACGCTGGGAGACCTGTTGCAACACTATCCCAAACTGCAGCAAATCATAAGCGACTCCAGCGGAAGTGAGAAGTGGATGCGATCAACCACAATCGCCAACCAATCATCCAGGGATTCTGGCTTCGCGAATAGATGCCTCAATTGTGCCGATGTCAACCATCTCACCAAGCTACACCGGAAGTCGACGGCGTACAAGTGGTATACCCCGGGCCGCATCCAGGAAGCCAAATAGTTGTTAGATAATGGCTGCACTCAGCTGGAAGGAGGAATCGACTACAAAGCTATGGGTCTGGAATGGTACTGGGGGTTAGTAATGCCATTCAGTTACTACCCGGGCATGGACTACCACAATAACGCCAACCGGCTTTGTACCATCTCCCCATTGGTACCATCTCGCTACCATTAGATACCGCCTGCCGACCATGGGATATCCGTCACACCTCCATCCCCCGATAACAGCAAGATTCTTCCCCCACCAACACCAGCAACCAAGGGAACAGAACAGGAACAATATGAGACTAATGTTGGAGGGCTTTTGATGGACCTGTCCGCGGATGAATCTGAGGATGGAACCAGCACTCCCACCAAGAAAAACTCCGGTACAGACCCACCAGCGCCTACCAAGACAGAAGCTTGTACAATCCCGCCAGCGCCCTCCGAGAAAGACGCCAGTACGATCCCGCCAGGGCACACCAAGAAAGACCCAGGTACGATCCCTCCAGCACCCACCAAGGAAGGAGCCGGTAATACCCTGCCAACTCTACCCGGGAAAGAGGCTGGTACGACCCCAGGGAAGACTACCGATGCAGAGCAGATGGGCACCCCAAAACCTGACTGGCCTGCCACTCCCGTCAGTGAAAGTTGAAGTTCCGACGATGACAACCCCGAAGGTGAACATTACGTGAGCTGCTCCATAGCATGGCTTGGTCTTGACCCGGACTGCAGGAGAATGTGGGTCGACAAGACCAAGATGTTGGCACACCACGAGAGAAATATGTGGAAGAAAATTGTACCAATCTTGGAAGAAGCAGTAAACGAAGATCCCGAGTTGTTCACACAAGCCTGGGCACAAATCACAGCCGCTGTGTATGTGATGAGTGAGGCCATAGATCGATTCGATATTCGGCTTGGAAACATCTCATGTGTCGCAAGTGGTCCAGATAATTGCAATGCAGATTCAGATGGTGGCAAGAGAAAGCGGGTGCACTCTGAGTGAGAGTCTTGATGTTTATCCTTTGCGTTAATGGTTTTCCTTTGGGTTCATGGATATTCCTTCGGGTCTAAGTTTGTGTTTTTCTTTCCACTCTACATTTGTGTTTTTCCTTTAAAGTCTACGTCTGTGTCTTTCCGTTGGGTTTATGGTATGTTTATGTTCTTTGTGGTGTGCATATATGGTTATGCGGATGAGGAGAGGTGTGCTTCGCACAAAGAGCAAGGGAGAAGTTGTGGCAGGAAAATCTGTTTCTCACCAGCACCGCTACTCAGCTTGGTAGAGGACTTAGCTGCAGTGGGTGTACGGAGATATTGAGATGATGGAGACGGACTGGGTGACAGGGGCATACGGGGATTCAGGGGTAGCCGAGTAGGATGAAGTGCCAGGGAGTATATATTTGGGAGACCCCAGGGTAGAGAGGTTGAATCTGGCATCTTGCATCACATCTCATATCGTATTATCGTACAACAAAGTATACACTCCATCTTTCGCATCTCTTGATCTCAGTCGCTCTTTCCGAGACTCCGTGTGAATCCGCGCAATTGTATGGATCCTCACTACCAGGTAGTGTCATACCATCTCACCCGCTTCCTACACTCCTCGAGCCAGAACAGCTCTTTCTCCAGAAATTCTTTGGATGCCGGGAGAGATGTGGTGGAGAGTTGATGATAAGCTCTATGCCATCTAGCTCCGCCGTTTCACCGCCGCGTGATTGGTCGGCTGGCAAACGTCAGGTCTATTGTCGAGTCACCTTCCTCACCATTCCTTGCCCAGTGGAGAGTGGGCTGGTCATTTTTGCCAATCTCCAGTCCATACCAGTCTATAATCTCCTCCCTCAAAGTCCAATCGCGTTGGTCCTTGCATTTTGCAACCCATCTGCAGCTGTGTGCATTGAAGTTGGATGCGAGTATGGTGCTGACTCTCTATCGGTTTAGACTACTCCAGTTTATCTTCCGCACTTGTCACTCCCCTGTCTGCACGTCCCTTTCATTGCAAATATTCATAACCCTCATCATATCCTCTCGCAATCTTTTGACATAAGTCACAATGACATCGTTGTTTGTGCCCATGCTCAGCACTGTGCATTCGTCAGTTGCTAAGCCGCTCTCATTGCGCACGGCTGTCCAAACTGACTTTCATGTTCTAAAATCTCGGATGCTGAATGGCTGAATTTAATTCCTCTTCTGTCCTTCGGCGGTTCCTGCAACATTGCAAAATCTGCTTTTTGTTCCACTCCCACCTCCAGCGCCACCATGGTCCAAGCGTAGGACCTGGAGCAATTGTGTTGGACTGCTCAAATCCTTGGAGGCGGCGGCACACATTTCAATCTTGATCTCCCCCACTCTCTCGCCCACTATAACGTCTCTCTCCCCTTCCGCCCCCTCCTTGTCACTTGTTACATCTTCCTCCTCATCAGCCATCTGCTCCGCTCCGTTGTCTTTTTCCCCTCTCGTATATCTGATGCCTAGTGCAACTCTCTTGACCCTAGTCTCCCTCCTCATCGATGCTTGTCCTGCTAGCCCTATTTTCTCGCTCTACCACGCTGCCCTGGCGGCTTCAGTCTTCTTTGGGCATCTGTTGCTAAACGCAATATGATTTCCTTTGCAGTTGGGGCACTTAACCCACGTGTGACCGCAGAGTGGTCCCGCCGTCACCGTGCACCTCACCATGTTGCAGGCGTGGTCGCTTGGCCAGTAATGCCCTGAGCAGTAGCCACACGTGTGCATACTGGTACCTTTGATCTCAATGTGACCCCATCCACAGCACAGCACATAGGGACTGTCGGGGCCCACCTTCGTTGAAGTCTCGAATCTGTTCCATATTGCAGCCGCCTTGATGCCCTTCTTGACCAAGCGCTGTGCTACCTTGTTGCCCTTTACGACAAAGACTACCAATTGTACAGCAAGTTCTCTGTTCTTCCTCCCCTCCCTGATGGTGCAGGGGTTCGCTGGCCACCATTCTTGGGTGGGGATTCCTACTTCTTCATTTTCCACTTCGAACTCCTCTCGCATCATCTGCAGACCTTCAGTGCCTTTTCCCATATACTGTACAAGGGGCACTGCATGTATCATTAGTCTTTCCCATGACTCATTCTCTTCGACATCAAGGACTCCTTTGTTGATATTCCTCGCTGCTGTGATGGTAATATAGGGGTACAGTTGAACCAGCTCATCTGTCACATTCTAGTGCGTAATTGCCGTGATCACGCCCTTGGCATTCCATCTTGCATTGATGATCCTAATGTGGGCCAGAGCCTGCTGGTGGAAAAGCGCTCCGGTGATTGCGGACACAATTTCTTGGTCACTCTTATTGGGGAGTTGCAAATTCTCGTCTCCCCTTGGATTTAGGCGTCTGTGTGCCAAGCTCAAGCTTGGTGTCGAGGCTGGGGTTGGGCTGGCTGGTGTCTTTTGGTTTGGTGGTTAGATTGTCTCCCACCGTCTGGTCGGTGATGGTACCGGTACTGATGTCATTTCCACAGTTGCCGTCGATGTGGTTCTCGGCTTCGGCGTCGGTGCTGGGTATAGCTTTGGCTTTGGCTTTGGCTTGAGCTGCCTTGCAGGTTGCAATTGTTCGCGCTCCTCTGGCTTCTCTGGTCCTCCTGTCTGCCTCACTTCTGTGTGTATTGAGGCCTTCAGGCTGGCACTATCAGTTGCTGCTTTCCTTTCCTCTCTCTGGCATCTCTCTGTTGCAGCCACCACACTGGTGACCATGTCTGTGATCCCTCTGCCCCACGGTATGTCATCCTGGTGGTACGGGTCTCACAACTGCCCTCTTTGCTCCAGCCATGATTTCATCACTCGCGACCGTGCTTCCTGAAGTGATGTCAGCGCCTCCAGCATGTTCGCCATCATTGCGATAGTTCGGTGTAGCTGTGCTAGTTCACGTCCTTGGTGCTGAGCCGCTCACTCCATGCAGCTCCTCCAGTCCCCATGGGCCAATGCGGTCGCCATGGCCTCGCTGTTCCTTCTCTGTGTTCGGTTCTTGTTTGTCTCCACCAGTTGCCATATGGTTGTGCCCGCAGTCTCTGTGGCAATAGGTATAACCGCTGTTGCCATCACCATGGCCACATCTATAGGTGTGTCACTCCTCCCGTCTCTCGCTTCGCCCATGTCCAGGTCGCTCCTCTCGCTCACACTAAATTCGGGCATCACTCCTGTGAGGCATTCTTCTCTTCTAGGGTAGTCATCGTTATTGCTTGGTAACTGGCCGACACGTCGCATCAATCGCGTTTTCTGCCAAGAAATTATGCGCATCCACTCAATTGCGTCGATACCTGTGCGTGCCCTTCACCGGCAGTCCAGAAGGTGCTGGGAAACTTGTTCCGTGGCCAATTCGACGTTAGAAATCGATTGCTGCTGTCTGTCTTTCAATTGCTATCGTTGTTGTTGACTTAATGCGCTGTTTCTGCTTTGCCAAGGCTTTTGTCGCTCGGTGCCTGTGGTCGTGGTATGAGGTCTGTGGCTGTCGTCCGGGTGTTATGTTGGTGTCTGTCGTCCCAGTATTAGATTGGTGACTTTTTCTCGATGTTTGTACTGGTATCAGTTAGGTGCCTTTCGTCCGTTGTTAGTTCGGCGCCATTTCTTTGGTGTTCGTCCTGGTCGTCCCGGTATATAGTCGGTGCCTCTTTAGTTAGTGACGTCGATGTACGCAGCATACCACATCCGGCATTCCACTCTGACATTTGTGAGCATCATCCTTAGGAATGTTGTTTCTTCCTTCGGCATTGCGCTCCGCTCACAGGGTAGGTATCTTTCATTAGTTGCTTCTCTGCATAGTTTCCGGTAGTAGCTAGTGGGGGTCTTTCCCACCATTCCGTACTCAGCTTTCCGAACCAGAATCCGCGTTTGGGCTCCATTTGTGGTGAAACGGCAAAGTTAGAAGGCACAGAGCCCATTGTCATCACTCTGCCACACCTCTCGTGGCATCCAAAAGGAATTGGTTAAAAACAGCGGTTCTGGCTCCAGGAGCGTAGGAAGAGGGTGAGAAGATATGATACTACCCGGCCGCGAGGATCCACGACATGTCGGAAAGAGCGAGTGAGATCAAAGGATGGGAAACATAGAGTGTGTAATTCGTTGTATAATAAGATGATATGAGATGAGGCGGTACAAGATGCGATGCAAGCTGAGATGAGATGCTGGCTATCTACCGCGGGGTCTCCCGAATATATACTCCCCGTCGTTCCGTCCATCTCTGTTTCCCCTGTAACTCCGTACACCTGCCATTGCCCAGTCCGTCTCCATCATCCCTGTATCTCCGTACACCAGCCGTCTCTCAGTGGTTCTGCCAAGCTGAGTGGCGGTGGTGGTGAGAAACAGATTTTCCCGCCAAAGTGGGATCAGTATCCACACAAGTTTCTCCTTGTATATTGGCTGGACTGCATTTTAGATTGTGACATGACCCCGGTGGAGCTGATCTTGTGTTTCGTTCGAAATTGAAAGTTCCCAGTGTTCCTAAGCGGCCCGGCCTCCATTCTGAAAGCCTGCGCTAAGGGCGGACCGGCCCGGCCTCCACGTGATTTAAAAAGCCTGCATCGGCCTGCATAAGCCTTGGTCTGGTTGATGGATGGAATACGGCAATGGCAGGGCTACGATGATTGAGTTGGATATGGTTTATGTTTCGTA
>Ga0307512_10007955_pt1 | contig 10415 bp, 10 predicted proteins | sample 14_EM_MG_FD_200267 | JGI IMG/M metagenome (GOLD analysis project Ga0307512, IMG submission 200267) | Populus trichocarpa ectomycorrhiza microbial communities from riparian zone in the Pacific Northwest, United States - 14_EM | ecosystem: Host-associated > Plants > Roots > Unclassified | place... | reverse complement strand
ATTGAGAGTCTAGAAATATAGATAAATCTATTTATATCTTGTATCGCGCACTCTACAGTTTCAATATATGTATTAATAGTAACCGCCCGATGTCGGCCGGTGACGGTGGATGACGGCCGATGACGGTATTTTTGCCGTCCCCGGCCGTCATCGGCCGACATGCCGTCCTCAGCGGGCGAGGACGGGACGGACGGCCTTGGCGCCGTCCCGTCCGTCCTGCCGATATTGCGGACGGACGGGACGGTTGACAACACTGGTCCGTAGTCTGTGAGTCAACTCGGTGATCTCAGTATCGGCGACTTCCTTTCGGATCATATAGTAACAGCAATTGTTGCATGAACCTGGTCGAGCTGAGCTTCAGCTGAGCTGATCTCAAGGCACACAGTCTGTAGGACATAAGGCACCCAACTACCTTGTATATATCTCGCGTCTTTCTCCTGCTCTCCAGTCTCTGTACCTAAGTCTATTCACATGGTTCTCCCCTTCCATATTTCAACAGCAATTACCACACCCTACAAGTCTACCACGCTACAATGAGCTTTCTAACCTCTGAATATAGTACTTAGACATGTGTGTACCGCTTAGGTAGAAAATTGGACAACTTGTCCCCACTCAGAAAAGCACAGATATTATGGGGTTGGTTGAACAGGGGTGAAAATTGGCAGTTTACAGCTCAGTGCACAGCCAAGCAGTGCTCTACACACTTACAATCTTTCTTTTTATATTATCTAGTGTGTGTAGAATTATTTTATTTCTTCTAAGCTCATTTGGCTGAGTTGTGGTTGTGAAAATGGGATTTTACAAGCAGGCCCATTGGTGGGTCCAAACCCGCTTACCGGCAAAGGGATACCAAGGGCAATCTTAAACTCGTTATCTTATCTAACCGGTCTACAGAGGACTAGCCAGTCGGTCTGATCGTTTCAGAACACTGGATTAAACCAATATCGAATCAGATTAGGTGATTAATGAAACAAAACACAACACATGATTGTAAGTCCACTTCAACCGTTATACCCTTTATGATACCTCATCGTGGTGGGTTTGAGTTCGGGGTTAAATGTTGCGTAAAACTGGGCACGATGTAGCAACGCTCCTATCAACAGCTCTATTCGAACAATTGAGTCAGCATTCGCTTGCAAAGCTGATGTACGATAACTTACACAAATGCCCAGTTCTTCTTCTCATGGTGAGTTTTTGTCGTGCAAACAACCTCATTACCACCAAATAACTTCACATCGGTCTCTTCAAGTAAAAATCTACTCTTGTGCACAATCCTCCAGTTTTCATCCTCATCCAGCTCTAATCTCCAAAGCTCAGGGTCCAAACCGTAGCACTTCGGATCCCAAGCATTAATACTCGCGACTGCTTCTCTATGGAACTCTTTTGATGGCTCGCAACGCAGAATGTTCCCTGTGAGTCGGTTCTTGATCACGTAGCTTCTATTTCCCGCATTACCGTTGCCGAAGCTTGACGCTTGCACGAATGCCCATTGCGATGCCCAAGGCTCATGGGGTGTGGGTGATGTCGGAAAAGGTACCGTGATTGGTGGCAGTGGTGTATAGGTTTGGCTCAGTACCCGCCAAGAGGCAACGTTCTGGATTCGAAGCCACCCGGCGGGAACTGACACAACAGGTTTCTGGAGCTCCCAGGATTGTCTCCAGTAGGTGGGTTGTGGCGTGCATGTGTAGATTACGTTGTTGCGGTGGTCAAGCGCAAGGCCGGAGTTTGCGTTGAAAATACGGTAGTATTGTCTAAAGTGAACGTGTTAGAACGTTAAAACCCTACTCCCGGAACAGCTGCAGTAGCGAGAACAGCTCGCACGAGCTCACCACTCCAACTTCAGTACCGTTCAGATATGATCAACCCCAAGCTTCGAATGTGGCATCGGAACTGATGATGCTTACCCATCATTAAAATTGAGCTGCCTTTGGAACCTCCAGAGCTGCCATGGCGCACCATGAGTTGGGTGAACGGTGACTTCTGATTTGTCATCGCAGCTACCGCCGCTAACCGCAAGTGAAATATCCATTGCGATGTTTGCGATTCGATAGACAACTGCCGATTCGTCGGTGAGGTCTTCAAGGCCAGGGATGGCTTCAATCCACCAGATCTGCCGCTCACGGTGGTGCTCTTCGTCACGCGACGATGGTTTTACGGTCATACCGTCGTGGGTTTGGATCACGCCGGATGTATGTCGGTTGCGGATTATGTAGGCTCCTGGGGGTAGTGTCGCTGCCATGTTTGTACAGGGTGGAGAGTGCGAGGTGGAGGTTGTGGGTTTGTGCGATGTTACCCCGCTCTGGAATACATGCGAACGGTGCGAAAAGTAGCGGAAATACAAGAATTATGCGGTACATTGATTTTGTACAAAAGGGGGAATTTTATTTTACAATGGGAAATTAGAGTGACGCAGACGCAATCTACACATAGATAACAATCCGTTTGCGTATGTACTATACTAATCTGGCCGGTCGACGTTGACAAGGAAGGGGGGAGGGACCTGTAGGCTGCATTTACTAGGTATATCCTTGGCACTACATGAGGCGACTTTCAGTTCAAGGCGGCATATGCCAATCATTCAGCCACTCTGCACCTCGACCCTGTCAGCAGAACATACTTGTCGGATTCTCAAGGCTTTCGACCGAAAGCTTACTATAAGCGCCCTTGGCGACCCATCAAATTTCAATGACTATGCATCAACAATACAATAGTATACATAATATGACTACAACTAAAAGAAATTTAAGGAATGAAATGGGGGCATAAATCATCCACCGCTCGAATGAATGGCCATCTAATTTTGCAATATATCCAAGGCACAGATCTCATTGTAGTGCCTAACTGCACATCACAGTGGCAGCCTTATCTAGCAGGCAAACTGTAAGGCCGTTGAGTCGCTCTCAACTCCTTCGGCAACACCTTCTACAATAATTGTTGCATATATTCATTGATCATCAGCTACGGTGTTGTATGAGGATACTGTACCAAGCACGATTCTTTGGACGTCACGCGTCACAGATGCTTCATCCTAAGATATTTTAATTAAGTTTCTGCCATTAGTGGGCATTCGGTATTGAACAAATCCTCCAGAACCAAAACTCGTCCAAACCATTAAGCTCGCTATAGTATGATTGTATATAAATATGGACTTAGATCAGGATAAGGGATAATATCTCTCAAATAGGTATGCACTAGTTTATTTACTGGCTGATATAAAAAATTGAGAAGTAGCTTTATGAAGCATAAAACCTCTTGAATGGGTACAAGTTTATCTTGGCGGAAAATTTGCTCTATGATGAAATGTTTCAGAGCCGGATATCCTATATCAGACCCGTCCAAGATTACGGTCATCTGTACTTGGCCCTGGTCCCGGAGTTTCTGCCCGACACGGACCAGTCGATCATTCTCATACTCGTAATGCGGCGACGGTGTCGGGCCCCAACACACTGTAGACGGGGCAGTCGGCTGGGAACCCGGATTAGGCGCAGCGCGCGTTCACTTATGGCTGCAAATACTTACGCTTTAGCACGTATCCAGAAATGGTTTTGGGATTGATAAAACTATCTTGAGGAGCAAGGATTGGACATTGTTGAGTAACTTCTCCAAAACTGGTTCAAAGGCACGGATTTATCATGGGAGAAACACACAAGTAGGTGTCAGGCTTCAGACGTGTCCAATCAACACCAACTACAATTTGGGACACTATGAGCTAATAGCGCTATTGAGATTAAACCAGTAGTAATTCACTACCACATTGCTCTTTCATATCTTGCAGAAGCTAGATGCGCCGCGCTTTCTACGGTCAATCAGCTTTAGGGGTTGCAAAAGTCCGTCCCGCCTAGGCAAGATCTTACCTTGCCTCAGATTATAATTTTCCATTCGGGAAGTTTTTCGACTACATGACTGAAGGTGCCAGCAGTCTTCCGAAATGTTGGACACATGGTACGCAGTGATGCAGTGTTGACTGAGTGATTATATCCAATATGCTTTCCAACCACGTCTATGATACATAATTCACACTATAACCTACCCAGTCGATCATCTACAGATTAAAGAGCCCACATCACTGAGTCTTGATCGAAATAGTTGCGTCAGTATAGTAACTCCAGCCTTAGGCATCACACCTGGTCGCCCTGACCGGGCGCTGGTCTTGCAATATCTTGTTCAAAACTAGGCAATGACGTAGGGCAATGAGACGGACGCGGTGGACGGACTATTGTGACCCCTGATCAACTGTGGAGAAAGTACTATGACGCAAGATCTGCGCAAAATCTGCGCAAAATCTAATCGCCTGCACCCCTGTAATCGAACAGTTTGCTCTCGGAGTGCCAGATCATGGCTTGCAGTAGTGTTGCAGCTTACATCTAAATCTTACCACATTTGATATGCTGCATGTTCCAGTCCATTTGCGGAGTACCCTGTCAGTTGACAATGGCCAACCTTACGTGAACTGACTAGTTCGTTCGTGGAGTCTGTACTCACCTCCGTGAACTGACCGGTTCGTTCACGGAGTCAATCACAATTGTAAATACAGTGTACATCATTGTGATCCCACGATCGGCTGCATCTTGGACGTCCTGACGCAACTACAATTACACTGTGCTCCATCTCATCGTTTGAAATCATCTCATCTTCGTCATTTCCCTCCTCATTTCCCTCCGTCTCTTTGCCCTCTTCCTCTTGCTCTTCCTCCCCAGTGTCCTCTTCCTCCTCCAGATCTTCCCCATCCTCAGTATCCAGTTGTCAAATCACTGTCTCATCGGCAGTATCCTCCACAGATGTGGGATCAGTACGCTCGCCATTATCGCCTTGCGTATTTGCTCAACGGCGTTTTTCATTGTGACTTGGCTCGTGTGGAGCTCTTGTGTTTCGTTCCAGATTGACTGTACCAGATGGCGCTACAGATGCTCCAGTATTTGCGCACTGTGCACTACCATCTCGGCCATGGCAATGAAATGTGCACCCGATTTTCGCTTTGAAACAGTTGCGCTACCCTAAACGTACGCAGTTGCACTGATTGAATTCAGCTGGATAGAGCCAGCTGGGTGTACGTACATGCCAGTGCGTGCGCAGATATACGTGTTGAGCAGAGCATTTGTGATTTTTTTTGACCCTGCGAACAAACCTGTCCGTTCACGGAAGGTGGGCCTCTGTGAACTGACTGGGTACTACGTGGTGGAATCGCCTCCCTGAATGCAGACAGCGACAATATAATAAACTCTAAATGATATCCTAGAAGATATTATTGGTATAAGATACCTAGGGCAGCATGTTTATTATGTTGAAGTCTGTATGGATCTGGCAGCTGCTGACTATGCTCTGTGCAGTAATGCCGTATGTTGACACGAGAAGATGATGGAGAAGAAGATGAATTGTCTGTGGAACCAAAGTGAAGGAAAACTATGGACTTAAAATGAAAGAGACAGAAGGAAAACCGAATGCCGACTGCCAAAGCCGGAGCCCAATGTCGAGTACCAGTGCCGAGCCCTCCTCCTCGCCATGGGGGCAGGCGAGGCCGATGGGGGCAGGCGAGGCTGGTGGGGGCAGGCGAGGCTGGTGGGGGCAGGCGAGGCCAATGGGGACCGCAAGCCACCGGCCACATGCCCGAGCCTGCCAGCACCGAACACTAGGGAAGCCACCGGGCCAAATCCCTGGTCAACACTCCCCCTTCGGCCCGAGGCTTTCCAGACGAATCATATCCAAAGAAACAAATGAAAGTCTGAGATCCTCCTTGGAGTTCCAAATCCCATTAAATCCAAATCCAAAGAAATTCCAAGCATACAGTGTAAGTCCAAACGAAATCCAAATACACAATCTGAAACCAAGGAAATCCAAAAGTCTAAGTCCTGCCCGTGACCCTATCCAAGACCAATGTCCTCCACAAATTCGCCGAGTTTAACTCCCCAGAGGGCCTTAGTGAGAGCATCGGCCAGCATCTCTGTACCAGCCACGTGCATGATCCCGACCTCACCTTTGGCAATGGCTTCATGAAACGAGTGGTACCGGAGTCTTAAGTGCAGGCTATCAGATTGGAAGATGCCCGAGTTGAGAGTTGTAATGCAGTTTAGGCCGTCATTTGGAGTACACCTGGTAATGCCTCTGCCAATTCCGATCTCTGAGATGAGGTCTTGCAGCCAGTCGATCTGCACTTTGCCGTACGCTGTGGCAATCATCTCTGCTTGCATTGTCGATTGGGCTACTACGCTCTGCTTCTTCGACTTCCAAATGATGAAAGTTCCGAGGGTGTAGACGATGATTCCAAAGGTAGACTTGGTCGTGTCTGCTTCTCCCCAAAAGTCTGCATCGGCGTAGCACAAGATTGACTGAGAGTCACGCCCAAGGCTTGGGTCATAGACAGTTAATTTGTAGTCGGAAGTGCCTCGGAGATATAGAAGTAGGTGATTCACAGCATCCCAATGGAGGGTCGAGGGCTGCGCGGCATATCTGCCTAAGACTGAGGTTGCATAAGTGATATCTGGGCGAGTACCGAGAGCGGCATACAGAATCGAACCCATAGCCTTCTAGTCTGTTCTAGCATCAAAAGGCTGCTCTCCAAGTTCTGACTGTATGGCATATGGCTTATCTCCGACTTCTATTGGGGTAGATCACTCCCGGCAGTCGGTCATCTCAAAACGGTCAAGTACTCGGTTGATGTAGCCAATCTGATTGTTAGCAATGGATCTTTTGCTGCAATGTCGAGTGACCGTCATGCCGAGGTATTGCAAGGTGTCTGGCACAGGAACATGGCCAGCAGCCTTGAATCGATCGTATAGTCGAGATGCAATGGATGCAATAAGTACCGATTTGCCAATGATCATGATATTGTCAATGTAGACTGGAATCAAGCTGCCATTAGATTCGCCAAGATTGCCTCAGATGAAGAGACCGGGAGCTGCAATCAAGGCTTGGAGATTGAGATCGTCAACTATAAAGTCAAAGACTGCTTCATATCACTCCCGATTCGCCTGCTTGATGCCATACAAAGTTTCATTTAGCTTGACGAGGGGTCTGGCCCGCCCAAATGGATCAGGCCATTCGCCACAGTGTTTTCACCGGTCCGGGTTTAGTCCAGTACGGTCCGAGGATTTTTCGGACTGGAATCGGACCAGTCTGAAATTTCATCGGACCAGTCCAGACTCAGTCTGGACTGGTCCTGGACTGCATTGAAGGGTTAGGTTTATACTTGCTGAAATCGGGTTAGGAATGGGGTAAATATGCCCTTTGGACTGGAAACCCACAGAAGACTAGAATAATTGTACTCTAGATGTCCATTCGTACGTGCCCAGTGGTTAAAAGTAGGGACGAATGACGGTTTTGGCGGTGACCTGATAGGATCCATACCGAATCGGGATAACTACCATTAGTAGGAATGGACTAGTCCAGATCAAGCCCGTCCAGTCCAAGACTGCCTGTTTGTGGTCCGGTCCAGTCGGACCTTCCAGTTGGACCGGACCTTACTGAACCCTCCCCCAGACCGGGTCCGTCCAGACTGGTGAAAACACTGATTCGCCATCAGGGAGGGGCATATATACATTCTCATGCAGAGGGCAGCCAAGGAAAGCAGTCGGTATTTCGAGGTCGGAGATCTCAAGGTCGTGCTTTGCTGCAAGGCCGAGGGAAAGCCGGATTGAGGCGGAATCAATGACTGGAGAGGTGATGTCATTGTTGTCGCCAGGCTTTGGGAGATCGCCGCAGCCGAGAATTCACACTTTCCATTTGGCCATTGTCCCATTGGCCATTAGCTTTCTTCCCATAACCCAATGGCTTCCAATCATACTAACACCTTCTGGGTAGTGTTAGCAACCGGTTCGGGTAACCTGCCAGTGATCCGGGTTTGGACCACTAAAACGGGTCGGTGCGGTTACAGACGCGTCCAACAATCCGAACCACTGACTCTTTGCGGGCCAGACCCGGACTGGTACAGGTCAACCCGTGGGATTTGCCAGGTTTGGCTAGACCTGTCGGTTCCAATCTGAAGTTCTGCGTTCAAGGTTTCACATTTATGGTCGTATTCAGATATGCTACTGTTAATCGTGAAATATTGACATAGGTACTTCACGGTTCATTTCGGACGTATTAGCCGCCTTGATGTTCAAAACAAGCATACTCACGCGCCCAACCACATCCTGAAAATGAGTGTCAACAGAGTGTCAACAGAGCGTCAGCAGAGCGTCAACAATATTTGGTCTTGCAATCTGTTCTGCCCACAAAGGCAGCCAATAATTCCTCTATGACTGACCACAACCTATCGGAGGTGTGATTACCCAGGACGCATGACCAAAAATCATTGACGCTCTGTTGACGCTAATTTTCATGATGGGGCAGTGAGGGTATTGCAATCTGTTTTGCCTAGAAGGGCAGCAAATAATTCCTTTATGACTGACTACAACCTATTGGAGGGGTGATTTCCCGGGATGCATGACCAAAAATCGTTGACACTCCGTTGACGCTCATCTTCATGACGTGGAACAGAGGGTATTACAATCTGTTTTGCCTATACAGGCAGCAAGAAATTCCTCAATGAATGACTACAACCTATCGGAGGTGTGATTTCCCAGGATGCATGAATAAAAATTGTTGACGCTCCATTGACGCTCGTTTTCATGATGAGGCAGGGAGGGTATTGCAGTCTGTTTTGCCTATACAGGCAGGCAATATTTCCTCTATTACTGACTACAACCTATCGGAGGTGTGATTTCCCAGGACGCATGACCAAAAATAGTTGACGCTCCGTTGACCATCATTTTGCCCTGGCTGTATCCGCAATAAGCTATCATTTAACTTGGCACAGTCCATCATTCACATTGTTTTGGCTTTCTTTCTGGCATTTTTGTTTACTTTCTTCCTGATTACTACGTTGTTCTTGAATAATACATAGATCTAGTTAATAATCATCTGCCAAATCCCGTGTCTTTCACTCAATGCTCGTCATTAGTTGCAGGATCGCTCAATCCACTGCTGTTGTCTTCGAGATGATTGTTAGCTGCATTAACACACCACAGAGAGTTTACTAACCTTCATCAGTCAGCATATCTGGATCAAAATCGGTATCGTGATTGGTATCTTCATGATCAAAACAATCTGTACAGGGAAGAGCTGTATTCGAATACGTATATCTGGCAGGCAAATTGACGATTTGAGAAGGTGTAACGGCGACACGTGACCCGAGGCCGGGTAAGCGCCAATGTATATCGGTCGCCGCTACGGCACATAGATCTGTATCGAATATCTTACCACTATACCCTCCATATATACTCACTCGCTCTCGTGTGCAACCGTATTACCATAATATACGTCTGCCGGCAAGCGTAGGCATACGTCCCTGTACATTATATTCGATTTCTCAGTTATTGGATATGTTTCGCTCATGAGGATACACGAGTTTTACCCCTATTGTCAAAGAACGACAAAACCGACAGACAACGAACAGCCTGCGCGTCAATTTTACCGTCAATCGTCTACTATGCCCCTACGAAAGCTGCCAGAGGTCAATTGCGCTTGGCTAGTACACGTTCGAGCACGGAATACCTACGATCTCCTCTCGGCCAAGTAACCCCTATTCTGACCCGATGAGTCTCCGCGCGTCAGGAGGATGAAATCTACTACGAGAGTGATCACGACGACGAAGAAAACACTGCCGAGAGATTGCGACCATGCGAACGATGATGGAAGAACATCTATACGATCGTGGTACCCCTAAACGCGTCAATTCACGGTCGACAGAGACGTGTTCAAATACCGACAGCTACATTGAGCACCCATTGTCGAAGTCTACACGATCGCCGTTCCCCTAAACGCGTCAATTCCCGGCGGAAGTTCAGAGAAATCAGGAGACGATATATGAAGCAACAAAGCTACTTTCCAAGATCAGATCCACCTATGATCGGAAACCTTCGAGTCGAGCAATGCCCACCTGTATTCGTACCGCAGAGACCAATTCTTAGGCACGCCTACCGAACAGACGAAAAGTTGAAGCCTATTCAGGAGGAGCTATTCATGCTCATGATGACCCGGTCATCTTACCGGAGGAGCTGGCCATTGTTATGGAGTGCCACAAAGTGCTCATGAAGACCCGGTCATCTTACCGGAGTTGCTGATCATTCTTGGGAATGACTGCACGATCCTGCTTATGTACTCCCGGTCATCATACCAGAAGAGCTGGCAATTCTCACGAAGGACTGCAATGTGCTCAGAAACTCCCGGTCATAATACCGGAGGAGCTTGCAATTCTCATGATGGACTGCAATGTGCTCAGAGACTCCCGGTCATCCAACCGGAGGTAGTTGTTGTTCCGGCCAAGGACTTCTCTACTATAAACACAGCCGCGGTTGACGAACTCGATGTGCTGCAGCCGTTTGGGTTGACGAACCTGATATGCTGAATGATTGATTCCCGGTCTTAGATCGGAGGTGATA
>Ga0307512_10007954_pt1 | contig 10416 bp, 14 predicted proteins | sample 14_EM_MG_FD_200267 | JGI IMG/M metagenome (GOLD analysis project Ga0307512, IMG submission 200267) | Populus trichocarpa ectomycorrhiza microbial communities from riparian zone in the Pacific Northwest, United States - 14_EM | ecosystem: Host-associated > Plants > Roots > Unclassified | place... | reverse complement strand
GTTCGGACGGGAAAACGGCAGCGGTGGCGTGCGAGTTGTAAACCGTTGAGTATGCATTGGGCTATTTTTTTTTTCCTTTTCTTTCTCGTGCGCCAAGACGGAACTCTCCGCGTCACGTGCCTGCGGGGATCGTGGCGCCAACCAAGTGTGAGATGGCAGAGCCTATCTGGAGGCGGGTTTCGGTGAGATGACCGCAGATTGGTTGCCGAAGAGACTCGGATTCGCGGGGGGATCTTACTGGGACTGATTGGGGTGCCCCGGGCCTAGTTCCGTACCGTCATCTGCACCCGCCGTCGATCCGGACCCAGACTGAGTGCAGAGCACTGCGCGCTGGGGCGGCCAGCAGTCGGCGGGTCCGCCTTCCCCCGATATGTATGCATTTGTGCGCGTTTAACCGTGGAGGGTGAGGGATGGCGGGAGGAATGGATACTGCATGATGACGAGCAAACAGGGTTTCGTCTGGGACGGTCGTGATCCTTCCGCTTCGCGTCCTGCGCCCTGTCAGCTTACTGTACTCTGCTGTTATGTATCTATTATTCATGCACACCACTTCCGCCGCGAGTTATGGTTATCCCGACGTCGTGTGGGCGTGCGCGCGCAGGACTGACGCTGAGGCGTCGGGGACGGCTTGGCACCTCCACTGTCGGTAGACGCGGGTGCAGAAGCGCCAGCAGAAGATTTGTGGGCTGGGGTAAGGAAGCAGACCGGAAGAAGCAAACACCGGCTTAAGATCCGGGGCGTCTTTGCGGATGAGCGCTGCAGTCAGGCAATCTCGGACTTTCTTTCGGCTCCGGATGTGTGACGAAGGGTTGGGATGGAGAGTGTTGAGGAGGTTGCCGTGAGTGAGGCGTCAGAGTTGGAGCTTGGGGGGGCGGCAGGAGAAGGCCGAGGAGAGGAATGAGGCGAGTAGGCGATTTAAGCGCATATGTTTCTTATTCTTGGGTCAGGCCAGGGCGGAGGGCGGGGAGAGCCAGAAAAGGACCGTGGACGGAAGCGGACTGTGTGTATCGCCATGATCTAGATATATTAGGTCGCATGCGATTAGTGGCAGTGCAAGAAACAAAATGTAGACGCGGGTGAAAAAGAAAGAACTCGAACAGTAGGATGGACAGCTCCGCATCTGGAGAAAGAGGAGGAGTACATACCCTGCTCGAATTCGTCGGATGCGGTGATTCTGTGGAAGCCTGGTATGACATGTCTGAGTGAGCCATCCCATGAGCATGAGACATGCAGCTCTCGAATCGGATCCTTCCGTCTCCTGTTCTCAGAAATCGTAACCAACCAATTTCAACGGGTCTAGTCGCGAACTCCCCGAAGTCATCTCCTCAAGTATAGCATCTCATCCATTGCACAGTACGGTAATCTTCTGAGTCCTCCTGATGTAATGCTTCGCTTTCATCCACTCGTTGATGGAGAAGGGCGATCTTATCCGTTCCAGCCTCCAATCCGTCATCCACAAGCAGCCGGTATCTATTAGCAAGTCCATCCTGAACTTGATCTGGTTCTTCTGAAGGTTCCTAGCCAATTACCTCTTGATAGTGTTTCGACGTCGTCTCGTTTTACCTCTAAAGGTATCGAGGAACAGACAAACACTGTTCGGGCGCGGTCGGCGATGATAGTAGGTGTGATTTGGGGCACCGTGGTCAACAGGATTTGCTCCTATTGACTGGGAACAGCGACGGGTCCTGGTATAGGCACGGCGGTCGGGAGTCGATGGCCGAGAGTGATGTCTAGCCCTTGACCGAGAGTCGTGACGATATCTGGGAGGCGATCTATGCCGAAGTCTGGAACGGGATCTCTGATTGCCTGCCTCTCGCCGGCCCCGACGCGCTGACGCAGCCATGTGACCGAACGACGGGACTCGAGGAAAGAGAACCTGCCGCTATCTGGCTTTGGCGTGAGAATGTATGTAGCGCTCTGTCGGCGGGATAAACAGACTGCAAACTGGTCAGGCAACGGTGCAATACAGCTTACGACCGTTGTAGTGAGCGTGGTGAGTGGCTTCCAGCAAATCAAGAATCAACACATTGATTGCAAAACTGGTAGTTGGGGCAGGATGCTTAGGTGAAGTTCTGACGGGGGTTATTTACCGAGGTCATAGGTAAGCGTTCGCAAGGAGAATTTGTAGCTTTGCCAAGCCTTGATCCGTCTATCAAAGTCTCGTGTAATTGTTGGAACACCTGACCTGTTCGACAGTTATTCCTGGCCCTGGATTTCTCTCGTTCTCAGGGCGGGTGGTTTAGTGGTACATATACAATTACCACATCCCGCAACAAAAACAAAGAAGCGGAATGTCAGTTGTTTTCTTCAAAGAGGTTATTTGCAAAATAGTACGCGTCCACGCATAGCGCTTAACAGGTTCGGGAAGCACCCTGCCCGTGGGGGGCAGGGGTGGTGGATTAAAATCATTTCTTGGGACTCACCTGAGAGCATCGTGCTGGGATTTCTGGGCTTGTTCCATTATACCTCTTGCGTATCCATTTGTATATATAGGAAGCACTGACGAGTATTGTACAATGCAAGCACCCAGTAGGCTTCTTCCTCCTCTTCCTCCGTCTTCTCCGATTCTCCATCCTTAAGTTCTTAGTATCGTTATTCACCACCATCGCGACTTGTTGCGCGCCAGTTCTTCCTGCTCCTTCCGCACAAATTCTTCCTGCTCCTTGCGTGCTAGTTCTTCCCGGACGACGCCTTCGAGCATTCTATTCTAGAAGCCAAACCCTCCAGAACCGTCAACTGCGAATATGTTCTCTTTCAGGAGAACATCACCGCCCCGTTTGCCGTTTCTAAACTGCTCGAAATAGTCGCTACGTTTTAGTCTACCATTTTTTAGGACCAAACCGGCAACCGATATGCCATCTGGAGACCCACCTCGGCGGAGCCCCGCTCGAAGTGTTCCAGCGCCTCCGCCCTCATGGTTGTGATCAATTCTGAATGGTTAGACTGAGGCCCGCAAATACCAAGATTGGGAACGAACTGTCTATTTCAACCCCGCTCTTGATCTTGTCGCAAACGGACTTCAAGGTCAAGATGCGGGTGCCACAGCTATGAATGATTTTGTCGGCGTGCTGCTGCGAAATGCGCCGTTTCTCGAGGTAGTTTGTGGCTTCGGAAGCAGTCAGGTCGCCTGTCCTGCATGTATCGCTGCCTCTGGACCAGGCGGATTTGTCTGCACGTATAATCAGAAACCTTCGACACGCAGCCGCATATTGTGACTCACGTTTCATCATCTCGGGGGCCCTTCCATCTGAAGTGGCAGGGGCTATTTTGTGGGGGCCGTTATCCGCAGCCATTTTTGCTTCCTTCTGCAGCATTATCAACAGACTCGGGTCGTTCTCGGGGATCTCATTCGGGTTGTCTATGATGATCACTGCCCAGGTCTTGTGCTTCGCCTTGTAGTGCGCAGCGGCCCGCGTGAAATCCTCCATCCTACGGAGATATGCGTCAGTAGCTGGCAGGCTCTCTTGACAGAATACATCAGCATGTGAACAAAACAGAAGGGTGGAGCATGCCTACCGGGATCGAACATTGTGATGACCTTGCTGAGTATTACACGCGACCACGTATACGTGGGCCCCAAGTCGAAAGCCGCCTCCAAGGCGCGCACAAAACGAGAACGCACGTCGGCAGAGCCGGTCCTAGACTCTGCTGAAGGTACGGTGACGTACACAACACCTGGTAATCTGCGTGCAAGACGATACACGAGCGTGGATTTCCCGGTGCCATGATTGCCAACGATGAGATAGTAATTGGATGGCGGAGACTTGATCACAAGCTCGACCATCCTCTCGGCTTCAGGCCGATCGGCGATGTCTGGATCACAACGACCGGGTCTGTCTCCTCTAAGATAGCATCAATACGGTTTTCACGGCCGCTTTCGTGCCAACATGCATAGGCGACGTCGCTGGAAAGGAGGCCGAGACCCAAGAGAGGAAGGTTGGCGAGTGTATAGTGACTAGATAATGTTAGTCCATGTGAACAAATAAAGGGTGTGGGTCTTACAAGACGCGCTTCTTTGCAGAGAGCAGTGCCCGGACGACACCGCTACCGCCCCTGTCGTGGCCGCCATCAACCTTGCTGTCTATTGCAGGTATCGCCAGGTTTGGAGGCCGATTACTGAAGGTGGCCCGACCTCCGCGAGAGGAATAGGCTGAGGAGCGGACGGACCTCAATCCGCGGCCAAGGCGAGACATGCTGGGGAGGAGGCGAAACATGCTGGGCAAAGGCGAAACGAAGCCTTCTGAGGCGGAATGAAGCTCGAGGGGCAGCTGCGCAAAATTTTTATGTCCCCAAGTTGCCGGCGAAGTGATCGTGTGTTGAACGAATTTTTTAGCGCCATCAGTCTGGCCTGGTCGCTTGGCAAATGTTTGGCAACGCACGTGCCAGCGTTAACTAGAGCCTACGTCATGGCACTAACTACGTCAAATCGACCGAGGAATTTGTGAGCTCCGGATGTATGTACAGTCAGCAAAGTCGTCGCAAAGCCAGCAAAATGCCGGCCGAAGCTCGATCCGACACTCCCCGCTCGCAGCCGTGCTCGTATGTAAGCAAGTATGCACAATCCTCACACTCCCGAGCGCCTCCAAATACTCAAAAGACCCGCTGGCTTGACGACGTAGATCGATCGGGGAATTACTCGCTACCCTACTCCATCTACCCAAGCGTTGAGTTCGAGAACACCCCTCCCTGCCAGCTCGTTAGGATAATGCTCGATTCTGCTTCCTCGACCGGCTCTCCAGCTTCGTGCCGCGTCAGTTTCCCACCGTCCGCCGTGCGCGTCATATTCGCTCCTCCCCTATCTCGTCACCACCACTCCCACCACTTACCACCACCTCCCCGTCCTCCCACCGCGCGTCAGCCCGCGAGAGTCTATTCCACAAACCACCAAGCTACAATGCGAATCCCTTGACAAGCGCGGCAAGAACTGCGTGCGACCCGATACCTGTTCGCACGAGGGTGATGATCGCGAGCTGCAAACGCCATCGGTCGCAGCTAGGTTTCCGCCAGCCGGGAAGTTGAAAAAAGTGGAATGGCCGCGCGTGTGGATCTGCGTGTAAGGTAGGGGGTCGTGGGCTGCAGGAGGATGAATTGAACCAGAGGTAGATAAACTGCTTCCCCGGCTTGATAGATGAATGACGTACTGATTCAGAGCTCGCCGCTCGTCGTTCAACAGCAGCCCCCCAACGCACGCGATGCGCAGCACCCCGCTCCGCCCCCACGCCCCGCATCCCGCCGACCACACTCTGCGGCAACCATCGCCACATGTACGATGGCTGACGCTACTGCTTGCATGGTGGCTCGTTCGACGGCGGCTTCCCGAGTGAGATAAGGTCAGAGATACGTTCACGCGTGACGTGGCTTTCGGTTACCAGCATCGTGCGTGGGCTGTGTTCAGAGTTTCTTGTCATGATCGGCTGTGACCGAGGTGCGAGTGGTGGCTGGCATAGTTCCCACAATCCTTTCGGTAATTGGAGGACCACGAAGACACACGCATACTGCTAACTACACCAATGCCCCTGAGAGGGGGCATCACCACGTTATACGACCTCTTTTAGTACGACTGAGTGCGGATGGATTGGGGCAAGCGGCGACCCAGTGAGGATTCCTTTGTCAGGCCTGCGCGTTTGCTTCCGTCATATGTTTTGCTGCTCTTGTCTTATTTCTTTTCTATACAGGCCATAGCCTACGGGCTCCAAGCTGAATGTATATTAAATAAATAAATAAAACACCCGTCCATCGAATTGCTTGCTCTGGCCGCCACCCGCAGGTACCTACAACCTTTCGATCCCAGCACCCCAGCTCGCAGCGGAAGAACCGGACGCGCACGACGTGGGGTGGTTTCAGGGTGGCCACTACCCGGTCTAATACACTTCAAGCATGTGATGGACAAGAAATGGGACGAGGCCAGACGGTGGTCTGGAGGCCGAGTCTCGGCAAAGAAGTACAGGATGCCGCGCAAGCAGCAGGCTGGGGAGATCACGGAGAAGAAATGGGCAGAGGCAAGGCAGTGGGCTGGAGGCCGGATCTCCAAGAAAAAGCACAGGATGCCGAAGAGAGAGAGGCCGGACGGTACGGTAGCTGGGAGTTCTAAGAGGCTTGCCTCGAGGTTCTACCAGATCAAGATAGGGCATTGCCTCGCGGGGTATACCTCCAGTGGGTGAAAAATCGGCCCACTGCCCAGTGCTGGTGGTGCCAGTGCCAGACCGTAACGCGGGAGCGCCTTTTCAAGGCATGCCCTGAGTAGCAGAAGATCCTGTAGGCAGAGGTGCTGAAGGAAAGTGGGAAGTGGACGAGTCGGTAGAGGATCCGGGATCCCCCAGCCAAAAGGCGGTAAAGCCAGGCGGTATTGGAATTCCTCTCTGCTACAGATGTGGGAAGGCTAGTGCCGGCTGAGGAAGACGCGGGGAGCGAGGTGTCGGAGGGGGAAATCCGGGAGCTCTGGGAGCGGGAAGACGAGAGGGAGTAGGGCGGAGACGGAGGAGCTGGGTGCCGGGAGGGATTTGGGTGCTGGGAAGGACTACAAGTGTTCCTACCCATGCCCTCCTTCATAGCACCCGCAGAAAATGAGGAATAGGGACGGGGGCTTTCTTCGGATTTTCCTTCTTGCTCCTTCTCCTGTTCTTCCTTCTTTCCTTCCTTTTATTCTTTCCCTTCGGGTACAGTTTCGTTTGTGAAGCCTCCTTAGTGCGCATTTTATCTTCTTGAGACAGGCCTGGGCGGAGGGCGAAGGGGAGCTTGCAACGTGCCGCCTCGCGCGGACAGCAGACGGGAAACCTGGCCAAAAAGCGCGCCGCCATAGTCTAGATTGGCTGCATGCGAGTGATTAAACAAAAAAAAAAGGTTGGCAGCAACCTGACAAGATAGTGGCAGGGGGTTCCAAGAGGCTCACCTCGCGGTTCTACCAGCTCGGACCGGGCACCGCGTCGCCGGGCAGCGCCTGAGCCGGCAAAGAATTGGGACCGCACAACGCTGACGGTGCCGGTACGCGACGCAGACGAAGCTATGTATGATCCGAAGTCGATAAAGTATACCGGCCCGGGCTCGCCTTCTTGTCATCTCAAAAGAAATGAAACAAAGGAAAGGCAGTGGTCGCGCAAGCGGACGCCTGCGGCCGCCAAGAAGGTGTGGGGGTGGCAGCAAACGCCGTATGTGCACGGCAGGTGGGCTGCACGCGCGGTGGTGAGGGGCGGCCGTGGTGGTGGAGGACGCGGATGCCGACGCGTGCGACTGGTGATGGAGGTTATGGAGGCGGAGGCAGAAGCATGCGACCCGTCGGTGGTGGTTGGGCTGGGGAGTCAGAACCAGGGTCCTGCTGTAGCCGAGGTGCGGTTGCGTGGGCGGTGGTGCAGACCTTTTGGGGTCAAAGCTATGCTCAATACGTGGTGCCTATTCAAGTCGACGCCTAACAGGAACATCCGGACGAAAGAAACTGGGGATTCTGAAGCGCGAACGCAATGAAGAACGAGAAGGTTGTGCCAGCCGCCATCGAAGGTAGACTCCAGTGATAGCCGTGGGGAAGACGTGTGATACCGGCGGGCGGTGAGATGGGGGGAAGTGAAGGATAGTATGTGATGAACCACAGACCGGCTGTGGCTATCTGTCGTGGACCATTCGTGACAGATAATTGGCTGTCTCGGCCATCCGTCGCACGCCGCAGCCCTGGTACGCCATCCCACATTCCTCATCTTCCGTATTTTTTATCTTCCTCTTTGCCGCATTATCTTCATCTTCCGAATGTCCCTCACCTTCCGGCGATTCGTCGTCTTCGGCACGCATGCTCGAAATCAAGTTCGGTGGCGGGAAGCGACGCATTGGGTGGCGCCAACGGGGGCGATACAGGTCTTGGGTCGTTAGAGCCAGCGCGAGGATAACGACAGCCAGCTGAGACGTGCGCAGCATGATAGGTGTGTCCCAACCGCGCTCGCTACAGCCCGGGCCATCTCCCAGCCGCACTGCTTCCATGCTTCATTTCCTATCTCCTTGCGCCGTAGTTGGCCATGGAAGTTGCGCTTTCCACCATCAGGGGGCTGATCCGGGTTGATGAAGTGGGTAGCTGTGTGGCAATTGTTGCCGCGGGTATAATCGACGTGGTACGAGGTATGGGGACGGAAGACGGCGTGGTCCCATCGCGTGTGTTGGGGTGAACTGCTATCGAACAGCGAGCGACGGGCTCTGTGTCAGTACATCGCCATTCATCTGTGGAGCAGGGAAAACAGTTTATCTACCTCCAGTTCAATTCATCCGCAGCCACCCCACTTGGATTGCGGCACCGTAGTCAACCTCCAGGCTGGCGAAAACCTAGGTGCCACCGCTGGTGCGAACGGGTAGCCTCTGCGGATGGGGAATGCCAAATCGGGTCCACATAACTTTTGCCGTGAAGTGGTCGCGTGTTGTAGCTGCCTGTCGAGGGATTCGCATTTTAGCTTGGTGGTTTATGGAATAGACTCTCGCGGGACGACGCGGGAAGACGCGCAGCGGGAGGACGGGTGGGTAGTGCGTGAGGCTCCCGAGATGCAAACGGCAGGCCATGGCGCGATGCAGGACCCGTCTTGGCAAGGAAGGACTCTGCGCGATGTAGGATGCAGAGACGGAGGACTCGGCGCGCGCGACTGGTACAGTGAGGCTGAAGCGGTGGCTTTGCAGCAACGCTAGGATAGCGAACAGTCGAGGCCGACATGCGGCAGGACATGGGGGCGGGAGATGAAGTGGCGATGCTGGTGACTGGAACAGCGTGCGAAGCGGCACGAATAGGGCCATTAGGCAGCAAAGACCGGTGGTTTCTCTTCTTTTCTCTCTTCGTGCGCGTAGTAGAAGAATATAGGCGGTGGTAAGAGGTAGAAGTGGTGGTGACGAGATAGGCGAGGAACGAGTGTGACGCCGGTTGGCGGACGGTTGGAAACTGACGCGGCACGAAGCTGGAGAGCCGGCCGAGGAAGTAGAGTTGAGGATTATTCTGATGAACTGGCAAAGAGGGGGGTGCTCAAATTCAAGTTTGAGTGGGTGGTGTAGGGTAACTACTTATGTTGACTATCTATGTAGATAGTAGATATGCATGTAGTAGCGAATACAATTCCCCGATCGGATCTGCGTCGCCAAGCCGCTAGTTTTATCTAAGTACGTAGTACGTACAACCGCTGTACAGGAGCTGGTATTCATAGACTTTTCCAACACGCCCCGTCCTCTCCCTCCTTGACAAATCACTCTCATTTCTAGACTGCATCCAGCTTCCTGTTGCTCGTACGCTCCACTTTCCGTTGCCCCTATCGTCACAGAAGACTGACTTTCAGCTCTGCTGTCCAGTGGGCTGGCTGCGCAGCACTCCACCCTAACATCAGAGGGCGCCTGGCTCGTACACCTACTTCAGCGCCTTTCCTTGTTACCCTTCATTTCAACCGCAAATCAACTGGTTCGAACTCTCTACCTCTTGTCATCGCGCCACCAGTCTCTAACCTGTGGCTTAGGGTCCCCTTACCTTTGATCCCATCGGGACGGCAGGGTCCACTACAAAAATGTTGTCGATCCCTCTAACTGTCGACGAAATGATCTCCGTGGTCAGCCAAGCCGACTTCTGTTCCATCTCTTGGGAGACATCGCCTCCGCCACCCCTCTCTAGTCTCCTTTTCGCCGCCGTTGAGGATGCCACATTGGCCGAAGGGCTTGTGAACTCAGCCGGCTGCGTCGTCGTTGGCGATGGCGATGGCGATGCCACATGAATCGGAAACTGCCGACGATACCCGACTACACCAGATTGTCATCGAAACGCAGCAGAAGCTCTTTCGAAACGATGGCTCCGTCCAGACTCCTGTCCACTGCGAGTACGAATTGGTGCACTGCCGGTCCGAGTTCACAGCTGTCTCGTCTGGTGAGCAGTATCAAGGGGCCAAGTAATGCTTTCCATTTGGCCTCTGACGAAACGGCTAACACCTTCACAGTTCAGTCACCTCCAAGCATCTTGATCGTACAGAGAGAAGCGAAACGGATCGCCGAAGACACGGAGCGGATCGCCGGGGAAGCGAAGCGGGATGAAATCATCAAGAGTGAGAATTCTAGGGCGGAATGTGACCCGAAGCCGATCGCTAATTAGAAGCAGAGCTCCATTCTCAAATCCAAAGGGTATCTTGCAAGGTCTCCGAATACTATGACCCGAACCACAAGCAGCTGCTTCCTTTTCCATTTCCGTACACGGTCCCCGCACGTTTCAAAATCAACAAAGACGGTTACTTCGAGTTCTACGGTCGGTCAAAGTTTCGCGAGCTTTACGACGTGGCTCATTCGATGAACCGCCGCGCAAACCCTCGGTACTTCTTCCACGGAACACTTGGAGCTGGCAAGTCCCACTTGCTCGCTGCACTCGCTTGTCTCCTCATGCGTGAGGGAAGGATTGTGGTCTACGTTCCCGACTGCAGTGAGCTGCTT
>Ga0307512_10007953_pt1 | contig 10416 bp, 5 predicted proteins | sample 14_EM_MG_FD_200267 | JGI IMG/M metagenome (GOLD analysis project Ga0307512, IMG submission 200267) | Populus trichocarpa ectomycorrhiza microbial communities from riparian zone in the Pacific Northwest, United States - 14_EM | ecosystem: Host-associated > Plants > Roots > Unclassified | place... | reverse complement strand
ACACTTTATAGCCAAGGTCAAGATAGAAAAGTCTTGTGTCCCCTTCAAACTTGTTTCGGATAATTTGATATTTTGCTCAGCGGCACAAAGGCAGCTCTTAAAATTCATGACGCGGACTTCAACCGAACCACGAGTCCTCTGATACTTTTCATATTCAACTTTTCTCTTTTTTCTTTTCAGTGAATTATCAGGATTGTCTGCAAATAGAATTGTCATGGAAATGATGTGGATGTAAGCTTAGAGCATCAAGAAATATTCTAGCATTTCGAGGAAATTAAGTACTTAATCACACCACACAAAGATAATTAAACGGATGTTGTTGTATTTTTCTCTGATTCCCACACCCACTTTTAAGGAATATATATTTTGCTTCTTTCTTTAATTTCAGGTTTTATCATTTCTTCCATGTGAAGGAAAATGACTTGAACGTACCCTTCAAGAAATTATGACTCCCATTCTAAACCAAGGCAAGCTAGTTGATATTAGAGATAATATAAAATTAAACCATCAATTCCTGATTAATTAAGCTTTACATAACAATTTTAATTTTAATTAAGTTGACATGCATGGTTTTTTAACAGTTAATATACCCACCATTATAATTAAACCATATTAATTAATAAAAATTTCTAACACCTCGAACTAGAGATTGCATATATTCTTTTTTAATTGAAGATCCATGTTTTCCCAACTATTATGCCGGTTGATAGCTACTACTACATTAAATGCCATACAATTCGATCAACCACTTATAAATTTTGTTCTTTCTTCATGTGATGCCTACATATCCTATCGAACTCCTAAAATATGTTGGGACTTTCGTAAGCAGCAGGTGTGGTGGAATTTATTAAGACCCAAGGGCTACATATTAATCTAATCGGCCGATCGATGGTGAGAACCAGGACCACTCACTCTACATTTCTGACTTGTTTCTCTAATGGAGTGTTTTTGGGAGATATATTATGGAGGCTTGCCGCTCTTGTGTTATTCCAAGAGCAATTGATCTGGTATGTTAATGTCATGAGCCAACTCATTTTTTGTCCAACGTAAGGATTACACAAGGGACCATCCGGCCTCATTAATTAGCCAGCCAACTTTGAAATTACGTATTACCTGCTCCTGTGTGGTCCAAGTTTTTGAGCCGAGTTGCTAAAATATTCTTCAACAATCAATTAATTAACCCCTCGTTTTCTATCCAATTCCTGACAGTTTTTTAGTGCTCTGGTTGGTTCGTGATTTTTCACCAAGGAAAAAAAGTTGGCCCATGGTAAAGCTTATTATATAATAGTTAGCATGCATTGTAGTTAGTTCTTTAAGAAAATATGATGAATTATATATGTTTCTTTTCTCTTCTTTTTTCAAAATCATATTCATGATAGATTACGAAGTTCGAAGAAAGTTCCGCTACAGAATTCTTGGTCTAGAAGTGGGTAGTAAATGGAAGAAAATCTTGCGAAAGACGTGATGGTGGGGGTTTACTTTCATGCTGCTTTCCTTTTGTCATAAAGTCTTTGAGATCAGTATCTCACACTATTACGAGTTAGATTGTGAATTATGATTGATAGGTTGCTAACCCTACTCCAATAGAAGTCCGAAGAACATAAGTTTATGTACTTTAATGCTTATGATTAAGAGAAGGGTTTCAGAAAATGCTGGATGATTATCCATTTGGGTAGGTACCACATGAAATTATTGAAGATTTGAATTAGTTAAAACCCAACAAACAACAGTCTCGTTTCAGATGATATGTTTGCCATTAGACAGGCCGGCCAAGTCAAAGCATATAGTGTTCAAACTGCTGTCTTGATGGAAGCCACTGAGTTTTGTTCTAAGAGGAGACACAAGATCCACTAACAGAACCTTTTCATTTCCCTTTGAAATTTCTGAAATGGGTTATTTGTTGATATATATGTTCTGGTTAGGTAGGATACAACCTTGTTGAATCACTGTACATGTAATAAAATGAAAACTTTCACTTATTGCTAATTAATTTTATTTGATACCAGTAAATATTTCATAATGAAAAAAAGAGAGGTGTTTTTATATAAGATATACATGCCAACTCATTAATCTAGACTTATGAGTTGGAGGTAATACTCATCTTTTATGTGTAATCCCCTCATGAGTGCAAATCCAATACAAACACCGAGGCCTAGCTTCCTAATAAATTGATACTAGACTCGAAGGTGTGGCTCGAGACGAGAGATATTTGTGGTTAGGCTCCAATAACTTTGACGGTTTCCTCTTGATTAATCAAAAGAGCTAAGCTTCAAATTTTGAATACCGCACTCGAAATATTAAATACTTCGGTTAGAACGAGAGTTGTGTTTAAATAGACTAGACTTCCATGTGAGGGGAAGGTTTGTAAGGTATACATGTGAGTAGTAATTATACCACCTAGAAAACGAATGTAAGAAGAAAAATGCTTATACATAAGATAAAACCATAACCCCTTAGTCTAGGCTTTTAGGTTGGAGGTGGTGTTCATCCTCATACGTAAGCTCTCTTATGTGTGCAAGCTCAATGCAGATGCTAAGGCCTATACATCTTCTTGAACTCAAACAACTCCCTCATAAACTGGTATTTGAGTCGAAGATTCGGCTCGAGATTAGTGACGATTATGGTTATGATCTCATGGCTTTGTTTGCTTCCTCGTATTTAAGAAAAATTAAAGAACTGAGCTCCAAGTCCTGGATATAGCAGTTGAATTGTTAAATACTTTCACTAGAGGGAGATTTGCTTCTCGATACATAAACCCTTAAGAAATTTAATGATGTTTAAAGAATGAAAATAAAGGAAGAAAACAATATAGAAGTTGAACATCCTCCCAGGGAAAGATCTATAGTCCCTCCCATGAAATCTATCATATAGAGCCCTCAAGAACAGTGAAATAAGTTGAACCTTGGTTCATGCTCAAGTTAGTATAATAAGTTGGTGCAACAAATCATTCAGCTAGCCCTTTTTTATATCATATTTAAAAAGATTATAATCTAAGTCAAAACTAGTTTTAAATTTTGATGAAAATATAAAAATGCCTTCGTATATTAATAACTTAGGTTCCTTTTTTCTATCATCAAATTCCTAATTCTTAATCTCTACAAATCCCTAACTTCCACTTCCTTGTCTCCTGAACCACCACTCTTCTTGAATCTTGATGGTTTAAAGAAAATCACCACAAGCTACCCACAATTGATGTTGATAGATTAAAAATTATTTTATTTTTAAAGAAAATCATAACAAACTACCCGCAACAACTCCAAGACTGAACCAGACCTAAACACCCGAGCTATACAATCAGACCATCACCAGCCAAGCTACCAGAACCAACAAATTAGCCCCTGCGTACCATGCACCGACGGAGCCAAGTCTTGAGCCAGACTAGCACATCTAGCAAAAACCCACCCACACTTAAACCTTACACGCCTGAATCTTGTGAGGTTAATTAGTGGAGACAGAGGGGAGGGAGAGGAGAAAAAAAAGAAGATATATAAATTACAAGGGCACTTTGAATATTAAATTAATTATAATTATATATAGCAAATTTGTAATATTTTAAAGTTTTTTTTTGTGATGGAGTTCATGTGTTTCTGACTTAGTATATATAATAATGGTGTCAACTGTATATATTAACCATAGTGTATAAAATATAAGTTCTTAAACATGAAAGAAAACGTGTAATCTGGAATAAATGTAAACAAATTTAATTTAATTTTCCACGGTCCAATCTAATGCATGTGGGAACATGCAAGTCACGTGATCCCAGATTTATAACCCTTTATTATGTTAACATTTTACCTCATCAAAAACTTTCTATAGAAGGAAGGAATAGGAATCCAAATGGATAACAAAATAAAGGCTGGAATCATTTTTTAAGGCAATTTTTATCAATAAATTTAGCAGAACAGGCCTGAGCCCACGTGTACAAGCCATCGAAAAATAGCCGCAGACTCTAGCTACTAAGATTGCCGTATTTATCTACTTCAGGCTAGTCGGACCAATATATAAAAATAAAACGCAAACTAGCCCACACCTGGCCTTTCTGTATAAGAGAGCAAATATTAAAAAAGGAAAGCCCAGCCCATAAAACGGAACATTGGGAAACACACAAAAATTATACCGAAAGCGCACAAGGGCAGGAACAGAAAGCCCTTTTTCTTACTTTCGCAGCGACGGTGGCCCAGATTTAGAGGCTTCCACCACCACCACCACCACTATCAACCGCTTTTTTCTTCTTCCTCCTCTTCGCTCCTAAAAAATTCTCTTCCTCTCTCCGCATCAAAACTCTGTTTTGCTCTCCTGTGCAGAAACTAATACTATAAGCAGCAAGAATAAAAGGCTAAGGTCAGTTCTCTAAACTAAAAATATCTCAGTTTCATTTTTGTACATATTCGTTTTTTATTATCCTTTCCTCCAGAAAACTGTAAAAGAGAAACTAAATCCGCCGAGAAAAGTTGAGGGTTGTGGTTTTTGATGCTTTTGTTTTGTTTGAGCTTAAAAGGAATGCAACGTAGAAATGTCGCCCGAGTGAAGTTCCTTAATCGATTTGCATTCTTTTTTGAGCTGTTTGGATGCCAAGAAACTGCAAGAAAACAAAAAAAGAAAAGAGAAGAAAGAAACAACTGGAGTTTTAGATTGATATTATTTTTTAAAATTTTAGCTTTGCAATCTAATGCTCAAGCTAGCTATATATAGATTAGTTTCTGCTAAGTAAAAATGTGCATAAAAAGAGAGAGAGAGCAGAGGAATTAATGAGCAGAGGAATATGTTTTCAAGGTCCTATTAGCTTAGTGATAAATAATTGCAAGGGAATGAGGGTAGAGGTTTTCGACCACAGAGGCAAATATTTATTATATTCAAGAATTTATCATTTATTCCTGATAATTGACGCTAGCTAGGTTTGCAGAATTTTAATAACTGGTAAAAAGATGTGTGTTGATGCCAATTGTTGCAAGTGTGCAATTAAGGTTGTGTCTCTAAACTGACTCGTCGTTTACATGGAGATGCATATGTTTTGTAGTGTTTAACTTGTTTAATAGCATTGTATTAGTGAACAGTGAACAGTGAACAATAAACGTAACCGACTGAATGATAATAGTCTTTGTCTTCTTATGGAGATTTGGTTGAATTTCCTTGTGCAAAGACAAGGTAACATTTTAAATAACTATTATGCCTTGATCGTCTAGTCATTATATAAATCACTGCCTTACCTTGTCCATGCTCTGCTTATTTGGGCTGCTTTGTTGAGATAGGACTACTATCTCTCTCCAAGAAATTTCCTGATGTTTGATGTTTGCTGCAAGTGTATGGAGTATAGATATTAGAACAACATCCATGCTATTTGTAGTGACTCGGATTTTTTCTTGTCACAGTAGTTTTGTGGGAAGACCCTTCTAATACAAGGTTCAATTTTGAATTCTAGAGAGCTGATATATTTTACTCATAGCATATGTCTGAGGCTGAGAACATGGGTGTTTCTCCATCACAAGTTAGTTCTCAAACTAAAAGTTACTCATGCCCTTCACAAACTAAACTGGAAAATACTCATGGATTTACTGCTGAATACAACTGTGGTGGATATTCGGAAGAGAAACATAAGCTTGAGTCTGAAATCATACAAACTGAAGCCGGAGATAGCGGTACTGCAGTTCTCCAATCTGGTGCTGGGGAAACTGTGGAACCATCTACTGAAGATGTAACAAACAATTCTTTTACTGATTTGGATCCACCTCCCGAAGATGCCAGGGGTGCTACTTTTGATGAAAGTTCAAGACCTATACTAACTGCTATAGATCAGAAACTCGAGCCAGGTGCTAGAAGTGTGAATACTGCGTGTACGCATGGTGAATCATCAAAAGCAACTGACTCTGGTATTCTACAGGATGAACCTGGAAATACCAATGCTGCATCATCAAGCTGCATTGCTAATGAAACCTCACAAGCATCACTTGAAAATCTAGCCAATAATTCTTGTACTGAAGATGTGGGTCCGCCGTATGGAGATGCAAGCAAGGGTAACCAGATTGATAAAAGTTCATACCCTCAACAAACTATATCTGGACATACACTTGAGTTACTTTCTGACAGAGCTTGTTGTGAACGATCAGAAGAAAGACAGAAGCCTGGATCTGAACTTTCAGAAAATGAATCAACGGGAATTGACACTGAATTATATAGTGGCATTGCTATCGAGAATTCAGAGCCGCTTACTCAACTAGTGACCAAGAGTTCTCCTATCAAACATGTAGGCTTGCTTCCTGGTGACAGCATCATCATTCCTGCAAATGAACAAACAAGACCAACTCATGATGATGAGGACAAAGGCCCAGATCATGAACATTTGGAAACACCATCTAGAGTTGCGATTGGTATTACTAGACGCGGTAGACCTAGAGGTAAGAGTGCTTCAAGATTGTCAAGGAAGATATATATGTTAAGATCTTTGAGAAGTAGTGATAGAGTTCTCCGGTCAAGATCACAAGAGAAACCTAAAGCTCCTGAATCAAGTAATAATTCAGGTAATGTTAATTCCACTGGTGATAAAAAAGGGAAAAGAAGGAAAAAGAGAAGAGGAAAGAATATTGTGGCTGATGAATATTCCAAAATCAGGGCACATCTTAGGTACTTATTGAATCGGATGAGCTATGAGCAAAGCTTGATCACTGCTTATTCTGGGGAAGGCTGGAAAGGACTTAGGTGTGTACTATTCTACCACAAAGTTTTTCTGTAGCCTTTTCTTGTGTTTTTTTTTTAATGACCTTTTAAATTTTGTTCTCTTAATGTTTTTGTTTTGATTTTAGCACAATTTTTTTTTAGTATGGAAAGTTGCATCCAAATTTATGCTCTGACTATCCACCAAGGACTCATTGCATTTGGAAGAGGCCAACATCAGAGAAAAAAAATATAGAACAAGAATCTTTTTAGCCACACTTGCAAAGAATTAAAAGTTATTTACATTGGATAAACTTTTGATGCTTGTCTTTGAACCAGATGATCATTAGTGTCAATTGTGTCCATTATGAGAAGTGCTATACAAATGAGCAGTGGGATCAATAAAGGATGCTGGTTTAATTTTTTTGAAACAAGGAATTTAAGATGATGTTAGTTCAGCTTTCAGTGTTATTGCCAAGTAATAACCCTCTTCTCCGGTGCATCTCTCTCCCTCCTTGTGTGCATAGATCTGAGCCCATCCTTTTCCTTTAAAAACTTCAATTGCTTATAATATCGTGTATGTGGCAAAATATCTCAATATCTTTGTCAAGGAGGCTAATTTGATGAACTAGAGAATTGTTTTTGCTTGGTATGATTATGAGAAATAGAAGGAAACCCTTTTGTTTTAAAATGAAATCCAGTTTGACCTGCCCTTTAAAATGATTTGATCTCAAGCTCTTTTTTACACACTGTGTAGCGATCTTTTCTCCACTGGAGAGTTTATCTTTTTTTCTTTGACACGTGTAATTTTCCAGCCTAGAAAAGTTAAAGCCCGAGAAGGAGTTGCAGCGAGCCACATCTGAAATTACCAGACGCAAAGTGAAAATAAGGGATTTATTTCAACATATTGATTCTCTGTGCAGCGAAGGAAGGTTCCCATCATCTTTATTTGATTCTGAAGGACAGATTGACAGTGAGGATGTAGGATTTTTTTTTTTTAATTTGTCATATTCTCTTGTTAACAAGCTTCTTATTTCCATGATTGTTGCTGTTTAGGACGGTTCTTATAACAGTGAATATCTCTTGGAGTGTAATTGCTTAGACAATTCATTTGTGGCAGATATTCTGTGCAAAATGTGGGTCCAAAGATTTGAATGCTGATAATGATATTATACTATGTGATGGTGCTTGTGACAGAGGATTTCATCAGTTCTGTTTGATACCACCATTGTTAAGAGAAGACAGTAATGCTCTATCCACTTGTTTGATGGCACTGAGTTGAATAATTGTTCCTGAGTTACTTCTCTGGTCATTTATACTTTCCTGATTGCATGTTTTCATTTCTCCTTTAGTTCCTCCTGATGATGAGGGCTGGTTATGCCCTGGATGTGATTGCAAAGTTGACTGCATTGGTTTGCTTAACGATTCTCAAGGAACAAATATATCTATCAGTGATAGCTGGGAGGTAATCATGCAGTCCCCAGCCTTAATATTTGTTAATTACAAACTTGTGTTCATTCCTTATTGTACTCCTATCCGATGTGCAGAAAGTTTTCCCTGAGGCTGCCGCCACAGCGTCTGGACAAAAACTGGATCACAACTTTGGACCATCTTCTGATGATTCTGATGATAATGATTATGAACCTGATGGTCCAGATATTGATAAGAAGAGTCAGGAGGAGGAATCGAGCTCTGACGAATCTGACTTCACTTCTGCATCTGATGAATTCAAGGCTCCCCCGGATGGCAAAGAGTACTTGGGGCTCTCTTCTGATGATTCAGAGGATGATGACTATGATCCTGATGCTCCAGTTCTTGAGGAGAAGCTGAAGCAGGAAAGTTCAAGTTCTGATTTTACATCAGACTCTGAGGATCTTGCTGCCACTATTAATGGTGATGGGTTGTCTTTAGAAGATGAATGCCACATGCCTATTGAACCTCGTGGAGTTTCTTATGGGAGGAAATCTAAATTTGATGGAAAGAAGACGCAGTCTTTAAACAGCGAGCTTTTATCCATGCTAGAGCCAGATCTGTGCCAAGATGAGTCAGCAACTGTTTCTGGAAAAAGAAATGTTGACAGATTGGACTACAAGAAGCTCTATGATGTGAGTGCCTCTGATCTTACAATATTTGAAACAGCTTTTCTATCATATAGTCTTGGCACTTTTTTGGTGGCTGTTTAACACACTTATATTCCAAGCATGATCCTGTAATTAGAGTCATGTCCTGATCTTTTGTTTCAAATGGGTGTTTTGCCTGCTTTTTGTTGAGAAGTGAAGGAATTGTGATTCTTTCCATAAAAATTAAATTATTTTAACCTGACTACTATTTGTTCCACTCTTTTACAGAGAAGTGCACCAATTATAGAGAACAAGGAATTATTGATAGATGTCATGTACTATACACATTCTCATGGAATTAGAATATATATCAAAGCATAACTTTCGACTCTTTTCAACACGCTAATGCCAAGTACTTATGATTGTTGGAAGCAAATATAATAGTAATGCTTCCATATGAATGTGGTGCCCTTACATATGTATAGAAAATAGTTGTGCTACATATTAGATAACACTATATCCATTACATTCCTCTGCAAATATTTTTCCTAAAGCAATAAAGATAAAGCCTCTCAAGCAAAAATATTTTCAGAATTATTTCACATTAAATTTTGTCCACCTTCCGTCTTCATAGAGGTTTAAACTTAGTTTCAAATATGCAGATTGTATTCTTGATATGGTCTAACTTTTTAATCATATGATGTTTTCTTTCAATAGTTTAATTTCGTGTTTCTGCGCTCTGTGAAGGAAACGTATGGAAACATTTCTACTTCAAGTGATGATGATTACACTGATACTGTTGGGCCAAGGAAGAGGAGGAAAAATACTGGAGATGTTGCTACAGTGACAGCAAACGGAGATGCCTCTGTTACCGAGAATGGAATGAATAGCAAGAATATGAACCAGGAATTAAAGGAGAACAAACGTAATCCTGAGAGAGGAACTTGCCAAAACTCGAGCTTTCAAGAAACAAATGTTTCCCCGGCTAAATCATATGTTGGTGCATCTCTATCTGGTTCTAGTGGTAAAAGCGTTAGGCCCTCTGCTTATAAAAAACTTGGAGAAGCTGTAACTCAGGTATGTTTTTGTGAGTTATTTGTTTCATATGTTCAACAGTACTAATAACCCATCAATTCTTAATTGAGTTGAGGATACCATGTCATCATTCTATATTATATCCTTTTTCATTAAGGTGCAGGGTCTTATTGAAAATATACAATATGGTTTTTTTTGCCCTTTTTTAGAATGAGAACAAAATAAATAATCTTTTTTTTTCCCCTTTAGTCCTCAGCGTTTCATATTATTCTTTAACCTTTCAGTCACTTTTCAAACGTCTCACTGAATGAATGCTGGTCTGTGTTTAGTTGGCATTTTTCTTAGGCCTCAAAGTTTGCTTTAACAAATTTACACCTGTGCATGCTAGCTTCAGCCATGATCCACTTACATTAAACTTTTGTAGTACTTCTCAAAGAGTGCTTGTGCAAAATCATCCTTGTCTTGCTTTCGACCTACAAAAGCTGCTTATTTAGTTTTTGAAGAAAGAGAAATATCAGAGATTGATATGGAGAGAACCATTATCTATTTTGCAATTCGCAAGATGTTTTTGGGAATCATGTGTTGCGCCATTATCATTGTTCTATAATATATTTTTTGTTGGGGGGGGGGGGGGGGGGGGGGGGGGGGGGGGGGGGGGGGGGGGGGGGCGGGG
>Ga0307512_10007952_pt1 | contig 10416 bp, 13 predicted proteins | sample 14_EM_MG_FD_200267 | JGI IMG/M metagenome (GOLD analysis project Ga0307512, IMG submission 200267) | Populus trichocarpa ectomycorrhiza microbial communities from riparian zone in the Pacific Northwest, United States - 14_EM | ecosystem: Host-associated > Plants > Roots > Unclassified | place... | reverse complement strand
GCGTGCTGCCGCCGCTGATGTGTGATTGATTGTGTAGTGGCTTCCAGAGTATAATTGATCACAGGGGATGCGCCAAATGTACCTCGATATTCATCTTCAGAAAACATATCCGTGGCCTTCTTTCCACTGGTGTATTCAGACAGCACACAATGAATAGCTGCGGCTGCCAGTGCTAATGTCTGAGGAGCACGAAGTTGGAAATGCTGTGATGTTGTTGGCTGGCGTCCCAAGCTATTGGCGGTGAAGAAGAATTGGTGGTAGATGAGATCAAGCACTTCCATTCGCGTGAACCAAGACTTCTTATCAGCGACCACCTTGGAGAGGTAAGCATCATCAAACAGAAGCTCTTTAACTTTGATCCGAAGCTCAGTCCCAGAGCCCACATCCAACCGGTAACTACAAACAACAGTTCGACGTGCCCCATCCGCCCACCGTCCTCGAATAGTACTAATCTGCAATTTTAACTATGTATATTATTGGGGCAGTCAATATCTGTCAGTCTGATCGAGGAGCATTAAACAGAATTGAAGACTTACAGCTTCTCCTGTTTGCCGATCGATTTTCAAAGATGGACCACCAGGCAATTCACACACTGATGGTGTACCTACAGGTGCACCTGCAAATGCCCTCTGACGATACTGGGGTTGAATCGCTAGTTTCCAAGCTTCATCAACCATCGAGTACTTGTCATCGGAGAGGATTGGGCAAGGAGTCTTTGTGAATACGATTGCATCGATGAACCTTTTCGCAGCCTTAACAGTAGCCTTTTGGTGTTGGGGAACGTTCTGATCACTACTGGCCTTGGGTTGTGGAATACTCTAGTCTCAACTAGACCTGTTGGGAAGCACCAGTGGCCGGCCGGTAGGTGCGTGGTCAGACTCAGAAAATTTGTTGAGGAGGGCTGACAATTGACGTTTGAGCAGTGGTGGTGCCATTGCCACAGGTAGATATCGGGAATTTGGAAGTAGAGTGCGTGCAATGACAGTATCAGCACAGCTCTGTGTCATCGGCAGTGGAACCCTTATAGTGCGTAATGACTTATCCTGGCGCGCCTCACGTAGATGAACAACCTCCTGTTGATGATCCAAATCGTCTTCTTCAATGTCGGATAATAATGTAAACTCTCCGGTGTATTCACTGTCATCCTCACAGATCGCCTGATCGGTCTAGTCTTCGTGATTCATTAATTAGATCAGGGATATTAGTCATCCGCAATACGATACACAAAGGCAGATAATTGGCAGGCAAACACTTGATAGACAATGAAGATTGGCTGCTTTCTTGAAAGTGAGTGCTCTCTCTAGGTGTGATTCTTCTTGCTTCTGTGAATAGTGATTCCTCACCTGGCTCGGCGTAGGTTCCATTTGCTCTAATGCAGATCTGATGTTGGAGAATGTGGGAGAGAGTGTGAAAGCAGGAAATATAGGATTAAGTGCAATACAATAACGGGATAAATGGTGCAAGAATTTGGACATAGTCGAGGCGGATCCAATACAAGGCGCGCCTTGAAAGTGTTCTGGAGAGATCCCTTCAACGGTTGATATTGATATCGAGGACGGCAGTCAGTGTTGCGATTTCGGATATTATCAGGTGCTCCAGAATAGACGGATTCCTTATGAGGTGCGCCGGGATAGATTGATTCCTGATGCCCAATGTGAGCAACTCCTATGAGCACTCTGTACAGATGCAAGAATTGGAGGTTGGCTAAAGCCAACACACATAGAGAATAGAACTAGAGGCACCAGAAGATAACTCGCGACATTATCCAGCCCTTGGTGCTGGCCACAAATTGAGCAAAGAGAAATATGAATCTCCATATGTGGTATATCTGCCGGACGGACACATAGATGTTCACGATATTCTAATGTATTAGGATGCTGCAGCTTAGATAGCGGTCAATAAGGCAATATCGTAAGCATCACTTCCCTTTCATGCGTCCATCTGGGCCATGTCTGCAAAATAGCCTTCACATCAATGTTGCAGTAGTTAATGGAACAGGGAGAGAATCTGGTACACAAAGGAGAGATCCAGGCATAGAGAAAGAATGATAATGTACGATGATTAAGGGGTAATCTTATTGATTCACGCACTTACCAATGCCAAGATTGCTAACAAATGGGTCATAAAGTCTCCCTCACATTCTGATTTTGGACCTTATATGTAGTAAATTGCACACCGTTGAATCACACATTCATTATGAATCTCACAACTACAATGTTGACTTAAAATATATAATGGGGTTGAAAGCTATATTCTACAATGGTATGAGTATAGTGAGACGTCTTGTCACGGCGGCCAGAGGAATAATCGTTGCATGCATGCAGTTCATGGGAATTGAGGTTCACCGAAGTTGAAATCGTTGTGCTTGGATTCAATGGCTGAGGATTGTAGGTTCGTCTTACGCTGACAGTTGATTGAACTGTTCGTAGCTGACTTCGGATAACTCGAGCTTTCAAGATTGTCCCTCTCGGAGCTTCGCCCGATGGATTTCGGTTCCGATAATCTATTTTCAGAAACCAGTTTCGGCGGCCCAAACATACATTTAGTCAGAATATAGTTAAGTCTTGATTCAAAGATTGGAGAACTGAGGCCTCTTTGAGTAAGTGTGGTACATGGGTGAGCGGGAGCTGCCGGCCATCTTGTAGAGTCGCTGAGCAGAATCAGTCTTTGGAGATTCTCGCTCTTCAGCTTCCACAGCTCTTTTGACTGAGCCCGAACTTGCAGAAGCTATCTTAGGATTTGGAAGCAGAGGTCTAAACATACTAATTAGTCAATATCGAGTTAAGTGGGGTTACTAATTGGCCGGGCTGGCGCATTTATGGTTTAGTTGCGCAGTGGCAACCTTCCTCGAATGGACAGTTGACACCGAGCTGACAGTTCAAGGCATGTTAGCGGCGGTCTTCAACATACTGATCAAGCATAGGTTCATATCTTAGCTGGCATGGAGCGGGATGAGCCGCCTGCACCTAAAGGTGAAGTTGTCTTGATAGATCTGTGTGCACTGGGTCCACTAATTCAAAGTTGAAGAAAACAAGATGAGAATGAAACAACCTAAAATATACAAAGTGCACTACGTACTGCAAGTCCATGTGCATTGGTGGCTTATTTGTTGCTCTTGAGGCGTACCTGGGCTGGAATGATAACATCCATCATGACTCGCAGCTAGTCAAAGTTGGCTTTGTACATATCCAAGAAGCTCATTCTGGACAGGATTGAAGATCTCAGTTCTGAATGATCTTCAATCATAGGCCAGGAAAACCCGGGCAGTGAAAAGGCGAATTTGAGTCAAGAATACCCAACCCATGTCTCAGCTTCCGGACTCTCTGGGATGGGGATCTGAGGTGTGCCAGAAGTTCAATGATATGCCAGCAAAAGCTGCGACCGTGCCACGAAAAAGTGAGCCCATGTCTCACATTTTGACACCAGTACTCAATATCGCCTAGTCTGTTGTGATTGCCATATGGGATTGGGGTATATGCAGTGCTGGATCTGTCACGAAGATATGCCCAGGATTCTCTGGTGCACTGGAATTTCAAACATAGGCCAGCAAATGCTGCGGCTGTGCCACGAATATCCTAACACAGGTACTCAATATCACTGAGACTGTCTTTATGCCAAATGGGATTGGTAAATATGCAGTGCTGAATGTGTCACGAAGATATGCTCAGGATTCTCTGGTGCACCAGAACATCAACCATAGGCCAGCAAATGTTGCAGCTCTGCCACGAATATCCTGACACAGGTACTGAATATCACGTAGAGTGTGTTTGTGCCAAATGGGATTGGCGAATATGCAGTGATCGATCCGTCATTACAATACATGCCCAGGGCTCCCAGGTTCACCGGACAATCTACAGCAGATCTTCATGACAGATCCAGCACTGCATATTTGCCAATCCCATTTGGCATAAAGACAGTCTAAGCGATATTGAGTACCTGTGTCAGGACATTCGTGGCAGAGCCACACCATTTGCTGGCTTATGGTTGAAGTTCCAGTGCACCTGCACTTCGACCATATGCATGCAAAAGCTCCCGCTTTGCCTCAAATTAGCGAGCTGTGTCTCACACTCAGACACAAGTACTTGAATATCACCTAGACAGTGTAATTGCTAAATGTGATTGGCAGATATGGAGTGCACGATCTGTCATGACGAATCATATGACATTTGCCGCAGAGACTCCGGTGCACCTGAAAAATGGACGAATGTTGCTTTTTATTAGACATACGTACGTGGCTTCGGGCTTCCGGTGCACCTCAAATTTGTGACTGACGATTGCTTGAAGCCCTTTACTGCATCATACTCACAATTTGGCTCATGCCAGTTATCATACCATCTATCATGCAATAGGACAGCCGGAGAAACTTCTAATGTCGCATATCAATTCACTTCATCTCATATGGTCATTGATAATAAACATGGACGCCAATGAAATCCCACTCTAGCCATTTCTAATTCAAGATACAACAATGCCAACATCAGAACTTTGATTCACTTCAACATTGAAGAGAGAAAGTATTCATCTCTCCAGTATAGTGTCTCTTACAAACAACCTATTTGACTGTTTGTATTAGTTAAGAAGACTATGTTGCTTGAATGTCTAAAGCGGCATAGGTTGATAAAGAGTCAAACACTCTACGATGAATGGTTCATCAGGCTGCAAAGTGTTGCCATTCTCGGTGAGCCGCTTCGTATGGTCCTCACTAGCTTCTAGATTCCGGTATATCATCGACCTCGGGATGTTTGGTCGACTCATCATGCCATGCAGGACTCTCATTCGCGCAACTCGAGAGTATTTGTTCAAATCGTGATGCTAGAGAAGCTTGTATTCTAAAGAACAGGTACATTCATGGACTTATATACGCGGTAGTCGGAGTATGTCTTTGTATGTCTTGTACGTATGCATGGACACTCAGCTGGCATTTCCAGCTGAGTGGCATCTCCAGCTGAGTATGGAATGACCATCATTTTAGAGAGATTATGCATCAGCCCAACTGAAGCCATACAACAGGAGATAAACCATATATGCAACACTCCCCCCTCTTGCTACGCTCCGTGGAGCAAGAAAACAGATAAGAAGAGATGAAACAAAGAAACAAAGTGATTCCCATAGTAGCCTCCTTAAAACCCTGCGAGAGTGAGCAGGGAAAGAGTACTACCGTAGCCTGAGGATGGCAATCCATAGAGAAACAAGGAAATCCGCGTGCCCAATGAGAAAAGTGAAACAACCTTAAGTCCAAACTTAAATCTAACCTTAAATCGACCTCTGTTACCATGGACCCATCGCCTTCGTGAATTTCTCGTGCGTATCCTTTGTCCAGGCCTCGGTTAGTATGTCTGCCACGTTCTCGTTTGTGTGCATATAGGAGTAGTCAACTGTCTTGCGGGCACGGAGATCGCGACTATTGTGATAGCAAACGTCGAGATGCATTGTGCGAGCCTTTATGATCCCAGTTGTGATATGACTGAGTGCGCACTGATTGTCATAATTAATCCGGAGCGGAGATGCGTCTTTGCTGTGTATATCTTGGTGGAGCTGGAGTCGCAGCTTTGCTTCACGGGAGCCCTCGGCACATGCGATGTATTTGGGTTGGAGGGGTGACATGGCGAGGAGATCTTGCTTTCGTGACTGCCACAAGCCAGCTCCGTTGTTGGGAACGAAAGACGAGACCACCTTGATATTTGCGGTCGGCACTATCATTGGCCCAATCCGAGTCTGTGTAGCCAGCGAGTTGATCATTGCTGCCAGTGCTGCTGCGGCAAAAATGCAGTCGAAAGTCGGCGGTGGATTTGAGATACTGGAGAACTCTTTTGGCGGTGGTGAGATGGCTGGTGAAAGGACGGGAATTGTATCGGCACAGTGCAGCAACTGCAAATGAGATATCGGGCCGAGTTGCAAGTGCTGCGTACATCAATGAGCCTACAATTGCCTGGTAGCCTTTGATATCTTTTAGTTCTTTCTCCCCCCGATCATCGGCCAGATCTAGCTTCACATTAGGATCCATTGGAGTTGATGCACAGTGAGCATTCTGCATATTGAATCGTTTGAGAATCACGGTGAAGAAGGCCTTCTGGCCAAAACTGATCCTGGTACAGTTTTCCTCAATGTAGATTTCGATGCCGAGGAATTGCTGTGCTGGGCCGAGATTCATGATCTTCATTTTTTCCGGGAGCCTGGCCTTGACTTCAATCGCAGCTATGGTAGCGTCTTCTGGGTACAACATTGAGATGTCGTCGACATACAAAAGCATCAGAATACCATCAATGCGGAGATGGAGGTTTGGGACGGCCAAGAACTGTGTGAACTCGAGAGAGAGCAAGAAGGTGGTACTATCGTTGTGCCAAAGCCGTGGTGCTGGCTTGAGGCGGCATAGTGCTATCTTTAGTCAAACAACGATCGTAGGTGCGTTAAGGCCTTCCGGCCATCGTTCGGGCAGGGTCATATAGATATCATCAGCATCGACCTCAGGATTGCGAAAAGCAGTGATGACATCCAAATGATCGATGTTCCAGCCATGCATTGGGACCCGGGAGATGAGATATCTAATAGTGGTAAGTTTTCCGACAGGTGCATAAGTTTCTCCGAAGTCTGTTTGTTCGTAGCCATTAATGACTAGGCATCCTTTGTATCGTATGGTGCCGTCAGGATTGTGTATTGTCTTGTAGACCCATTTGGAGCCTATTGGCTTCACTCGCAATTGCCTTGCTTCCCAGGAGTTGACAGTTGTGACTGTGTTATTGAGCAGAATCAATGTGCACTCCTCTTCCATTGCTCGTTTCCAGTGCTCATGTTGTGGACTGTCCATGGCCTTCGCTTATGTGAATGGATCACTGTTAATGGATGTCTATGCAAGAGCCTTTGCCATGATAATTAGTGCATTTGCGGAGATCTTAACATGATTTCTTGTGATGCGATTCATGCGTGGTGGTTGGGATGATTGCTTGGTCATAGTCGCTGTTCGGCGGGCTCCGTCGTTTTCACGGTGGAGATGTCGATTGTGGACGGCGGTGTCCCTGGACACTGGTGGTGCGTCTCCCTCGTCAGAAGGACGTGATATCATACCTGGACTTGCATGGAGACTTCGACAGTTGTCAGCATCGGGCAGATTGTGATCTGTATCATTGTCAGTACAGTCATGATCACGACTTCCGTGGCCTTCACCTGTTCGACTGTTTCCTGCATGGTCATGGATAAGTCCATCTCCACCCATTACACTCTCCTGTGTTCCTGTTTCATTGTCATGTGCATGGAGAAGTCCATCACCACTGTCGATTTCCTCGATATATTCCGTCTCGTCTGGTAACTCCAAGATACCTGTATGGTCTCCGGGTAGCCATGAAGCTTGGGTATTCCTCTCCTCGTCGAAAATGACATTTGACTGTGATCTTATTACTTGGAATGACGGGTCCCATATCCCCCAATGTGTAGTCGAATCGTGTACATAACCGAACATTATACATGGCTTGGATGTTGGGCTGAATTTTCCATGGCATTTTGTTTCGGGGATAAGTCGACTGGCATAGCAGCCGAATTGCTGATGGTGGTGGACAGGAGCTTTGTACGAGATCTTATTGCCGTTGTTGTGAGAGGGCTTGCCAAATGCATGCAGCCTTTTGGTTGGAGTGGGATATGGTGCTTGATAGCCGTCGCGGTCGTCTCTTTTCGTTAGGGCTTCGTTTGGGGTTCGCTTGTCGAGGTAGACTGCGGTATTGACTGCTTCTCCGCAAAAGACAAGTGGCCCCTGGGAGTCAATCATGATAGATCGTGCTTTCGCAGTGATAGTCTGGATCATGTGTTCGGCAACCGGATTACTATGATGAGCGTAGCGAGCACATAGTTCCTATGGTGTGCCACGAGCGGCGAGCACCAGTCGGAAGATTTTCTTGTCATATTCCACGCGGCCATTATCGCACCGAAATCGCTTCACTTCGTATCCCATGGAGTCAACTTGGGCCTGAAATGATTGGTAGGCTGATGTGCATGCTTTGGACTTATTATCTTGAAGGACCCAAAAAGAGGTGTAGAGTGTGTAATCGTCGATGAATAGGATATAGTAGCGATGGCCGGTGGACGTGGGCGTGGAGAATGGTCCACACACCTCTGAATGTACGAGTTCAAATGGCTTTGTAGTGTGCTTGGTCTTGACTTTGATGATCTTCTGCTTGTGTTTGGACTGGATGCATGCGGGGCACATTGAGTCGTCTTTTGTATATCCATCAATTAGAGATCGTATGGCAGTAGGATTAATGTGGGCTAGACGGCGATGCCACAGGTCATGATTCTGAGATTGTAAGAGGCTTCCGCGTGGTTTTTGTGAGAGGTACGGTGGTAGGTGGACTTTGAGGTACGGTGCTGGCTGCACTTGGAGAGGCGGTGTGGAGTGAACTTGTAGTAATGAACTCGGTGGAGTGCGTGATTGATTGTATGGTGATATGTGCGCTCGATGATGGTACCGTGGTATGGGCGCTAGATGATGGTACGGTGGTATGTGCGCTCGATGATGGTACGGTAGTATGTGCGCTCGATGATGGTACTGTGATGTGTGCGATCGATCATGGTACAGTGGTATGTGCGCTCGATGATTGTACAGTGATGTGTGCGCTCGACGATAGTCTTTTTCTCCTATTCCTTCTCGAAGTGGACTTTGTACACATGGTTGGTACTATAGAAGTGAGTGCAGTTGCGGGAGGTATGATATAGAAGTTATTGACCCGATTGCCTGTGATGGTGATTGATCGAGATGATATGGAGCACTTGCCGCATCCCAATGTGGATGTGTACCCGGCTGTGTCCAATTGAGTGATGGAGAGAATAGACAGCCGGAATGTAGGCGTGTAGAGAGCATTGACTTCGTACTCCTGTGACACGTTAATGAGTCCCTGATGGCTTACTATGATTTTGTTATTATCTCCGAGCTCAATGACTATTGGCTGACAAAGTTCCTTTATTGAGTTGATGCTGGTGCAGTCATTGCACATATGGTGAGATGCTCCGGAATCAATGACCCATGGAGCTGGAGCAGAGGCTGTGGTGAGAGCGGTTGCGTTGTCGTCCAGTCAGATTAGATCACGATCTCCGGCGGTGGCTAGTGATGCAGTGCCCTTGTTGACTTTGTTGCGTTGATCTCGGGAATGTGTGAAGTCGATGCAGTCGGACTTGAAGTGTCCGGAGAGACCACAGTCGTAGCAAGTATGTTCATCATTTCTGGAGGTGTTTGTACCGCAAGTGTTGTACTGCCGGTGTTTGTGTCGTTTTCAGCATGCTTTCTCTTTCCGCATGCTTCGGTGGTGTGATTGTCCATTTTGCAGTATGTGCATTTGTGCTACTGGCGTCCGTTTCCTCATCCACCTCCGCGTCCGCCACCTCTTCCGCCACGGCAACAATTTCCGCCAGAGGAGGATAGGGCCGCTCCGGTGGATGCATCTCCGATTTCTTTGGTTAGGGTCGTTCTCTTGGCATATTCGCGGATCGCATCCATACACTGAGGGGCCGTGGGAGCGGGGATCCGTTGTTCAAGAATTTCGATGGTCATTTTATATGAATTAGATAGGGTAGTGAAGATATGTGTCTTCATGGCGTCATCGGTGATAATTTTGGTGGTGCCGATGAACTTTTTGCGGAAGGAGATTAGTTTGGTAAAGGACTGGATGACCGTTTCGTCTGGCGATGGTCGAGAGGGGGTGAACTTCAGCAGGACTTGAGTGTGACTGAGTTTCGTTGTGGCATTGTCAAGTCGGTCACTAAGCACTTCCCACATTGCCACGGGGTCGTCCATATCCTCGATGAGTGGAAAGAGTTCATCGCAGCATTCGAGGTGTATTTGTGCTAGTGCTGTATTGCCTCAGTCGTGCCAGCTTTCTTGTAGAAGGTGTACGGTGTCGCCGTTACTGACAGGGAGGAGTTCGACACCGGTGACGATATTGTAGGCTTTCTTGACGATGAGGACTCGGCAAATCTTTTGCTTCCAGACAGGGTAGTTTTCCTCGGTCAGCTTGGGCACATTGCCATGATCGGTCTTGAATGTTTTGTTTGACATGTTTTTAGAGTGGGGGAGGTTTGGAAGGTGACGATGTAAAGTGATGGATGGTGATGGTGTTGCAGCTGATGAGCAGGGATGGTGGTGACTGGGTTAGGGGTTTTGAGGCTCTTAATCGTAAGATACGAATAGAGTATTTTTAGTAAAGATTGTACCGGGTGCCAGGCTCATAACCTGTTCAAATAGTGATGCTAGAGAAGCTTGTAGTCTAAAGTACAGGTGCATTGATGGACTTATATATGCGGTAGTCGGGGTATGTCTTTGTATGTCTTGTACGCATGCATGCGCACTCAGCTGGCATCTCCAGCTGAGTGGCATCTCCAGCTGAGTATGGAATGACCATCATCTTAGAGAGATTATGCATCAGCCCAACTGAAGCC
>Ga0307512_10007951_pt1 | contig 10416 bp, 10 predicted proteins | sample 14_EM_MG_FD_200267 | JGI IMG/M metagenome (GOLD analysis project Ga0307512, IMG submission 200267) | Populus trichocarpa ectomycorrhiza microbial communities from riparian zone in the Pacific Northwest, United States - 14_EM | ecosystem: Host-associated > Plants > Roots > Unclassified | place... | reverse complement strand
AAGTCCTTCAAAGCAGTAATGACTGTGGGAACAGAATTGTTCCCATGGCCTATAGTCACCCTGGTTTTGGCACCATTCACACCATCAGGCATGGGTCGTTTTGGCCGTCAGCCATGGGTAGATTGTACAGCTCACACTCAGGAACCTCCTGGAGCCGCATAAGGCAGGAGGGAGGGAACCTTAAAGCTTGTGCTGTTGGTGGCATTTAGATACATCATGTCCATAAATTGTTTGTGTGTGTGTACCTCAAGCCGAGATAGATGGGGTTTCCGCGGTAAGTTTGGGCGTCAAGCTTGCTGGGGTCCTCAGACAATTTAATGGGAGGGGACCAGACCAGATGACCAAAGACGCAGTCGTCTAGATCAGTCCACCCTGTCATGATGGTCAAGGTGACTATTGTTCCAAGTGCAGCAGAGCTGTGGCCCTAAGGAGTATGGGCATTGGGCAGTGATAGGATTTGACCCTGTGACCCAGGCCACCTCTGGGAGGGATTTGGCCTATGTGACATATCCTTGTGGTTGCCTTAAGATATTTGGCCAGACTGGGGGTTGAACCTAGGCCTCCTGAATATAAACCAAGTGCTCTACCGCTGAGCCACCTAGCCATGGGAAATCAAGTTGGGATTGCCTCTTTGTCACCCAGCATATGACCAGAGTGCACCTTCAACAACTATAGGCCTCACCCAACATGTCTGATGCCACAGGGCAGCGAGTGCGCATTGCTGTCCTCTCCATTCTCTGTGTCACCCATTTTCTCATTGTTAAGGACACGTAGCTTAGATTGTAAATAGCTACAGAAACGACTATATAGATCCACATGCAGAACGGAGAGCACAAGACAAGAGAAGCCGCCCCCGAGTGTCTCCCGGGCTGGCAAACGTGCCACCGGTTCTGCGTGCGCGTTTTCCCCCTCTCCTCTCTCTCACATCTTGGGACAGCATCGAACTCGCACATAGACAAGTTCCTACGTTACAACGCCCATCTCAACCCGGTCCTCCCCGCCTAGGAGGGCCTCAAAATTGACTAGTCTTTGTTATGGTAGCCTCTCTCGTACTTCGGACTACAGCAATTTGTATGACACTTTATCGTGTAGATCACCCGTCGTTTGCGTTTTTTGTACCGAATGATAACTGTGATTTTGTGTTGTTAACTTGCGCACGACGAACTTAAGTGCGATACCTAGGTAAAGTAGACTTGGGATGCTTGACTAATGCATGTCATTTCAAGTTAGTGCTCGAAAGCTGCGAGGGACCTAGTCTCTCGTGATTAAGGACTTTGGTTACATGCCCTCTCGCTGACCACTTCTAACTGACTGCTTCGTCGTCGTATGGGAAGCATTTGAGCCATGCTATTTCAGGCAAAACTATGCTATATATCTGGCAGCCCGACAAGGACAGCTCGCGGCTGTACGGCTGTTAATCGAGAAGGGCGCAAATACTCGGGCCGTGAATAAGTTTTCGTACACTCCAGTCCAACGGGAATCGCAGAATGATCAGTCCGACGTTGTCAAGCTCTCATCGGAGCACAAGGCAGACAGGATGTGGAAGACGATGAAACAGAGGACAGCCGAGGTCGAGGTTCCATGAGTCGTGGATGACCCCGATCACTCCAGCGAGGACTTGCCGCGCGGTCAGAGAACACGCCGTCGAAACGGTGGTGGGTCCCTTGCAGCCAGCGCCGGTTCCGTTCTTGCGCGCGCTCCTCGCTTGCACGCCGCCTTGTTCTTGAGGACTGATGGGAACCCATCTGTCGGCGTCGCGGGAAATTTCAGCGCACGAATGGCCGAGCTCAACCTGCTTGCGTTCAGGCCTGCCAGGATAAAGTCGTTCGGGTGCTCACCTTTATGGCGCGGTCCAGCTCCGTGTAATATGCCCTTTGCCCCTCGATAGCGGACTTTTCGATGATCCCTGTTGACCCGACGCTGGTAAATCCCGTGAGTGGAAGAGCTAGTCGCGTGCACCTTCGAACGTCACTGCAACTTGGGAGTAAGCACTACTGGCCCATGTGGTGCATGTCCACGTCTTGAAGCTGAACACACCCCCACTAGGTATGTACGGTGTGCGCATGGTCATCACCGTCGAAACAAAGTCATCAAAGTCACAGTGCATGGTCTCCACCCGGATTTCCCATTTCATTGGCTTGAAGCTAGCGTTTCCCCTCAAGGGTTTGATATAAGACATGTCCCGCGCGAGGCAGCGCTAGTCATCAGGGACAGACGTCCAGCTCGATATCTGAATGTCTACTCAGGCCATCAGCAACTTGGTCCCATTTAGGCGGGAGGGAAGCCGTGACTTGCCTTCAACCTTCTGGTTCTCGCACATGAAATCCTTTGAGGAATTCACTCACAAACATCAAATTGTATATACGCTCCGGTGTGGCAGGCAAAACCGCGTCCTTGAGTAGTGTTTATTCTCCCTTCCACAAGCACAATATGTCACCTCGGGTATGGGTTGAGGCACGGACCCAACCGACATTGCAGCTGACCTATTTGGAGAGGGGCAGTTAGGCGTGTGTGACACAACACTTCCAGGGCCGGGGTCCCTTGCTCTTGTCCTCAGAGAGCTCGTCCTCGGGACAAGCGAGACGCTAGATATCATAGATCACGTCTTAGGCCGTATCTTGCTTGAGAAATATGAGAGGGGATATTGAGCGGTATTGGGTCGTGATCTGAATGGTACTACTGTAGGAACGACCAGGCGTTCATCGTCTTCTCGATGGAGACGATTTCATAGGTTGGAACGATAAGCTACGTAGTATCAGCGAAAGATGACAATCAGATACTGTGTTTACGCACGTTGGTGGCCCATCCAAAGATATTCGCATGGGAGTAAATGTGCTTCTCAGGCTCCGAAATCAATGGGCGGCCTTTAACGGGTGTCTCTCGTTGTAGGGCACAGCCATGGACTTAAGACCAGTAAATAACCATGCAACGCCAGAGGGCTCTGGTACACACACCCTCGAACTGTAGAATGGTCTTGAAGAGCCCATGGAAGTCTGCATTCAGCTTATTGCTCGCGACCGCAAAGGCCGCCGCCTGGATCTGACAGCTGTTCGCCCCGTGGGATAGGAGGACTGCTTCGTTCATGGCGGAAACAGAGGTCATAGATGAAAGGGCGTGTCATCCGGCAACCAAAGGTCCAAATCTGTCAAGGTCGGGAATGGATCCTGCATCATTGCCGCAAATCTTTCTAGCAATGAGTTTGGAACAACCCAAAGGCGGATCCGAGGCACACGGCTATTGAGCCAAAGTGAGGCAATGATAAGATTGTCTGCACCTTTAACCGGTGGGTCGCCATCGCCATCGTCATAGCCAACAATAACAATAGGCAATTCCTGCCAGATATCTAGTCCATCTTCGGCACACATGTACCAGCGTATGTCATGCATCGAAGACGTCGTCGTCGCCATCAAGTTCATTGATATGGAAATGGATATTTCTGATGGACTTCGTTGGGAAGTGTTCTGACAGTTACCTGTCGCCGCTGTCGGTAAAGGTGCCTATACCACTCACATTCAGCAATCATTCTGAAAGGGACCAGCGGTTGACCACTCACTGCTATCTTCGACGCATGGCTCTTTTCGGCAATGTAGAACTGTCTCTCTAGAACTGAAACCCTCGACAGTCGGTGGAAAGGAGTTATGATGAGACGGAGAGTTGCGTCAAGCCCAAATCCACGAGATTCGTTGTGCCGAGGGGATCTGCAACATCCACCGCACCAACAAGGTCGCCCTCGCCCGGTTCTCCTGTTCCACGTCATTGCCGTCCTCCGCCACCTCGGGATCGTCGGGGAGAGGCGGCAGCGGCTCGTTGACGTCCAATTCATCACGCTGAATTGGTGTTCAACGCACATCGCATCATTCGGAACGTGCGACTTTAAAACGCCATCCGAGCTTTGGACGCACCTGCACTTTGTCCGTTTTCACCCATTTGAGGAATCGAAGGGTGAATCCTGTTAAAGATGTCACCCAGACTCGTTCCCAACGTGGTATGATACCGGCTGCATGAACTAGCCGCGGGCAGCCTCCGTAGATGGGGTGTTGATACCTATCCTCCGTCGTAAAGCCATGTTGTTTTGCGGTTATGGTACCCGTTTCATCTCGACCAAGACAAATTGGCGGGTGTAGTGTAGCGGGGTGACTTAGTTCGTGGGGATTGAACGAGCCGTAGGGGTGTAGGTCTGGTTAGGGTCCAACCATTCGGTCCATTCAGCTATGCCACTTTCCTTAATTGGACGTAATACAACTGGATTCACAGTTCACACAAATCGGAATTGACACGTATGTGATGTGAGGGCCCAAATGAAACGGCGAGACACAGTAGACCTACAATACTGTACAGAATCCTTACAGGACGTAGCCGCCGGTTGCTTACAATTCCTCCGCCCAGCGGGCGGCTTCATCCAGAGGCAATAAAGCAAATGGGGTTGTCTAATGGGACAACTTGAAGACAGCGATAAGACACCTGACTCCAAGGAGATTCCCCTGGAAATATGCACCGCGATCAATGGACCATCGCTTGTCTGTCAGAGAAGCTCACCGTTAGAAATTGCAAAGCATTTTTGAATGAAACAAGATAATACCTCTTCTGATGGTTGGCCCGAAGTCGGCTGTGCCATTTCACACAGCTGCGCCAGTTGCGCCTCTGAGTCATATCTCCTACAATACATGCAAATGTTTATTTAGTACCCAGTCTTCGAGAGAAAAAGGTCTGGCACAGACCCATGGATGACTCTCGTCTCTTCCCTCCGAAGTTTCGGTTGACGCTTCATCGAAAACTCCCGGCTCGCGCGCGCCTGTGCAAAACACCTATGTTAATGAAGGCGCGCAGATAACGTTTCGGGGATCAACACAGACCTGAACAGGCCACAAATCGTTCGCGGCGGCGATGACGTTTTGAGCGAGAACCGTAATCTATTCTACGTGGCGATGTCATTCTAGGGGCGTATTCGACGCGGCGCTCGGTGGCGGAGCAAGGAGCACCATTAGAAAGGAGGAATACGTGACGAGCATAGATTTCAGAATGGGGGGAAAAAAAGGCGCCGGGCGTCGATCTGTCAAGGGGATTTCGGGGAGGGTGAAGAAGATTTGTAAAGGAATTCATTCAAAGGCGGTCAACAAACGTCGTACCGGCTGCGGCGTCCTCTGGATACAGCTGATGGCCGCCCACCTCTCCAAGAAAGGGGATCGTCTCTTTGAGCTAGAAGGCCCCGTCATACGTCGTTCTCCAAACGGGACAGACGGGGAAAGGCGTACAAAACACGTATCGTCGAATACATTGTTCCCTCGCGGATCTAATCCACATGCGGTTTCTCCAACGATGGTAGAGCCAGTCCGGCACGTCAGTTTGATCCAAAAGGATATCATTTTGCGTTAACCCTGTAGCTCTACGCGTTCTTTGAATAACGACAAGAGTTTGAGGTTGTGGGTGGTTTAGTTGGTGTAGTGAGAAGGGAGATCGAAAGGGATTAGGCAATTCCGCCTCCTGCTCACCCTGGGCCTCCATGGCCCCGGGTTGTCATGGAGGACGCGATGGAGATACGACAGTGATACCGCATCCAACTGAAGTTGCCCTCGTCACACGGCGGGCAGGGACGGATAATTCAATTGGGTCTGCTTAGAGGTCAATTAATTAATTAATGCCCAATATCTTGACTTCTCCTTATGTCACGTTAAATAAAATACTAAATAGAATACTGGAACAATTAGAACTTAAATAGCCACTTAGAATATATCATAAAATATTTAAAGTAAACTGCGGTCGGACCTGGCTTCTCCATTCCTGCCCGTGTCACCTGCATGGTGATGGCTTGAATCACCGATATGACTTCGATACGCCGCCGTGAGGGTAGACTCGTTTCAGGCTGTTGTTCCTTACGGACATGTGCTATACACTCATTCTGTCATTGATAACTAACCACCACTGCAACGTATAACGGCGTTGAGGCAGAACAAGTATCGTTGCGCCGCAAGCAGATGTCTCTCTAATTAAGCAACACGGGATTAGTAAGGAGCGCTTTGGAGTCGAGATACATACAAGTAAATATAAGGAATCGCCGAGACCCAATAGTAGAGAAACAACATGTCAATGACTCTGCATCACGCAAAATTAAACCTCTTCAACCTTCTTGTCCTCTTCAATCACCCCTACTTTGGTATCTCCTTGATAGTCGGTATGAGTAGTCACATTCGTGTAAATGTTGAACGTGGTTGGTCTCTGTCCGGATCGCGACTGCCCTGACTGAACCTGCGGTGACATCGGGTAGTCATTAGTCCCCGCACGCGACTCCCTGACAAGGCCCAGACGGGCCGTGATCAAGGTCTGTGAGATCCCCTGAGAAGAGATGAAAATCTACTGGCAGGTGATTAAAAAGAAAATCGCGTACAAAGAAGATGGGTATGATGGAAAGCATGATGTCCCCAAGGTTTTGGTTCAGCTATAGGCCCCCTTCAGCTGCACATCATGGTTTAAAATGCACAGGACGTACTACGACGTGGCCCTTTGATGGACCGAGCATCCCAATCTCACAGAGAAGAATACCAATCCAAGTCACAAAAGCGGACTCGATGATGGCACGGAGAGCGGTGGCGTATCTGCTGAAAGAAGTCGTTCTCCTGCCATCGCGCAGAGCCTGCACACCGTTACCGGCCCATCTGAGGTGTGACAGTCAGAACCTTCCCACGCACGACAAATGAATCAGCTCACAGAATTTTGTATATAATCCCGCCGGTCATCAATGAATTGCAGAAGAACATGGACCAGCCCCAGACCATCGCGATGTCCATAGTCACGGGCAACAGCGTGTTCAGGTAGAATTCTGGCCTGGCATAATACGCCAGATGCTCAAAATCCGCAGACCAACAGAGGCCTATGTTTAAACGCATGCTGAGCTAGGCCCTCACAGTGGCAGACGCACAGGCAACTCACAAGCATTCATGATAACCGCAGCCGTAGGCAAATATAGGGCCCACCTTTCCCTGTTAAAGATGACGTAGAATCGCCATGCCAGAGTCCCATCGGATAAAAAGCCCTGAAAGGGAAACGACTGAATATGGGTTTAAACAGGCCGAGGACACGTGGTACTCACACTGATGGTGGTTGTGATACTAGAAAGTGCACGTACACACATATCAACACCTGTGGAAGGTCATGATTCTTAGGTGACTTACTTCCCAAGAAACACCAGAGGGATTCCCCACTTCCGCATTTCTGCGTCAGTATCTATCTGGAGGCGTGCGCGGGCGAACTGGAGGGAGCGTGTGGTAAAATGAATGAGGAGATCTAGGAAACTACGCAAGAGGGTAAGACACATGAAACACCGACGTTGTTTGTACATACAGGACGATTGTGATCCATCTGAGTCTCTTCGATGACACAGTCCCTTGCCGATACGTCGACCATATCGCAAGCACAAAGAGGACCAGGTATATACCTGTCCGGTGGTAGAAGAGGTTTAGAACTAGGCCATGGTAGTAGAATGATGAGCCTCACCGAAGAGGCCCGATAAAGCGGACAAAATGATTGCAGTGGTTTCCAAAGTCAGAAGCGTCACAGCAGACATCGTTACTAGTCGGGCTGGGTCACGAAGGATGGTGGTGGATTCATGGCTCTTAAATGCGAAGGAGAGCCAGGTACTGAGGAGTTAAAACCACTTTCCTAAGATGGTAAAGACGGCTTGCGGCGAACAGTTGTAGCATCCATTGCAGTACACCAACCGTTTGGAGCAATCATATGGCACACTGAGACGATCGTAACGTTATCTCCTCGCAGTTGAGTTACGATGTACCTTGCATCCCGCCGCAAATCCGCCGATAATCCGCGATTTGGGGCGGAGTTACTCCAAGTCTCGTGCGATGAATCTGTGAAACGCATTAAAGATTTGAGCGCTGTTGGAAAACAGGAGATGTTTTCGAAGGATCAGTTCATCTGTAAAGATTCTGCATAAGGGCATGAAGGCCAGTAGCAAAGGTTTTTCAGAGTTAGTGCGAAAAAAAAAAAAAAGGCCTTGTATCTGACCAGTAAGTACCTCTGCTGGGTCCGGTGAGGCGGCGGCATGGGCTCACCAGAGTCTTGCGTACTCCAAAGACGTGATGAACATCATAGGCATGACCAAGTGACAGAGGCTACTTGCCAGATCGGCGTCCCTCCGATCGACATTGAGGTAGGATTCGTCTGTCATGTAGCCGTCAAATCTCGATGCCTCAACTGTGAAAATTCTCTCATCACCTGGAAATGCGTGTATGCCTAAACCTTATCACCTGAGGGACCAAGCAGGATGATCGGGGTACAGTGTTATGTGCTAGAGAGTTGTGGGATATGAGTAGGTGTGATTGCCGAAGTCCTCCCATGTGGGACTGCTTGAAGCTACGCACTTTCAGGAGATATGCACCATTAGCCGGTGATGTGCTATGAGCAGGTCAACTGTATGCGAGAAATTTAGAAGAAAGCAGTTTGAAGAGTGAGCCGAAATCGTGGTAATTGGGCACACAGTCAAGGCGCTATTCGCTACAGTTGTCTGCATGTTTGGTGTGTCTGCACTCTTCTGCATCAGGGGACATTGTATCGACAAGTATCTCATCATCTGTGCTGGCGCCTGGCGCGGACTCGGAAAGTTCCGAAAATAATGAGGTCCGATCATAATTCCGTTTGGAAAAATTTGCATTTTAGCGGCATTTGATTACTCTTGCTCTGAAATCTCTTTCTGCCACTGCCACGCATGGCAGAACGTTATATTTAGAACAGCTTAGAAAATCCAAAGGGAAGCAGGATCGTGGCGTTCAAGTTTGTTGCTGATCGAATGCTACGCATGCTTCCATACCATTCAACGCGCGCCAGACCACCTCCACTACAGTACCCCTTTGCCCCTACGGCGGACCTATGATGAATTAAGGGGATGGCAAGGCACACGGTTATCAGGAAATATGCCACTCAGGCTAGTACTGTACGAGTCTACAGTTGAAGCGTTGAGGCAACTTAAGAAAATAGGCCCAAGTGGGTCTATTTTCAGACTCGGAATCGATTCGCATTGAAATTTTTTTTCAATCGAGCGCCACTACCAGTCTCTGTCGGCCGTTGTCCGTCCCAGGTCTGTCCTATCCCGCTGCTCCATCTTCACAGGCTCCACTCATAATGAACCCTAGAGCCCTCGAATACGCAGTTGAAGTGATCGACAGATTTCGGCGGCCAGTTACCCCGCGTGAGGTGAAAAATAGAGTGGGCCAGTGGGCCAAGGCTCTATGCACGTCCACAATCATCAACATGACGCCCGAGGAGTACGGCTAAATTTAAAGCTTCCGCTTTAAGGCTTCCGTGCTTCCACGTGGTCACATTCCGAACTTTTGTCTGTTTCACTTTTATCAGTCAGTATTAGCATCACCTTGGGTTCACCTACTGACATTGTATTGGCCCCATTTTACTTCTGGGAATGACAAATCATGTCACACACGTCATCCTCTGGCGGCGAGCCAGTAGAAAGAATCAGGAGATTGCTGGATTACGCTGCCATGCAGCCATGGGCGTTCACAACTCACAAGATCGTGTCAGATTCGGACCATCGGTACAACTGCATCAAATCTAAGATACACTGTATATGATCTACCATGAACCCATGTGGCCACCAGCTACTCCGTGGTTCGGGCTGCACCCTTTGGAAAATGAGGGTGCTTTTGAGACAAGACTAATAGAGTTCAGAGGGTCGCCTTCTATTACTAACAGCACGGTCTGCCCTCGCCTTCTCCCGAGTACGCGCCGGAGCAACCCCCCACTGGGGTATGTCGGAATTGCATCGATAAACCCGACGCCACCTTTGACGGTGGTCTCACATCACATTTAATTGAGAGACCCATCTACAAATTGGAGTCTCAGAAACCGTGACGACAATGCCAGTAGTCTCTCCAAAATGCTTACCCATCTTCCAGGAATAGCTCTGCAGTCCTGAATGTAGTCAGCACACTATTTTGAGGTTATACGCAAGAGGCTCAGAGAGAGGCGCTTACACTTTCTATATCTCCCAGTATCGGAGCGCGTTGGAAGGAATCAACGACAAATTCACCCCGTTCACTAAGTTTCGCAAGGGTATCGTCTTCCTTCACAATCCTGAACCTGACACGGGGGACTGTAACTCCAGCGCTGACCTTATCGAGAGCAGGGGTCATGGAAAGTGTGATGTAACAGCCAGATCGATGGGACAGAACGTGGATGGTAGATTGGCCATATCACTGAGACGTGCGGTGCCTGTGGGCGTTTGAGGAGTGCATTCAGGAAGCACCGCGAGAATTGGTGCAATACCACGGTCCTTGACTCACTTCCCTGTCGCTATTTGTCGCAGAGGCATAGATCCAGGCTTGGTGCCCACATGGACATTCACTTAGATAGACACAAAATATGATCATATGTTACAATCTACCCCTAAAATTTTCA
>Ga0307512_10007949_pt1 | contig 10418 bp, 8 predicted proteins | sample 14_EM_MG_FD_200267 | JGI IMG/M metagenome (GOLD analysis project Ga0307512, IMG submission 200267) | Populus trichocarpa ectomycorrhiza microbial communities from riparian zone in the Pacific Northwest, United States - 14_EM | ecosystem: Host-associated > Plants > Roots > Unclassified | place... | reverse complement strand
ATCACCATGACGCTGCAAACCGCCGAATCTACGAACCTTCAACGGATCATCATCCACTTCCCTGCCCCTCTTAGGGCCTCGGACGAGGAGCTGTTCCATCGGGAATGGCAAGACCTCGACTACGCGCTGTTACAACTCTGGACCTCACGCTCGGTTCGTCCTAGGATCGAACACGGGGGGGGTCTGTCGTGGTGCGAGCTGAGAAAGCTTGCGCCGAGGTTGTTGCCGGAGCTGACTAGCAGAGGGGTCGTTGACCTGGTCGAGTATAATGTATATACAGAGGGGCGGCGGCGTGGGTGGCCGCTGCACGGTGGAGGAGAGTCGGTGGATAAGTACATGCTAAGTTTCCTGAACTGACGAGCAGAGGGGTCGTCGTTGGCCTGGTCGAGATCAATAAATCCTTCCAAAATTCTGCCACTGGAAGGGTACAAACCCTCTTTACATCAAATTTCCGGGTAGATTCTATATCGTAGGGCGGAGTTGGCGTCGAGGGGCCGGTGTGAGGCTCTCTGTGACTCGGCGCAGAGTCGTCAGCACGGCCAGGCGCTGATGCAACGATAAAAGCTCGGGAAGTACGTCTTCCGTACGTACCGAGTGTATAAAATTCGACGGTTTGCTTCTGGAATGGGACCACCCCTGTTGGCTGGGCGATAGATGTCATCCTCATGGTGTACTGTAGTAGCCCCTTCTATTCCACTCCATACGAGGGAGGGTTTCGCAGAACCTGCAAGGATGCTGGGAAATCTGGATGGTTTCAGGCACCAAGAAACTCGTTGCGGAGACTGTCCGTGTTCGTGCCTCCACCGTGCGGTGACCACCCACATCGTTTATGGATTGGGCGAGCGCGAGGCTACGAGTTCGAAGGTCTTCCATTGGAGCCGATGGTATACCAGGCTCGTGGCTCTGATAACGGCAAAGCGAGGAGTTACTAATCTTGAACCGGTTCGAGGTACCGCAAAGATAAACCTCGAGTTTTCCCATCGTGGGTGAGGGCTTATCGAGTCGTCCTCCCACAAATCAAATTTCTCCTCGTTGAAGGAACCGGTCGCTCCCGGTAACCACCCCCTACAGCTTACCCGCGAGTCTGCGGCATGTGCGCAGTCGTTTTCACTCGGCCCGTCGCTCGGTCCATTAATCGGAAGTGAAAAATAAGGTTGCGCGGTAGAGATGGGCGGACGAGAACTGCCCCACGGTACCGCGTCGACGAAAACGTTCCTTGTTAGTGGCTCGGCCGTCAGTCGCGTCGTCGTTCTTCACCGGCCACGGCGTGAAGCTCCAAGACGCACGCATCAAAACAGTGTGGAGTTTCGCCGAAAGACGAAGAGGGGGGTGAAAACAGGGAAGGTTTTGCAAGGAACTCGCGGGTGCCAGCGGGGAGCGAAGCATCTCCCCCGCCGCAAAGCACGGTTTGAGATTCTCGAGCTCGTCACGACTAGAGGACGGGAGGGTGTGTTTAATACACTACCCAGCCGATATTTGAAAGAAGCCAAGTGACCCAAAGGTACTGGGGGCGAAGGGAAATTGGCCGTTTATCGCTGCAACTCAGTGTAAGGCTCTGCTGTCCCAGGTTCCCTCCATCGCGCCATGCATCCGGGACCGGACTCTTGATCTAGGCCAGGAACATACCTTATTTCTTGTCCACTTCCGGTGTGGATGGTTTGCGCGAAATTTCAGCCCAGCGGATGAAGTCTGTACCTCGATCGAGAGGGTGCACTCTCCTCGACCCCCGAAAGTTCTCCGTGAGCACCCGACGATGCACCCATCCGTTCTGATGTTCCAGAGATGAAATGGTTAGTTCTTCAGTGTCTAGGTCTCTCACCTCACCAGCGAAAGCCCGTGGCCGCGGTAGACTATCTTCAACCATGCGTCATGGTGGTGGACGTAAGAGTAGAGGTGGTTTCCGAATGGGTGGCTGTGGTGCTAATTATGTGCGGATGCAACCAGTCACGGTGCTGCGGCACCGTTCACTCTAGAAAAGATGGATCCGCGCAGAGAAGCCTGCGTCCGTTCGTGGAACGTCTTGAATTTCACGCGTTCTCTGGTCGTCCAACGCCAGAAGCGGGGCGAAGTGGATGCAAAGATGTAGAAAGCTCTAATTGGTTGGGGAAAGAACTACATTCCGGTAGCTGCTGGTCGTACCGCCTGCTCGTCCCTCCCTGAAGCGCATACGGTCAGCATTTCGTTCGACCCGCAAGATACAGGTGGTAATCGGAAGCAAACGACCCGACAACTCACCCTGATAGAACTTCTGCAAGAAAGTGCCCTCTACGGGTTTCCCACCGTCCGTTTGAATGAAGGTTCCGAGGAGCTGGTCGTTCATCTTCCAACAGTTTATGGTTTCTTGGTATTCCATGCGTTCTTTGGCGATGAGGACGTCGATGATCTTTGGGTCGGTCACGGAACGGTTACGTTCGAACCGTTGGCGGATGGCGTGGCGGATGTAGGTTGGAGAGACGTTGAGGGCGTAGAGAGAACATATTTCTGGAGCCTAGAAGGGGGATTTCGGCACAATGTGGTTAGTTGTGCTCGGTGTGTGCTGCTGTTGGGCTCACGGAACGGTACCAGTCTCGGTAGAGCGAGAGAACGCGTTGACGAGCTTCTGTGGGATTTGAAGAAGTCTTTGTGGCTCTGGCCAACCTCGCTGGTATCGTGGTCATCGTTCTCGCTCGCTGTCTCTCTGAGGAGCAAATAGGGATGGGGGGATTAGGTAAGCCTCGATCACACATCCACAGGTAGACTCAGTTCTGGCATTCTGCAAGCGAAGACACTTCCGTTATCAGCAACCGTTTGCTTTTGTTGTTTTCTTTCACTTTTGAAGCGTAACTGCGACGACGATGGCTAGAGGAGGTGAGTCTGTCTTGTTGGAGTTTCCTCTCTCGTCGGGATTCTTATCATTGCTGGTTAGGAAAATCAAAGGTCAGGCGGGGTGGAGGGCGAAACTTTAGGTTTGGTGGACACCCGCCACACTTTCTCGTCGTCCGCAGAATGCTGACTGTGATCCTGCGTTCGATCTCACAGTCGGCACCTTGAGCTGAATGAAGAAGGTACTGCCGTAGCCACAGACCCCAAGTTCGCACATCCTCCAGTCTGTTTTGACGACTACTGATCTGGTCACATCCTCATCTCATCGGCCTGCCTTTGATTATCGATTTCGCTTTTTATTTATTCTTGTGTCTGGGATACTGTTACTGCAGAAGGACGAAACGCGATGCCGAAGATGACGAAGACGAGGACGAAGATGATGATGATGAGGACGAAGAGGAGGACGAAGATAAAGATGAAGAGGAAGGAACCGAGTCTGAAGAGGACGATGCTCCCGCCACGGCTCTTCAACAACAAGAGTTGAGTCGTGCTGACAGGAAAGCTCTCAAGAAAAAGGGAAAGAAAAAGGAGGTTGTCGAGGAGGAAGACGAGGATGAGGATGGAGATCCGTTGCTTGCCAATCCGAACCGAACGCTCGGGAGGATGAAAATCTCGGATCTGAACGCTCCTAGGGAACCGACTAGGAAAGAGAGGTGATATGCGGTTCGCTCTTACCACGTTTTCGTTGATCGAGCCTGTCCACAGGGAAGCTAAGGAGAAGGCGGAAGCGAAAGAGGTATATATGAAGGTACGGCGTCGGATTGCGAGGCTAGCTGTCGGTTCTAGCGTTGACTATGGTCCGCACAGCTTCACGCTCAGGGCAAGACGGAGCAAGCGCAGAAGGACCTCGCTCGTTTGACAAAGATACGGGCTGAGCGAGAGGCAGCTCTGGCCAAACGCAAGGCGGAAGCGGATGGTGGGTTGCCGTCTCTTGATTGACTAGTGGTCTCACCGTTTCCCCACCAGCGCGGGCGGCAGAGATTGAAGCCAAGAAGGCGGGTGGGAGGCGCTGAAATTTGATGTTAGGAAGATGTCGGGTACAAGAATAATCCGTGGTTCTCGAGCTAGAGTTTATACAGACGATTGGAGGTGCATCGTGGGTGACCGGGACTGCATGCAGCAGATGCGCCGGGTCGGAAGAACGGTTCAGCCAGCTCTCGGTAGCTGATCATCAGCCTGTCATGTGCATGATCACCGAACTGCACAAAGACCCCAGAGTGGAGAGAGAATGCACGTGGTGCGATATCTGACGCTTTAGGCTCGGGATCCCCGCGCTCAACTCTCCATGCATTGTAGTTCACTCTGGGGGCAGTTTCATGTCCAGCAATCGCCCGATCCGACCTGCTGGTCTCGCCCGGTCCGGACGGTGGCACTTAAGAAGCCTTCGATTCCCTCTCAGAGCCCGGCTCTCACCCTTCCCTCCCTTTCTCTCTCTCTCTCTCCACCCTCCACCTGCCCTCCTCATGGCGCCGTACTTCATCCGAAACCTTGTCCCGAGGAGAGAGAAAGCAGAGCACTCGAGACCGCTCCTCGAGGTCTTGAAAGGTCTCACTCTCACCCAGTGGGGTCTCTTTTTCTCTGGGTAGGCAATAATGCTTGGCACTGCCAAGGCTAGTTGAACTTTGATCTCACCTCTCGATCCCTTTCATAGATGGTTGGCCTGGGCTTGCGACTCGATCGACTTTTTCAGCGTGTCCCTCACCGTCATCAACCTCCAGGAGCAGTTCAACCGCCCTACTCATGACATCGTCAGTCCTCTCCCCTCTCTCCCTCCACTTCTTCACTGACCTCCCACCAGACGACCTCCATCACGCTTACCCTCTTGTTCCGTTCCGTCGGTGCCGTAAGTGTCGTGGCTTCTCTCTTCCGCTTCAGCACCCTCACCTCCTTCCCCAGGTCATCTTCGGTCTCATCTCTGATCGATATGGCCGCAAGTGGCCCTTGGTTGTCAATCTCCTCATCGTCGCCGTCCTCTCCCTCGGCTCTGGTTTCGTTCAGACCTTCCAGGAGTTCCTCGCAGTCCGAAGTCTCTTCGGTATCGGCATGGGAGGCATCTGGGGTATGGCTTCCGCAACCGCCCTAGAGAATCTCCCCGTCGAGGCTCGTGGTCTTGCTAGCGGCGTCCTCCAGCAGGGGTACGCTGTCGGCTACCTCATCGCCGCCGTCATCAACCTCTACCTCGTTCCCCACACCACATGGCGTGCACTCTTCTGGACCGCTGCCGGTATCTCTGCCTTTGCTGCCGTCTTGCGCGCCTTTCTTCCCGAAAGTGATGTCTTCCTTCGTGCTCGAGAAGAGCAACGGAATAACCCCGTCAAGTCGACCCAGTCCAAGACCCGCATCTTCTTCCACGAAGTCAAGCAGATGCTCAAGCACCATTGGCTGTTGGCCATCTACGCCGTCTTGTTAATGACCGGGTTCAACTTTCTCTCTCACGGTTCCCAAGATCTGTACCCCACCTATCTGCAAGAAAGCAAAGGGTTCAGCAGGTTCGACTCCACCATCGCAACCATCATCGGCAACTGTGGCGCGATCTCGTACGTCCCTCTGCTCAACCTTCAGATTGTTTTCTGATCTTTGTCTTGTCCAATCTAGGGGCGGTATCGTCGCTGGTTTCACCAGTCAGTACATCGGTCGCCGTCTCACGATCATGTGCGTATTCTAATCCTACCGACCGAATTTATCCCGCGTCTAATTTTACCCTCTCAGCATCTTCGTCCTTCTCGTCGGAGCTTTCATCCCCCTTTGGATCATCCCGAGTTCATTCAGCAAGCTTTCTGCCGGTGCCTTCTGTGTTCAGTTCGGCGTTCAAGGGTAAATCACGTCAATCAACCCTGTCAATCGTTCTCGTTCTTATTTTTATCCAGAGCCTGGGGTGTCGTCCCTATTTTATTGTCCGAGATTTCTCCTCCCGCCTTCAGGACCACCTTCCCGGGTGTTGCTTACCAATTGGGTAACATGGTCTCCTCCGCTTCCGCTCAGATCGAAGCCAGTCAGTCCATCTCTCCCCCCGCTTGCCTCGATCACTCTTACCCATCTCTCTCTCCTTTCACAGCTGGCGGTGAACACTCCCGTACCACAATTCAAACTCCAACCGGCCCGAAAGATGTACCCAATTATGCCCTCATCCAGGGTATCTTCATCGGAGCCGTAGCCGCCTACCTCCTCTTCTTCACCCTCATCGGTCCCGAGAACCACGGAAGCCACTTTGAGCGGGGCAAGACGGCTTTCCAGGCCGGCGCTTCCAAGGAGGACGTAAGTTCTACCCCACGAGATGCTGAGAGGTCAAGTTTGGAAAGCGGTGAGAAAGGTGAACGTCGACAAGTTGAGGGTAGGAAACAGGCTGGAGATGACCCCGTGTGAGATTTGGAAACCCGGACTTGAAGGCGTCGAGGTCAATAACACGAGATGTATGATATCCCCATGCGTAGCAGATCTGAAATATTCCACTTTTTTTTTTTTTGACATTGTCGGTAGCAAACAAAGTTTCTACCTCCAAGTGAGTCATGAGGTCGTCGTCGGGAATGAAAGAGAGAAGCGAACACCGAGGGGTTCCGAGAACTGCAGCTGAATGAAACAAAAGCAGTGAAAACAAGCTACACGAGAAACAAGAGTGGCGAAGTGGAACGAAATAACAAGGTAGATGTCTTGGCAAAAACACCTGCGTTGGAACTACTCCAAGTGCAATCCAGCGTTTCCAAGTTTAAATCTCTCCAGCCTCTTCTCTTGACTCCGTCCCAGTCTGTCTGCCGTGGGAACGATTTGATGCCGCGCCACAATTTCCAAACAAGGCCAAATCGAGACTTGTGCGTATTCGCGCGAATTCGGGACCAAAGTCCGTCAGAAGGGACAAGGACCTTCCCGTGCAACACCCGCCCGCCGCTGACCCTCTGTCGGCACATCCGGCCTCCCCTTCCATCCCCTCAATGGCGACGACGAGCAACTCCGGGTCTGGGCAGAAACAGTCTACCTCGTCATCTTCGCGCTTCGCTTCCCTCAAGGTCTTCAAGTTCGCCGCCGCTTCTTCAAAACATTCTCCACCGATACCACCCCCAAAGGAGAACAACGCATCGACGAACGCCTCTTGGGTCTCCCTCGCCTCGCAGTCGTCTACCCCAACGACCCCGGTCATGTCGGACTATACACGCTCCCACTCCACACCACCCTTTCCCCCCACACATTCTCCCTCCCTCAGTTCCCAAGATCCACCCTCGTCTTCGTCTTCCAGCAGCAGCTTTGGGAGGGGCCTGATAAATTTCGCCAAGAGGAGCCTGACGCCCAAGCTCGCAACTAGACAGCTGTCGGAACCTTTGGAGGATAGTTCGATTTCGTTACCTTGGAACTTTCAGGTGTGTGCCTTCTTCTCATCTCTCACCAACATTTCTCGTCCTTGCGGAGTATATGCCACCTATGCTCTTCATTCCTTGTCGGTTCGGTTATGTCGATCGCTTGAATTTTGATTGTTGACTATCTTTTTCTTCTTCGCGTTTTCGCCGAATCTCCGGTATTATCCTGTAGCATAACCTGCATGTTGATGAAGGGTGAGTTGCCTCGTGTTCAACCCAGTGGGTGCTTTGTATATACTGATCTCATGTTCCAGGTACAATGGTCTGCCGCCGGGTTGGGTGGCATCACTGGCCAGTGTGGGTTACAGCGAAGAGGAGATCGAAGCTATCAACTACCGACGTGCCAACTCTCGCGCTCCTTCCACCGTTCCCTTCCAGCACCCAAATTTTCCGAACCTGCCATCGGCCAGTCAGCTCTCCATCATCACGACGACGACCCAAAACCACCGGGAGCGCGCGACACCCTCTCCTTCGATACGCAGGCAGCCCTCCCAAGCGTCGATTCAGTCAAGAGGGACGAGGCGGACGAGGAAGATGTCTACGGGCACCACCGGGTCGAGGCAGAGCTTTTACCAGTCCTCATCTGGGGACCATAGCGTCGGCGACCTCACGTACGCGACGGACGGCAGTCTTCCACCCCTACCGTCGATGCACCTCAACGACACCACACAAAGGCCCAAGAAGTCCATCGATACTCTCGCCTCTGGTCATACGAATGCGAACGGGCAGATGCCAAGTCCAATCATGAGATCAAAGTCGTCGCACGACCTTCCTCCCACCCCACAGTCGCAAGTGCAGACCCAGACTCAACCACGACCCTCACAGAGCAGGGCTCCGTCCAAGGAAAGCGTATCTCAGGTGGGTAGAATAGCAGGACCAACGGGACCCTCGGCGTACCATCCGCCGAAGACCCCGCCAAAGAACGCGGGTCAGACGCTTAGAGTGATGAACGAGCCGTTCTCGCAGTCTCCGCCACCAGCGTATCACCTCGATAGTCCCTTATCGTTCAGCGTTGTGGAAAAGCCGCCGTTATCTAATTCACAATCCCAGCAACGAGCGCCGCAACCACAATTACGGAAGATCCCTTCGACGCGACAGCAGCGGACCGATGACGAACCCAGGGCTTCGGTCATCTCGACAGCTACCGTAACACCGCGTTCCGGTCCTGCAGATCGGTCGGCGGATCAGGGAAACACCTCCGGGGTCAGTGGCGTTGGTCTTGGCGACGGAGAGGACAAGGAGCCCAGTTTGTTACCTCCCCTCCAGTTGGGCATGCCTTCTTTGCCGACGTCCCCACCGGTCCCTGCGAAGAAAAAGAAGAGGTATTCGCTGGCGCCGCCGAGGTTGAGCCTCGGCCAGGACGCGTTTACGGATATTGGAGGCTGGGGAGATAGCTTGTTCGGTTCTCTTTCGACCGCTCCGGTGACCACGGCAGATTGTTCTCCGGACGCGAGCACTGGGAGCGGGTTGGCCAAGCATAGTGCGCCCGTGATCGGTGGGGCAGGTGTTCAGGAGAAGAGGAAGCCGGATGCGGATTTGAGTGTTGGTGCTGCTGGACCGAACCTCACTCCGACGTCCACCAAGGAGAAGGAGAGGGGGAAAGATGAGAAGAAGGAGCCGAGTGGACCTCACGGTTTGACTACACCATCGAGTTCGCTTATCTCTCCACCTTTGATGGCTCAGAATCCTCCGATCCAGACGACCCACCAACGTTCACAACCATCCCTCTCTCAGTCTCAGGCCCAGTTCCAGGCCCAACCACAACTGCCGTCGGGGCCTACCCCTCCGCCAAAGATGATTCCTGTTATTCCCTTCCCCCAGCCTCTAACGCTGTCGACATCGACCTCTTCATTGAGTTCCATTTCCACGTCTGGTTCCAACTCTCAGTCAAAGACGCAGACACTACCTTCAACAACAACGACCAAAGCGACGGATCGGTTCACACCTTCTCCCACACCATCTCTTGCACGGGGTCGCGCCGAACACGGTCCCCCAAAACCCGCTGACCCTTCATTGCCAAAAACCGCGTCGATCAGTGCACTTCCAAAACCACAACCGAAACCTCCCCGAGAACGTTCGAATTCGAGAGCTAGCACTGTGCACCGCCCGTTACCTCCGCAGAAACCGTTACCGACATTATCGCTAATGTCCCCGATACCGTTACCGAACCCTCCTTCCCATGTGGAGTTGAAGAGCAAGATTTCGACAGTCAGCCTGAAGACCGCGGCGAAGAGGGACAAGGAGGCAGAGAAGGTCGGAAAGGTTGAGGGTGTTGGGAAGGAGCAGGAGGTCGTGAAGAAAGAGGAGAAGGCAAAGACGAAGGAAGGCGCTGGGGAGGAGGGACGGCCGATGACTGCGAAGGAGACGATCGAGTTGATGGCTTCCATCAACCATGATAACGACGGCCTTGACTTTGGCGGAAGGAAGGACCAAGAAATTCCGGCTCTTCCTGAGCTCAACAAGAAGACGAGCTCTGCTTCCCTGGATCCTCGCCATCCTTATGACGTTAGGGACTCCCACCTCTCCGTAGACTCTACCAAATTCGATCCAAACCGACTTTCGAGCTTTTCCGCGGGCAGCAGGGGCAGCACCCAGTCCAGCAGCGGGAGTGGGTTGAAACTGATCATTGAAGGCGGCGACTACCACAACGACAACCGAGATTCAAACGTCTCCACCTCGACAATCACCAACGCGACGATCGTGAGTGGACCGGTGGCGGTCGCGACGAGGGCTAGAGCGGATTTGGTGGCTCCAAACACTTTGGCTATGTTGAGTCCGATCGAGCCGCCTTCTCCCGCGAATTTGGGTACGCCGTCGCCTGGCGAGCACCCCTTTGGAGCGGGAGCGGGGTCGAGGGAAACTACGCCCAAACAGACCATTCCGTCGGTCTCGGATGTTGATGTGGTGACGGATGACGAGAGGTCGCGTGTCGGACTTGAGGGGAGGTCCCCTTCTCCTGGTTCTTCGACTCATTCTCATTCGAGCTCATCGGGGACCACGTTGTCTTCTACCGGACTTTCGTCGCTCAGTTCTGCGAACAAGGCCGCTGGGTTCACTCAACCGGTGATCAAACAAACTTCTGGCTGGGAAGGGGAGGAGGGGGTTGGGGGGATTGTTGCGTCTGCCTCGTCTTCGTCGACTTCTCCATACAAGTCGGAGTTTGATGACGAGAGCGGCGGTGGAGATGATGATGACTATGACAATGAGATC
>Ga0307512_10007948_pt1 | contig 10418 bp, 10 predicted proteins | sample 14_EM_MG_FD_200267 | JGI IMG/M metagenome (GOLD analysis project Ga0307512, IMG submission 200267) | Populus trichocarpa ectomycorrhiza microbial communities from riparian zone in the Pacific Northwest, United States - 14_EM | ecosystem: Host-associated > Plants > Roots > Unclassified | place... | reverse complement strand
GCTTAAATCCAGTCCCAGTTTCAGCCAACTGTCCAGCCGGCATTGTAGCGCTGCCAGCCAGGCGCAGTTCCCAATCTCGAACGTTTGAATCTCCGGGTGTCCAAGCAGAAAAGGCGCAGCAGCCACTAGGGTAGAACCAGAACATAATACTACATAACGCTTTTCAGAGGGCAAGTGGGGAGGTCACCTCCCCACTTGCTCGCGTTCGCCACGGCGTGAATGCCAATACCGACCCGTCTCCAGAATGCATAAATGTTTGGCCTCAGAGGAACAACCTTTAGAAGTGCACGCAGCGCCTGAGACCAGAATCCTGAGAGACGAGGTTTCCTGTGGGATTGGATCGGTTGTGAGTAGGGGTGAAGATTCGTCGTTGCGGACATTTTGCTGCCGTAGTATTTACAAAATCCCCGAGCGAGATGCGAAAACAAGTCGGGGGCGGATACAGTGCGGAACGATTGACTTTGGTTCATTACATGTGGGGAGTGACTAGTGACTAGTGAAGGTTTTTGGTGAACGCAGCAAGCGTAGAGGAGATCTGCGATTCCCAGTCCCCCTTGCTTCGTTTCATCCACCGTCACAGTCACCCTAAAAGAGACGCAACGTCTGATATGTACGAAGATGCGGTTTTTAAATCTACACTGACATTGAAGTAGATGCTACTATGACTTGGGAACGCTCGAAATTAGTGAATTATTTACCGAAGCCAGTGAGGTCTCGACGGCCAAAGGACCGAGAGTGAGATGAACCCGAACGTTTTTGAGTGTCGGGTGTGTTTCGGATGGAGGTCACGAATGTAGGAGTAGCGAGGTCTGGGAGATGGGTAAAAGGCACGAAGGGAATGGTCATCGCACTACAAGCCAGAAGCTTGGCGACGATGGGATCTGTGGATAAGTGTTCTCAGCATTCACCGGCTAGAATCCTGCGAGTTCTTGGATCATCTCGCGGTGAGCAAACGTGATGCCGCTATACAGCCCTTCCGGCTTGCAGGTGTGCATCATATAGTTTAAATTTGCAGCGATGGGGCCGAGAAAAACAGCAGAAAACACCCAGGTTACGATGCAGAGAGGAATTGGATGTATGGTGGTATCTGCAATGGATACCAGGGTCGTATAGTGAGAGTGCCAAGAGTGATGTCAAGGGAATCGCTGCCAGTTCCAGTGGACATGTCCCCCCAGGACCATCGACACATGGAACCATCTATTATAAGATCGGTCGAATAAACAGCGTGCCCGACTTCGCAGAGGCGCTCCTCACCAGTCACCCGTCACTCTCCCTCCGCCTCTCAACTTGAGGTTGGATCCCAGCCTTGTTTCTCGCCATGGTATCCCCCTCGTCGTCGTTGTCGCTCGCAGCTCTACTCTTCATACAGGCTGCGAGAGTGGCGGCACAACTTCCTTTCCCCGCTCAACCCTTCTTGCCTCCGTCTCCAGATTTCGGCGCAATTCCTTCAACGGGCTCCTCGTTACCAAATCCACATTGGTCGACTCTCCTTGGCAATGGCCTGTTCTTCTATGAGGCCCAGAGGAGTGGAAGATTGCCTGATACAAACAGGGTCTCTTGGAGGAACGATAGTTGTATAAACGACGGCCAGGATGTAGGTTTGGATCTCAGCGGAGGCTATTACGATGCTGGAAGTACGTATCAATCCCCTCTGTCTGTGCAATACTCATTCTCGTTCTCTATAGATTTCATCAAGGCTACATTCCCGCTCGTACGTTTTCCCTAATTTGTCAGCGCTACACCCGCTCAACGCGTCTTGCAGAGTTTTGCCGTCATGCAGATCTGTTGGGGAGCAATCGATCATGGTTCCGGTAACCGCGGCAGCAATTCACTCCTCCGCTTAGAAATATTGAGTCTCTTTCGCAGGATACGACATTTCAAATCAAACTGTCTACCTTGATGACATGTTGCGTTGGAGTCTTGGGTGGTTGATCAAGGTGGGCTTCAATTTGTACCTTTGGTCGCCCCGGGCACCGACACCGCTCTTTCTTAGGCCCATCCATCTCCCAATACCTTGTTTGTCCAAATCGATGCAGGTTTGTGAACCTACTTGATCAGCATCACACGCCTTGACTTTGGGATAGGTGATCCTAACAACGCCTACTGGGGAGGCGACCGAGGAATTCCCCAAGACAGACCTTCATACCAAATCAACGATACCAAGTAACCCCAAAATCCCTCTACCAATCTCCGTTCTCTGACAACACTCCAGCCCAGGAACCGATGCCGCTGCTCTTGCTGCCGCTGCCTTCGCCTCTTGCTCCTCACTCTATTCCGGTCGTTCTTTCACATCATATTCCGCTCCCGCCTCGCTACAGAATACTTCCTATGCATCGACACTGCTGCAGCATGCTCAACAACTCTACTCTTTTGCCGTCAATGCCCGGGGGGGACAAATGACCTATCAAACCTCCGTCCCTGTCGTAGAGAACAGTTACCCCTCTTCTGGTTACGGAGACGATCTTGCCATAGCTGCATTATGGTTAGGTCTGGCCCAGAACGATTCTACGTTGATCTCACAGGCCCAGGGATATTATGACCAGTTCCAGCTGGATTCGAACCTCCAGGATGCTGTGTTCAATTGGGACTCGGTCCTTCCAGGCATCCCGATCCTCGGGGCACAGATATACCAGAGTTATCCTCAATTGGGTGGAGACAGTTGGAAACCACGTGTTGAACCATATCTCGACAGAATTGTATCAGGAAAGGGTACAGGAAAATTGACCAAAGGTCCGAATTGTTCTCGATCACGCGGTTAAGTGCTAATGGAACCGCCCAGGTGGACTACTTTACTATGACCAAGCATCGAGTTTGGCCAGCTTGAATCCGGCGCTCAATGCTGCCATGTTACTGAGGAGATATGCTGCGATTGCGACATCTAGCGACAAGAGGGACACTTACCTGGTGATTCATCCCTCCTCCCTGTTAAGGCGACTGCCACTCATTGAGAAGTTTAGCAATTCGCCAGAGGCCAAATCGATTACTTCCTTGGTAAAAACCCTATGTCTGGTGTGTTCTGTTTTCCTCACTCCTACTCCAATGTTCTCAACGGTGTTCTAGCACCGTACGTCGTCGGGATGAACCCGAATTCGCCACGAAACCCACATTCGGCTATGGCGAGCGGCGGAGACGATATATCGAATATCAACACTTCGCCTCCGGCAGAGGCCTATACGCTCTATGGCGGGGTAGTTGGGGGACCGGACAAACGAGACAAGTACTACGATATTCGTGATGACTGGCCTCAGACAGAGGTGAGACTTCCTTCTCTCTGAACTGTTCCTTGTTCACGATTCACTAAAACCGCTCCGTAGATCGCCATGGACTACAATGCACCTCTTCTCACTCTCGCCGCCATGCACGTTATGAACGACACCGCCGACCCATTCTATACCTCACTGGAAGCGGGCGCGTATGCATCAAATAAACCGGGCGGCCATCCATGCGACCCCGTTTACAGTTGTTCACCATCCCTCAGCACTGGCGCCAAGATTGCCATCGCGGTTGTCGTCACCGTCGTTGGTCTGGCCATTTTCGGTGGTATTGCCTACGCGCTCTTCTTACGCCGCCGCCGGGGCAAGGGACCGTTGGCCCCTGCACAAGGTCCCAAACTCTAAACTCCGATCTGCACCAAACATCTCTCAAGGACGATTTTCTTTTCTCATCTTCATCACGAACTCCACGAACTCGATATGATTTGTCGCATGTCATCCACGAACACAATCGTAAGGACAGTATCGGTATACTGGCATAGTTATATTTTGTGTCTGTCTCTCTACCTCCATAATACATCGCATCTACCCCGCCGAACAAGATACTACGCCAGACCCAGCAAAACGTGCGTCTCGATGGTTTGGCTGAACCGCGATATTCTCAGTTCTGACGGACAAAATCAGGGGATAAAGGTGATCGGGGTGAAAAGGGGCACATGCAGTAGCGGATGGAGAAAACTGGGTTCTGGGTAGGTTGGAATCCAGCCTCAAGTTCAGAACTCCGGGGGATTAGAGGGGATATCTCTGGGAATATTCCGTCTTTCTGCACTCGTAGCATTCACCTAGCCTGTAGGCGCCTAGGGGTAACTAAACTCCGAAGTTCGAGTCGGCAGTTCTGCGGTGTACTCGTGGTCTATAGAAATATCATTGTCGAGTCTATTTTCGTGTAGGAGGGCGAGGTTCGCGAAGGGAAGAGCGTGAGGGGATTCGGGGGTTGTATCCTCTGCAGATCTCTTCAACCACTTGACACCTCGAGTCCCTCGGTCACCCGGAATCCAAATTCCCTCTTCAATTCCACGGTGCCTCTGCCAGTGCTCTTCTCACTATGATTAGAGTGGGTTTCCTTCTGGCCCATGTTGGTCAGTCGCCGGCTAATATATACAGGACTCGATGATCTCCAAAGCGGACTACGTCGAACTAGGGCTAGCTTGCGCCAACGTCTCGAAGCCCTTGATCGGGGGATGAGCGTAAGGCGGGCGGATCAGCTCAATCAATCCGTCCTAGAGGCGATTGAGAAATTGACGTTGTGAGTTGAGTCAGCGATGTGCACGCTGGGATATTTCCTCACCAAGCTTTCGATCAGGACTGCGGACGAGACCCGGAGGAATGTTATCAAGCGGGGTAAACGGAACGCGATTTCTCGACGTTACCATGCGAAGGACGATGGAGAGGCGATTGCCACCTTGAGGGTGGAGCTCAACAGGATCATTCATGTCTTCAACGTGCGTTCCGTCACTTCTGCATGACTGTCACTAACCACCCGCTTCCAGACCGAGCTTGAGATAGACACACGTGTAACCGGCTCTGACGCTCATCAAGACGCTGCAAGCAAACACGCCATTGTTTCCTATGTCTATCACGATGTTACAAATACTGAGACCGTCATTTCTGACGTCCGGAGTGACGTTGCAAACACCCGCACCACCGCTTCCGACATTGATCGTAGAAAGTTGAAAAGTCGCGAGGGCGTGGATGGTCAAAATCAAGCGGTAAGTACCACTCGTATTGTCACCGAGTAAGTATTTACCGCTGCTTAGGCCCACGCCAGGTCAGCGATCTCGACTACAGCTGAATTCACTGCTTAATATTGCATCCAGCGCACCCGGAGAATCACTGCCTCCAGTACCGAGAAATACGCATGGAACCGTTTCGAATATTCGCCGCGACGTCGTTTCTGAGGTTCATCGGGATATCGTGAACACCCAAACTATGGTTTCCGACATTCGTCACATGTTGAAAAGTCAGGAAGGGGCTGGTGGTCAACATCTGTCGGTGAGTGCCACTCATGCTCCGTCTGCCACCGAATATACATTTGTTGTTTTCTACACTCAAAGCAGGTCAGCAATCTTGACTGCTGAAAGATCCAAGGTCTTACGTTTCCATCTAGTGTCCTTGGGGAACTGCCACCTCCCACCAAGGGCCTTCTTTGGACGCGACGAGTTGATCGAGGAAATCGTCCGCTTCGCAGAACACCTCGCGCCGATTGCTCTAATTGGCGCTGGCGGAATTGGCAAGACGTTCATTATCCTAACCGTCCTCCATGACAATCGCATCAAACAGAGATTTGGTGACAACCGGCGGTTCATCCGTTGCGACGAATTCCCTGCCTCGCGTATTCACTTTCTCCGTCGCCTCTCCAAGGTCATCGGGGCAGGCATTGAGAACCCCGAAGATCTGACCCCCTTGCGACGACACTTGTCCTCGAAGGAGATGCTGATATTCCTCGACAATGCTGAATCCATTCTCGATCCCCAGGGGACGAGTGCGCGAGAGATCTACGCGGTTGTGAATGAACTGACTCAGTTTAGCAACGTCTGCCTTTGCATCACCTCCCGTATCTCCACCATCCCCCCTGATTGCGAGGTTCTTGAGGTTCCAACACTGTCGGCGGGGGCTGCACGCGACACATTCTATCGTATATACAAGTGTGGCGAACAATCGGATCCAATCAACTCCATCTTGCAGCAACTCGACTTCCATCCTCTCTGTATCACCCTACTCGCAACTGTTGCCCAGTACAACAAATGGGACACCAACCGACTGGCCAGGGAGTGGGAGAGACAGCGGACGGGAGTCCTCTACGCAGAGCATTCCGGGAGTCTCGCGACCACGATCGAACTTTCGCTCGCCTCGCCAATGTTTCAAAAACTCGGCACCGACGCCCGAGAGCTTCTTGGAGTTGTCGCCTTCTTCCCGCAAGGCATCAATGAAGAGAACATCGAGTGGTTGTTTCCAACCACTTCCGACGGTCCAAATATATTTGACAAATTCTGCATCCTCTCCCTGACATATCGAGCCAATGGGTTCGTCACAATGTTGGCGCCACTCCGGGATTATCTCCGTCCCAAGGATCCGACATCATCTCTACTCCTCGGCACGACCAAGGAATGTTACTTCTCCCGATTGTCGACCCGCGTTCATCCTGACGAGCCCGGCTTCGAAGAATCACGATGGATTATATCCGAGGATGTGAATGTCGAGCACCTGCTTGATATCTTCGCATCGATTGATGCAAACTCGGAGGATGTCTGGGGTGTCTACACCAGATTTATGGATCACCTCTATTGGCATAGACCACGACTCACCATGCTGGGACCAAGGATTGAGGCACTCCCGGATGATCATCCCTCCAAGCCACAATGCTTGGAGAATCTCTCATGGTTATTTCGCTCGGTTGGAAATTCTGTGGAACACAAGCGGATCCTCACCCACACCTTAAAACTCTGGAGAGAGCGTGGGGACGACTGTCGGGTCGCCCTAACATTGAGCTACCTATCTAATGCAAATCGGGAGATAGGCCTCTGCAAAGAAGGGACACAACAGGCTAAGGAAGCATCAGAAATTTTCGAACGGCTTGGCAATACGACGAGACAAGCAAGAGTTTGATTGACCTCGCTCGAGTGTTGTGCGATGACGAACAACTCGACGTTGCAGAAGAAGCCGCATCCCGTGCGATCAATCTCCTCCCGGAGAAAGGCGAACAACTTCACGTCTGCGAAGGTCACCATGTTCTTGGCAACATCTATCATTCCAAGGGCGAGACAGAGAAGGCTGTTCACCATCTCGAGGAAGCCCTCAGAATTGCATCCTCTCTGAGGATAGTCCGTCGGCTGATTCGGATTCATCTCGCCCTGGCAGAGCTGTTTTTCGGGGAGGGCGGGTTAAATGACGCACAGGCTCATTTCGAACGCGCCAAGTCGCACGCAGTTGACGGCGCACTCCTTCCATTGCTTCTGGCTCGCACGCCACAGCTGCAGGCTAGGGTCTGGGATCAACAACATATTTTTGAAGAGGCGAAATCTGAGGCATTGCGTGCTCTTGGTGTGTTTGAGAAGCTCGGGGCCACGAAGAATGCGGAGTCCACTAGAAAGCTCCTCAGGCAGATCGACTGTAACGCTCAAGGAAATGGACTCAGATCCAGCCGTACCTGGTGAATCGGGTGTCGATGGTGAGCTCCTCGAAACAACGCCACCTGTCGTGTATATTAACCCTTCGTGTTTGGACGGGGGTCACAGAATCTGAATGGTGTCGACACTCGCCTCGAGTTCTCCAGGTGTGACCATCTCACAAACCACTAACGCTTCGACCATCTGTCCCATCCCCCGTTGAGCTCGTTTCTATCATCATACCTCTCTTTCCCCTACTGCAAGGACGTCCTCTAGTTTATCTACCTCCGTTCACATGTATCGTACATGTGCCAACCTTGCATCGAAGCTCTGAAGAAATCTAGGCAAATGTTGATCCTACTTTTCTGACATGTCCTCGCGAGTCGCAAAACCTTGTATTTATTTGTTCGAAGGCACCGTGTATAGCTACATTGTGCAGATGAAGGAAGATGGGAATGGTCCGAAATGTTGAAGAACGGTATGAATTGTGTGAGGACCAACAAACGATGGCGTTGCGATATGGTGCCGGACGGACATGGGCCCCATAAAAAGAAAACGGACGGCGGCCTGGGTGAAGTCTGACACTGCTCACCTCCGTGCCAAATAACACTCGGAGACGGAAATACTAGGGATTACAGCGGGTGGTACATCCTTCAAGTCCAACATCAAGGGCCTCACGGAGCTCTGCACAATTGTCGGGGAACCACCATGAGTACTGGACGTGTTGAAGGACCGCAGTCCATTGGATCAGAGAACTCAGTGGTTCTGTTCTGGGAAACCTCTCGAGCTTCAGCTTCAATACGAGCATATGGGTATGGATTTGACGCGGTACTGTACAGTCGTAGGCCTCAAGGAACCCGTTGACTCTGGTCGGCGAAATTCCCGGGACGTAACGCGTAAGTCTCGCATCCCACGGTTTTCCCGTTTATGTAATTGAGTTCACGTCCTTTTGACGTGTCTGCATTCTTTCCCACGTCTCGGGTTCTGCCTCGTTGCTTGTTTATTTATAAGTTAATATCGGTTATAGAATAGGGATCAGATCGGGGACCTCTTCCACGCTTGCTACGTTCACTCATTCAGATATTCAGACGCGATCTCCCTATCTGTCCTCCGGGAAATGCTACCACTATGCTCGTGTTGTTAATGTTTGCACGCGACTCTTGCTGCCGTTTCTTTTCTCCCTGGGCGTCCCGGAATTTCAAACGCGTAGACCAGGCTTGTGTCAAGAGAGACGCCAAGAGAGCCGTTGCTGGTTCCAGCGGACACGCCCCCCAAGGATGTTGTAGATTCACGGAGGAATAAGATCTGTCATGTAAACCTCGTGTCGTCTATCTCAGAGGCTCTCTTCACCCTCCACTCTCTCCTCCCCGCCTCTCAACTCGTGGTTGGACCCCCGCCATGGTACCGCCGTCACCATCCTTGTCACTTGTAGCCCTACTCTTCATACACGCTGTGAGGGTGGCGGCACAACTTCCTCTTCCTACCAAACCCTTCTTGCCTCCGTCTCCCGACTTCGGCGCAACTCCTTCAACGGGCTCCTCGTTACCAAACCCGCATTGGTCGACTCTCCTTGGCAATGGCCTATTCTTCTATGAGGCCCAGAGGAGCGGAAGGTTGCCTAGTACAAACAGGGTCTCTTGGAGGAACGACAGTTGCGTAAACGATGGCCAGGACGTAGATTTGGATCTCAGCGGAGGCTATTATGATGCTGGAAGTGAGTGTCAATCCCTTCTCTCTGTGCCGTATTCATTCTCGTCCTCTGTAGATTTCATAAAGGCTACATACCCACTCGTACGTTTTCTCTTGACTTTGCCAGCGTTACAACCGCTCAATGCGTCTTGCAGAGTTTTGCCGTCATGCAGATCTGTTGGGGGGCAATCGATCATGGGTCTGGTAACTGTGGTTGCAATTCGCTCCTCCGCCCAGAAATATTGAGTTTCTCGCAGGATATGACATTTCGAATCAAACTCCCTATCTCGATGACATGTTGCGTTGGAGTCTTGGGTGGTTAATCAAGGTGGGCTTCTGATTTGCACTTTTGGTCGCCCCGGACACCGACACCGCTCCCTCTTAGGCCCATCCATCTTCCAATACCTTGTTTGTCCAAATCGATGCAGGTTTGTGAACCTACTTGACCAGTATCACCCGTCCTGACTTCGAGATAGACGATCCCAACAAGGCTTACTGGGGAGGCGACCGAGGAATTCCCCAAAATAGGCCCTCATACCAGATCAATAACACCAAGTAACCCCAAAATCCCTCTACCACTCTCCGCTCTCTGACAAAACTCCAGCCCAGGAACCGATGCCGCTTCTCTGGCTGCCGCTGCCTTTGCTGCTTGCTCTTCACTCTATTCCGGTCGCTCTTTCACGTCATATTCCGCTCCTGCCTCGCTCCAGAATACATCATATGCCTCGACGCTGCTGCAGCATGCTCAACAACTCTACTCTTTTGCCATCAATGCCCGAGGGGGAGAAAAGATCTATCAAAACTCTGTCCCTGCCGTAAAAAACAGTTACCCCTCTTCTGGTTACGGAGACGATCTCGCCATGGCTGCATTGTGGTTGGGCCTTGCTCAGAACAATTCCACGATGATCTCACAGACCCAAACATATTACGACAAGTTCCAGCTGGATCCGAACCTCCAAGATGCTGTGTTTAATTGGGACTCGGTCCTTCCGGGCATCCCGATCCTTGCGACACAGATATACAAGAGCTACCCTCAGCTGGGTGGAGCACAATGGCAACCACGTGCTGAAGCATATCTGGACAGAATTTTGTCAGGACAGGGTTCAGGAAAATTGACGAAAGGTCCGAATTTTTCTCGATCACGCGGGTCAAGCGCTAACGGCACCGCCTAGGTGGACTGCTTTACTACAACCAAACGTCCGATTTGGCCAGCTTGAACCCGGCGCTCAATGCTGCCATGTTACTGAGGAGATATGCTCCGATTGCGACATCTAGCGACAAGAGCAATACGTATCTGGTGATTCACCCCTCCTCCCCGTTAAGGTGTGACAGACACTCATTGAGAGGTTTA
>Ga0307512_10007947_pt1 | contig 10419 bp, 9 predicted proteins | sample 14_EM_MG_FD_200267 | JGI IMG/M metagenome (GOLD analysis project Ga0307512, IMG submission 200267) | Populus trichocarpa ectomycorrhiza microbial communities from riparian zone in the Pacific Northwest, United States - 14_EM | ecosystem: Host-associated > Plants > Roots > Unclassified | place... | reverse complement strand
TCATACTCACATTTGTGCTCATAACCACGCAACTCATACAACCTTCTCTTATGCAACCGGGGCCCGGAACCGACACCCTTTCCAAGATCGAGACATCCGGAGCGAGGTGACGACACTCTTTCCAAGATCGAGACATTCGGTGCGAGGTGCCGGCATCAACAACGAAATCAAACAACCAAACCCAAATCGAGCGCCGGGACCTGCGCCGTAACAGCTACCTCCTCGTCATTCCTTCCTTTTGCCCACCATCCGATATCATCCACAAAGGACAGCCCACTAATCCCTGGGGCTGCCTTTTCCACTGCATCAAAGATCCCTTACAAGTATGTGACAAACAGGATGGGCGCCGCTGGAGAACCCTGTAGGTCACCAGTGTCCACTGCATTGGACTCTCCCACTTCGCCATCCAGCACAAGTTTAACCCGTCGGTCTGACATGAAGCTCATCGTCCAGCGGATGAGATCTGCCTCCAGTCCCAGTTCCTCCATTTGCTTGCCCAGGAGAGACTTGTTGACATTGTTGAATGCTGATTTGACATCCATAAATAGGGCACCAGCAACCTTCCTCTCACCCCATGCCTTCTGCGTGCGATTAATCAAGATTGCCACTGCGTCTACACACGACCGGCGTTTCCGGCACCCGAATTGACCCTCGTGTAGCCCTCGCTTCCGCTCCAAGTGGTCAGCGATCAGGTGGCCTGCCGTTCGCTCCAGTAGCTTGCTGATGACGTCGAGTAATCATATTACCCGATACGCTCGTACCTTCGAGTAGTCTGGCTTCCCAGGCTTGGGAATGACCACTCCTTTTGCCATTTTCCATATTCCTGGGTGAAACCCAAGCCGGATACACGCCCGAACCAGCTGGGTTATGCGCTGTTCGTCCCACTGCCAAAACACCTTGATGATGTGTGCCGAAATCCGATCGTCTCCCGGGGCCGAGGTGTTGGCTGCCTTCCTCAAGAGTGATCCGACCAATTGAGCATCGACCCTCTCAAAGGCCTTGCCCCCTTGCGCCGGGTTGAAATTTTCAGGTGGCCCCTGTGGAAAGTGTGCCTGGAGAATCGCCTGTTCCCGCTCCTGGTGGCCTTCAGCGATGGACCCATCTTCCCGGACGAGTGTCTGGCCAGTCTTGTCGATCCTGGGCATTGTGTACCTCGCTGCTGTCCATACCTTATTCCCGTCTGCCTCCTGTAGGAACCGGTTCCAGCAGTCTCTCTTTGCCTTCCGTATTGCCCGTCGGAATTCCCGCCTTGCCGCCTTTACTCGCGACATTGCGGCCACCCTCCATTTCCTTCTAGCTCTTCCCAGATCCTTTCTCAGCTCCCTGAGGTCTGCATTCCACCATGGTTTTGACCGTGAGCACCACCTCTTCTTCCTTGCATGTTCATCCAATGTCACGGTCATCGCCTCCCTCAGAGCCCCTGCCTCTTTCACCACATCGTCGGTTGTGCTGTCATCAGATAGGATTGGGGTCCGGCCCACCATGCCCATGTAGCACTCCCTCGCCTTTGCCTTCCTTTCTTCTGCCTTTTTCTTTTCCTATTCCTCATTTTCTTTCGTGGGATCCCATCCACTAATGTCCCATCCTGTCGTTTCCGTACTCATGTCGGGCTTCGGGTGAGGGTTTCCCAGCACCTCCCACATGATGACTTCGTGGTCTGACCTGGTTGCCTCTTCGTCAAGCAGGCACCAGTTCAGCTCCATATTAGGTGAGGACAGGGTAAGGTTGATAACTGAGTGGTTCATCGCCCCTGGTCCCATCCTTGTGGCTTCCCCAGTGTTCCACACCAACAGGTCCTTCTCTTGAATCAGCCGTTCCCAGAAGACATTGTTTCTGCTTCGTGTCAACCTGGGATTCCACAGCTTGCTGTGGGCGTTCATAACTCCAGCAATGATCACCCTCCGCTGCTTGGTGATCTCGCCCCACTGGGCCTCTTGGGCAGGCCGTTTGCTCTCACTACCCTCATGTCGGTCGTATACATTGGCGATGACAATCGTATCCCCACCTGGGAGAACAACCTCCACCACCTGCATGTAGTTTCCACACTCCTGCGTCATCTCTTTCAGCTCTGTCACCCGGCACCTTGATGCCCGGTTGACTGCTATCCAACACTTCGCTGCCACCCCCTCCTCCCCTTTGATGAAGGTGAGGCTGGGGTGTGAGCGTGTGCCGTCCTTCTCGTTTCCTCCTCTTGGCTCCTGAATGAGCACTAAATCTGCTCCTCTTCTGACTGCCGTTTCCAATACCGCTTCCATCACCTGACCACCCCTGGCACAGTTATGCTGCAGTGCCAGCAGCCTCCGGGGTTCTCGTGGGGCCGCCATCATACAGCCATGGGTGGGGCGGTGCTGAGAAAGTGGCCGTGATGGGGTATGAAAAGTTGCGGGATGTTGAGTGAGGTGCACAGCCGTTGTTTGCCTTGCTGGGGGGGGAAAAGGGTTGGTCAGCGAAATTTGGGAGTCCAATTTGGACGTTGGGTGTATGTTGCAGTCGATCGGAAATTTGCATTCTGGTGACAACATGAATTCAGCCAATGAATCCCGTGCGTACAGCAGTCGCTGGTGACTTGGTCGAGTTGACTATTCGAGCCACCCAGGACTGAAGGGCGGAAGGTCGCAGCCAGCTGTTAACCTCAGCACTGCCAAGACATCTCCCACACTTGGCACCACACCCAAGACCTGGCTCTCGCTGATTACGAACCTACCCTCCCGCATCGTCCGACTAACGCCCAGCCTCAGACCACGCCACGAAGTTAACCGCTACCCCTCGGCATACATCACCAAACGGATATTCCTGACATTACTGAGACTCCGGTCTTTACGCCATCGCTGGGAGCCATGCCGTTTTTCCAGCAAGTCTCAAAGTAAGTCCCTGAGTGAATTGTGGCAGTGGCGGGGTGATGATGGTCTTCCCAGCAGTTGGCTCATTTTTCAGTAGCGATCCACCTGTCCCTACACGCGACGCGTGTTACCAAGCATGCCACTTGCTGGGCAAGGCCGAGGGCCAGTTCCTGAGAATGAGGAATGGGCTGCGTGCCTCACATCGCTTCCTAACAGTCATCAACGATGCGGCGTCGCCCCTCGGTTGCCGTGCGCACGGCTGTCTCCACTGGACTCGTGTGGTCTCTCGTCAGCTACACGGCGTATTGGAGGCACTGGTGGCTGAGCGCAGACTGATATATCCATTCGAGGAGTCGTGGTTTGGTTGCACGCCGGAAGAGATAGAGAGCATCGTCAGCTCATGGCTATCACACCCCGGCATCAGGAAGTCGTGGAGGTTCAACGAACTGGTCACTGCCATCGCCCGACTCGAATGCGAAATGGAGTCCCTGATCAGGCAGTCCTCTCAGGTTCCGGCGAAGAAAAGCCATGATGACGAATGCCATTCGTCACACAGCCAGCTGCGCAGGCGGAGGCCCTACACCGCCGACATCCATGCGGAGGCGGGGGTCTCGTGAGTGGTGGGTCCATCGGTTCGGTTAGAATAAATAGAAAGAGCTGAAGTTGGTAAATTCGGTAATGATTTTCGGCTTGCAGAAGCGGCCTCTAATTATAGATGCGCGACTCCGTTACTCTCATGTACTCAGTTCGATCGGGTGCGTGTGCCGGCGTGGTTGGGGGCCAGTGGCACCTTCGCTACGGGGATCCTTCGAGGTGGCAACCCATTGTCACAAACCTGGCGTGACAGGCTCAGGGGGGCCGCCGCGGGCGCCGCCATCACCCATAGCCGGCCTATGGTTCATCCTCGTCTCTGCCGCTACCGCCTCCATTCTCCGGCGCGCCTAAAGCGCCACACCCGCACACCCCGACGCCGCTCCGGTAGCCGCCATCGAGAGAGTCTCGACCTGGCCACGGGCCGACCAGGGTTTCCGTTATACTATGCTTGCACGTCAGTTCTCCTTTGTCGTTACGTATGTCGTCTCTGGTTTATGCTTGCGCGTCTTTCTCCTTTCTTACCTATGTGTTTCCCTTTGATTGAGCTTGCGCGTCCTTCTCCTTTCTTACGTATGTGTTTCTGTTATATTGTCTTACGAGTGCGATCTTGTGTTTGTCTGGAGGAAGAGCAACGAGTCATCGAGTATGGGAGGAACTGTGTCAGACTTGCGGGCAAGCTGTTATGATGCACAGAGGGAAAGAGCAACGGGTATAAAAGGAGGGCGCGGTAGCTAGTCTGGAGATTCTTCTCCACGCAATATATTATCTATACACATGAACCTACCCTCCCACATCTCTGAGCGGCGTGACGAGACCAGCGCCGGGATCTCGGACCACTCGCGCCGACGACCATGCGGCCATCCGGCAGCGCGATGAAATGATCCAAGGACCGCCTACAACGAACGACATCGAGATACGATTATCGCTATACACAGACCTAACTTCAGACATCCGTGAGCGGCGCACGAAGAACAGACCCGCGCCGGGATCTCGGATCACACCCGCCGATGACCACCTGGTCATCGGGGAGCGCGACAAGTGATCCGAGATCACCTACGACAGACAACATCGAGATACGATTATCTCTCTCCACAGGCCAATCTCTCTACATCCGTAAACTAGCGCTGCGACCACAACCCGTAAAACACCACAGAGTGAGCGAAGCCGAATACTGCTACTGCGACGCCGAATACCGCAACGATACCACGCCGGGCGTGAGAAAGATAGAGCGAAGCCGAATACCGCTACTGCGACGCCGAATACCGCAACGATACCACGCCGGGCGTGAGAAAGATAGAGCGAAGCCGAATACCGCTACTGCGACGCCGAATACCGCAACGATACCACGCCGGGCGTGAGGAAGACTACCGTGAAGACAACGATACCACGAAAGGCGTGTGAGAGACAACGATACCACGCCGGGCGTGAGGAAGACTACCGCGAAGACAATGATACCACGCAAGGCGTGACGGATACCGCGAAGACAACGATACCATGCCAGGCGTGAGGAAGACTACCGCGAAGACAACGATTCCACGCAAGGCGTGTGAGAGACAGCGATACCACGCTGGGCGTGAGGAAGACTACCGCGAAGACCAACGATAGGACAAGGGATCCGGAATCACTTGCACTGGACGAAGGAGTCACTGGCACCAATCCAAGGACGAGACACGAGTAGCTATCCGGGATCGCTCAAGGCCAACGAGAGGATGAGACACGAATAGCGATCCGGGATCGCTTGCGCCGAGTGCATAAGACCTCCAGGTGGCCGCAGAGAAGACTGGGAGTACGACGACTCGCCAGCGCCCAGAGAACGACACCGTGCTACGTTAAAGACCACTGGGTGGCAGTAGACGAAGACCGCGTAAGACCTAGCACGGCCGCACAGGAAGACTGGGAGCACGACGCCTCACCAGCACCAAAGGCTACGCCGAGGGACATCCTTAGACTTCACCTGAAACAGTGGGGAGTACTTGCCTGCGCCAGAGAGCTGAACGAACACAGCCCAAGAGCCGAACGAACAGAAGCCCTACAGAGTAGGCAGAACGACGAGCTACGTTGCCAGTCGAGCCCCAGACAGAGAACGGAAGTCGGAGTCAGGTTTTTGACACCCATCTAGAGCCTTCCGGTCGTGTAATATTGACAGCTTCCACTCGTGGACTGCTGTGGTATGGCTGCCGCGATATAGACTTGGCACTGTGGTAACGGCGAGTGGGCATATGTTTTATCTGTGGATATTTTGGTCACCGCTTGAGTCCTGACCTCCACCGTCGATTTGGGCCGAGTAGCATGCACTATCAACGCCGATTTCGGATAATGAGAACGACAAGAATGCCGCTGGGTTGTGGCGTCCCGCGCCCCCAGGCAATGAAACATCATCATCGTCGACGTACCTTGCCCCTAGGTTACAAGCAATGCGTAAATCATGTATTAAAAATGCGTAATTCAACTTTGAATGCGGCACACTGCAATTACTGATACAAACGCAATTTGTAGGCAAGACTTGTCTCGCACCAGACTAATTCCTTCGTTGGTGACTCACCTCGTACCTCGCCTGCCACCACTCCAGTCATTAGTCTGGATTAAGTCCTCGTCCAATTTTGGTGTGACCCCAATCCCCCCTTTTTTTTCGCGACACATCAAATTTTTGCTGCAACAACGTTACCACCAAATCGAAAACCTAAATTCATCGTATAACCATCCCTCTGCCTTCATAGTAATCAGACCTCCACATCTACCACCACCGTAGTAGCTTACTTCCACATCCATAGATCGAGTACTATAACACGGAACGATGGCCGACGAAGCAGCCAAGATCCAGCATGTGCTGAACTGCCTCCGCCGTCACCGTATGACATTGCTCAGTTTCTTGGAAGCGTTCTTTGCAAGTACAATGCATTCAGCTACTGCAGCTAGAGGGCTATTCTTTGCGGATGGTGGCATGCGACGTACATTCCAAGCAATGCTAGAGAATTCGGATTATGTCCTAGGCAAGCGTCAGACAGCGAAGCGGACGAAACAGCTGTACGATGACTTTGGCATGTACTTTCACACCATAATCGTCCGTATGCTTCGTGTCGAGGTGAATGAAGTATCAAAGTATCCCCTGATGCATATGAAACCGATCGATATATCTCCTCAGGCTTGTGAGGGGTTCAACCTTTGGGACTATGAGCAGTTGTACAAAGAAAAGGCACCCATACTATTTGGTATCTTGCAACTTGAGTGCTGTGTACCATCGGCCATAGAATCAATTCGGCAAGTCGACATCGGTGAACCACTACTGGATGAAGAGCTACGAGACGAGATGGAGGAAGCAGAAGCTGAAGTTGAGTCTGGTGATAGAGATAGCCATGAGATGGGGCTGCAGTCTGCACCAGCAAATTACGATGATAATAGCAGCCAGCGGAGGAAGAGAAGAAGACCAAGATCCAAGGCTTTAATGTCAGTCATGCGTATGTCTCTCTTGATGGCCGCAAGATCGCTGCACAACAATGGCATTACCGGAAGGCTTGGAATCTTTTGCCGTGCGATGAAGGTTCCGAAGGTCATGCGTCAGTTTCTGAACACAATCGGATTTTGTACTGCATATCAGACGTCAGGCGAATGGCTCCGAGAGAATGCGGCATCAGATCGACTCTGTCTTGGAAGTAAGTTCCGAAACGTACCAATGGGGGTCTGCTGGGACAATCTTGTAAGGTTCGACAAGAAAGCTGAGCCGACGGTACTCAACCCCGGTAACAAGATCCAACAGAATACATCCGCCTTTATGTATGCCCTTCACATTCCACCACCATCCCTCGATGCTACAGTAGCTGAGTTCGTTACCTATCGAAATATTCAACAAGCGATTCGGGAAGGTGATGATTCCACTGTGAAAGGAATTCTTCCAGCCAAGTTAATGTTTCGGTCCGTTGACTACAACAACCTCACCGTGGATCCTTCGTCGTTTCTTCAGAAAGATTTGATTGCTACCCATATTCCTTAAATTGCTACCAATCTCGTAATGGATGTATTGGGGTTATTGTGTGGTGATGCAGCCCTAAAGACTTACCGACTCGATGGCAATATGCTGCTACGGATTCCAGATGTTTCAGAGGCTGCAGATTACCTTGTGCTTGATCCATACAAGTCTGACTTCCATACATGTCCAACAATGGGTCTGGACGAAACTACCCTGGATGGAACGATTTCGGTTTACCAGAAGTTACTTGAATACATTCAGGTCGAATCAGCCTCATTGGATGGACGAGCCATATTCAGCTATGGAGATCTCCTAACGGTAAAGAATCTCTCATCGTTGAAGGAGATGCGAATTCGGGAGTCTCGTGCAGATCGACTAGAATTTGCAGCCCCGAAAGCAGCATTTTTCCACATGTCGATGGCAAATGTCGATGCCGTCATACGATGCAAGTGGGACAAGAACGGAAGCCGTGATCCAAGTTCTCTCTCCCGCTTTGCAGCTGTGTTAAACAGGTCCGGCATAACCGAAGAAACTGGTGATTTCAATGCTCGTTATCGGCTTATTGACCATGTTCTCTCTGGATATGTGGCAGCTGCTCTGATGACACAAGCATCGAAGTTGTCTGGTTATCTGATCTGTACTCCCAAAGATCTGACTGAATGGGTAAAAGGCCATGATTGGAGGCAGTTAGTCACTACAGTAGTTACATACTACTTTGCCTTGGGAAGAGTCGCATTCCAACGTGGTCAGGCTATCGATCGATCTACCGCCGCATACGAGACCAGACGAGCAGACATCTTGTCTAAGAAAAAGGGACAACGAACTGTGCAGGAGAATCAATTCTGTTCAAACGCTGGCCGTAAAACTTTCTGGACAGGCATACAGTCTCACTTCAGGACAAGGTTCTGGAGAATGCGATCCTGTTCATGAATCAGGCTCTTATTGCAGTGGATTTCCATCAATCCATGCGTAAAGGGGAAGTGGGAAGATTGGAGGCCGACCTCAAGATAATGATGATCAACTTCCACGGCTGCGGCAAGACGAAGTACGCCCGCGTATTACTCGAAAGACAGTTCGATCAGCATCATGTGTGGACGCCCGAACACCATTACATCGACATACGGAACAACTTGATGAATCTTAGTGGCCAAAGAGACTCCTTTGTAGCTGTTGATGAGAACCTTGAGCTCATCAATGCGGATCTTCAAAGTGGATACAATCCACGCGATACATGGCAGAGTCTTGAATGGCACCGCGATGTCGTCTCACCGAACATCATGCCATTTCGAAGGATGCGAGATTCAGTATTGAAATCATCAGGAGTAACGACTGGTGGTAAGAAACATACACGGCCTGATAACAAGGCAGATATCCTACGTGTCATGGAAATGCTGTTCAAGGAGGATATTCTGTGTCCTCACAAGGGCCGTGTTGCATTTGGCCCTTCCGGGGCTCGACTGCCCATACGTGAGACAGTGGACATGTTCGACAAGGGTAGTGACATCCTTCTGCATGGTGGGGTGGTGGAATCATTGGTTGAAGGCCGAAGGAACCAGCCAATTGCAGCTGACATGCCCGAGCTGTCGGCTGCAGAGTGGGTGGACGAACTTGATACAGCAATAGAAATCTGGAATGCGGGTACAAGAGAGTTTGCACAGATGGCAATTGGTAGGAAAGAAGATGAGATGGAGGTAGATTGATGGCCTAGGTAGTATGGCAATCAAAAGATGAGTACTACAGTACGTGTTGTAGTTCCAGTATGAGCGGCGATTCCATGTTCTCCCACCAAACGAAAACCAATTTGTATAAATGGGTGAAGAGAAAGGAGATGCTTCTATAGTATCCAAAAAAGCTCGCTAACACCTGTACCCCGTTCGACTGCACTCGGCGTGCGAACGGCGAGGGGATGAACCTCGGGTGTAGCACAAATTTCTTCGCCGATCGAAAACCTCAGGGTAGAATTGAATGAGAAAACAGAACATGATTATGTAGTATCGAAAAAACCTTGCCAGCACTTGAGTGCCTCTGAACGAGACCTGTTGTGAGAACGGCATGGGCGTGAATATGAGGTGCGCGCCGCCATCACCGGATACTTACCATGGTAAGCGGCACACACGCCGTTCAAAAACCGCTTTGCAGAATCGAAAGAGGAAAGAAAGCGAGCTGCTCTAGTATCGAAATTACCCAGCTAGCACCTGAGTACCTCTGAACGAGACCTGTGGTGGAAACGGCATGGGCTTCATATGAGGTGCGCGCCGCCATCACAGGATACTTACCATGGTAAGCGGCTACCAAAGCGGCACCCTCGCCGTTCGAAAACCGCTTTGCAGAATCGAATAAGAAATGAAAGCGAGCTTCACTAGTATCGAAATTAGCTAGCTAGCACCTGAGTACCTGAATGAGACCTGTGGTGGAAACGGCATGGGGTTGAATATGTGGTGCGCGCCGCCATCACCGGATACCTACCATGGTAGGCGGCTACCAAAGCGGCACCCTCGCTGTTTGAAAACCGCTTTGCAGAATCGAATGAGAAATGAAAGCGAGCTTCTCTAGTATCGAAATTAGGTCGCTAGCATCTGAGTACCTCTGAACGACACCTGTGGTGGAAACGGCATGGGGTTGAGTATGTGGTGCGCGCCGCCATCACCGGATGCTTACCATGGTAGGCGGCAACCACATATTTGCACGCCGTTTGGAAACTGCTTTGCAGGATCGAATGAGAAAAGAGAGCGAGCTTCTCTAGTATTGAAATTAGCTAGCTAGCACCTGAGTACCTCTGAACGAGACCTGTGGTGGATGGGGTTGAATATGAGGTGCGCGCCGCCATCACCGGATACTTACCATGGTAAGCGGCACCCACATATTCCCACGCCGTTCGAAAACCGCTTTGCAGAATCGAATGAGAAAAGAGAGCGAGCTTCTCTAGTATTGAAATTAGCTAGCTAGCACCTGAGTACCTCTGAACGAGACCTGTGGTGGATGGGGTTGAATATGAGGTGCGCGCCGCGATCACCGGATACT
>Ga0307512_10007946_pt1 | contig 10420 bp, 12 predicted proteins | sample 14_EM_MG_FD_200267 | JGI IMG/M metagenome (GOLD analysis project Ga0307512, IMG submission 200267) | Populus trichocarpa ectomycorrhiza microbial communities from riparian zone in the Pacific Northwest, United States - 14_EM | ecosystem: Host-associated > Plants > Roots > Unclassified | place... | reverse complement strand
ACCTGAATAGTCTGTCGGTGATCACGGAAAATGTTCACCCGAACAATCGCCTTGTTAAACTCTGGATTGGTGCTCTGCACAATGTCGTAATCCAGATGTTCTTCATAACCCAGAGCATCCATGCCCTTGAATATGAATTCGAAGAGAGTTTTCAAGTTCTCAGGGCTGGGACTCGTGACGAAAATATTCGAGTAACCGTGGGCGAGCGCAACGGCGATAGCAAGTCCAAGAGCAGCAGATTTTCCTCGACCTCGTGCAGCAGTCAGGGTGACGGTAGAAGAAAGCGTCTTCTCGGAGATGGCATCGACGAAGGTGAGAATAGCCTGGGCTTGGTCGAGAGTCTTGGCGAGCTTGACAAGCTCCCCGACGTGTTTTGTATCAAGGAGCGTTTCTTTCAGATCGGCCAGCTCCGATTGCTCTTTCGTCTTTCCAGGTTTATCTTCCAGGGGTTTGATGTCCTTCCCGCGTGAGATGGGTAGAACGTTGAGTTCGTCGTCTAGAACGAGACAATCGTCGCAAGAGCCCAGAGAGAGAATAAATCGCTCGTTAAACCGTGCAACAACTTGGTCATGGGCAGAAGTCCGGTATCTCGAATGAACGTCCTGCTGGATCTTCAGCCTGTTTATCTAGTAGGTTGAAATGCATACAGACCATTGCCATAGTATACAGTTGCCGCAGGGAAGTCATAGTCTTGAGCAGTAAAATCACAAGGCCACCCCCTTCCACGGTCTCGATCGTGCGAGCGAGAAGGTTGGGCGTGATTGCCTCGAAATCCTGCAAAACGCACATTCCATATGTATTACCAAGAATCTTGTGACTTTCCTTGTAATACCTGCCCAAAGCAAATCAGTGGCAATGAGGAGGATGTGTTTAGGGATTGGTGTACGTGTATCTGATATCCGTTACTGTGACGAAAATTTCGAATGGATCTTGCTCATTTGGCTCACGTATGCCTCGTTTGACTTCGCGCTTAATTTTCGCTTCCCGCTGCTTGCGGTGACTGTCATAGGGGAGGACACCTTGTATCAGTTGGACGAGGTTCGCGAAGGCGAAGGTAAGTCTACTCACCTGCTGAAACCAAGTTCCTTCTTATAACACCAAAGCACGGACGGTCGCGCAGACACGCGGGCTTGTGAAAGCAGGTAATGGAGGTTGACGATCTACACGCGGTTACGAAAGTCGGTGACTTGAGAAATAACGGATACCCAAGATGGGTGCTCACCTGATCACGACCTTTGTCCCCAACTAAGATGATGAATGACCGGTGGTTTTTCTTGACGCCATTGTTGATCAACGTAGGTATACGCGGGTCAAGCTGCTTCCGCATCTCACTCTACACCGGCCTAGGGGATAGAAGGTGCGTTGGTGAGAACCCACGAGGACGGGGAGTAAAAAATAAAGTGTTCGGAAGGAACCGAACGATCGACCGGCACAACCTGATCCCGATCCGAACCCGAGTAGAGCTCTCATCGCCAGGTGACTTTCTCAGGAAAATCTCAAGTGCGGGTAAAGTTTTCATACCCTAAGGCAGAAGTCATCTTAACAGAACTCTCAGTCAATATGGCTTCACCAGACCCGCAAAAAAATCTCACCTCGAGCCCAGGAACACCTTCTGATCCCTCGAACGGATCTAGCGGGGGACTTCACATCCCGATATCCAACGATAGTGGATTCTACGGATATAACGATGAGAAGCACCTTCAGCACGTAAGTGTATCTGACCCCGCTCTCCTTACACCTCCAACGGATACCATCGAGACAGATGGGAGAGAAGCTGCTCGTCCAACGTAGAGCGTCTACCAACTCCGACGGTGGAAGGGCGACGTTCAAATCGGGACTGTCAATGACCTCGGCGACTTCGGTCATCGAACCAATAGTCTTGCCCATGGCACCTTCTCCGTTCATGAAAGAGGAAGAGTTGAAACCCGAGGTTGAAGTTGTTCCAGGTAGGTTAGGTAGTACCTCTTGCTTTGAGATTTCCGGAGCTGAACCCTCCAGATACAAGCCCGTTCACTCAAGAATACCTACAAATTTTCCAGTCGTTCGAAAGATGTCTCTCTCTCCGTGACAAATACATGCAGGTATCGCTTCAGCGACTCGGTGATAATCCCCGCGACCACGATGGTCACTTCCAAGGACTCGACCCCAAGATTGCCGACGTTTCAGGGGTGCGCCCAGACGCGGACATCTCCGCGTACATTTCCCCAGACTCTGAGGGTAAATTACCGAGGTCCCCGTACAAACCTTGGCGAATATACCCAAAACCACCACCTCCACACTGGCATTGGATCGCTGACACGGAACCTGTTCATGGAAGTGACGAAGCCGAGGCGGGCAAGGAGGAGTTTGTGTTCAGAAAATGCGAAATCCCTGGCAGCCATCATGGCTGGAGTTTTGGTCTCGATGAGATGGGCGTGTACCAGGTCTATAATACTGATGGTTCGTCAAGAGTCCCCTCTGTTTTCTGTGACCGAGATGTTAATTACTGTATTCAGGAGGCGATAGGAAGCCAGTCTTTAAAATCCCAACCATCAAAGAGTATTTCTTGGACCTCGAGTTTGTTCTTAGCGTGATCTCTGACGGACCTACCAAGAGTCTCGCATACCGGCGATTGCAATACTTGGTAAGCAAATTCGACATGTACTACCTCTTAAGCGAGTACCAGGAGGTCGCCGACATGAAGGTTTGGGTTTTGATTTCGTGACTTTTATTATGGGCTCACAAAAGTTTTAACAGAAAGTCCCTCACAGGTATTTTGATCCCTTCAGCGGGGCTGTATGCGATTTTATAGATCATTCGTGTTCTAGGGACTTTTATAACGTCCGCAAGGTCGATACCCACGTTCATCACTCAAGCAGTATGAACCAAAAGCACCTGTTACGGTTTATCAAGTCGAAAATGAAGCGCACCCCTGATGTTCGTCTTTCTTCTGATCTGTACGCTGATTCTCACCGCGAGATAGGATATTGTCATTTTCCGAGACGGGAAACACCTAACCCTCGCTGAGGTGTTCGCTTCGCTGGGTCTCAGTGCATACGAGCTTTCGATCGATACCCTGGACATGCACGCCCACCAAGACACCTTCCATCGGTTCGACAAATTTAATTTGAAGTACAATCCGATCGGAGAGTCTAGATTAAGAGAGATCTTCTTGAAGTCAGATAATTTGATCCAAGGCAGATACCTCGCTGAGTTGACCAAAGGTTCGTTGTCTGCCTCACACATCCCCACATCTGATTCGTACTGTTCAGAGGTCATGACGGATCTGGAACAGAGCAAATACCAGGTGAGACATGAGTTTCAAAAACAAATGCAGCGTATCGCTCACGTCATCCACAGAATTGCGAGTGGCGCATTAGTATTTACGGCCGCCAGGAGGACGAGTGGGACAAGCTCGCGAAGTGGATCGTCAACAACAAACTATACTCGCACAACGTCCGTTGGCTGATCCAGGTCCCCCGGCTATACGATGTTTACAAGTTAAATGGTTCGGTTGACACCTTTGAGGATATTGTTCGGAGTAGGTGACAAATTTATTTCGCCTGTTCCCGATCTGACGTCATGATCCCCTTCTAAACTTAGATGTGTTCAAGCCGTTGTTCGAGGTTACGAAAGACCCTTCGACACACCCTGAACTTCATGTGTTCCTGCAACGAGTCGTAGGGTTCGATACGGTTGATGACGAGTCCAAAGCGGAGCGACGCTACCACAAGAAGTTCCCTTACCCGAAATTGTGGAACACAACTCAGTCCCCGCCATACAGTTATTGGTAAGTCCCGGATGCTGTGTCGTACCCCGCGTACAGAATTGACAGATAACAGGGTTTATTACATGTTCGCGAACATCGCCAACTTAAACAACTGGCGTCGAGAACGGGGATTTAGTGAGTCCGCTGACGGCGGGAGCCGGTGAATTGGCGCTGATCTCGTGTGAAATACTAGATACCTTTGTCCTCCGTCCACATGCGGGTGAAGCAGGGGATACGGACCACCTCACATCCGCCTACCTCACATCGCATTCCATCTCCCACGGAATCCTGTTGCGCAAGGTCCCCGCCTTACAGTATTTGTTCTATTTAAAGCAGATCGGGATCGCAATGAGTCCTCTAAGCAACAACGCGCTGTTCTTGGCATACGAGAGGAATCCATTAAAGGAATTTTTCAAGACGGGGTTGAATATCAGCCTGAGCACGGATGACCCGCTTCAATTCCACTTCACGAAGGTCTGATGAATCCCTTGTCGAATCCTGATTGGACGGATTGAGTCTTACGAGCGACCTTCAGGAGCCGTTGTTGGAGGAATACAGCGTTGCAGCACATGTGAGCCTACTTGATTCCATTCATTCGCCGCCACACCATGCAGATTACGCTGATCTCTTCTGATCCGCATGCCCCCCTTCTTATTTCGTTGTTTCCATACGTCAAATGTTTGCTGCTACAGATCTACAAGTTCCCGCAGAGCTCATTAGCGGAGCTGGCCCGGAATTCGGTGATACAGAGCGGATTCGATATGGAAGTGAAGAGACATTGGTTGGGCCAGCACTGGTACTTACCCGGGGCAGCCGGAAATGAGATCAACAGGGTATGTGCTACGTCTTGGAATTCGAAATGTCGAGCACCTAGCTTTCGTCATTCCGTCGTGCTGATCGCTGATCACTCCCCACACTCCAACGTGGTATTTGCATCCGCGCTTGCAGACAAACGTTCCGAATAGTCGGCTCGTGTTTAGACACCGAACATTGCAGGAGGAGTTGGCGATGGTCCGTGGTACTAGTGCGCGGTGAGGACCGAAGGGTTATGTTAGGTTACGTTTGACAAGAGTGCAACAGCTAGTTTCTTGGAGATGTACAAATGTTCTTTGTCTGTCAAAGTGTTAATGTAGCTCGAGCTACTACGATTGGGTTGTGAAGACGTTTCGAGGTAAATGAGCTCTGGCCAAACCCGGACCAGACGAAATCCGCGGAGCAGCTCTGATTGGACGGCGGTGGTTCCCGACCAATGAGAGGTCGAGAAATGAGTTCTCACGTGAGCCGGATGTCACCTCTCCTGCCGATCGTGGCCCTGGACGTCGAAGAGTGAATACTACTCGTGTCTCGTTTCCGATCTTCGATAGACATCCCAGTCTTCCTTCACGCGGTCTAGACTCCCACCTATAAGAACGGAAACAGCGATGGCAACCCATCAGCCAGCCCTCCATCATGTCTCCCACCCCGCTCCCAAGTCTTCGTCAACTCTTCCCAAGTAAGCGGCATCGCTCACCGGTCACCATCCACATTCACACCGGATTAACCTCTTTTGTAGATCTCATCAAACCCCGGGGTGACGACCTCAGAATGAGCTCTCGTCCCATCACCCCGCAGCTCGTTCTCGACAGAAGGAACCCCCGCGCTCACTCGGAACACCATTTGCCGACGACACCCGTCTCCCTTCCGTGTCTTGTACGGGAATCAGATCCCGGGCGCGGACCTCCTCCGTCGGAAATGTCCCGTTCGATAGACGCGGAGGATTTTCACGACCACAAGACAAGGAAACATGTCTGTCACCACTGCGGGAAGCGGTTTAACCGCCCGAGCAGCCTCACAATTCATTACCACACTCATACAGGAGAGCGCCGTGAGTATCATTCATTTCCCCTCTTCCATTCCCTTGAGTGAGTTGATCTTTTGACCCATCGGTGTCATCGGTATATCTTGGACTTTTTTTCCTTTCCCGCAGCCTATCCCTGCCCCTACCCCGGATGTTTGAGGACGTTCAACGTCTCCTCGAATATGAGGCGACATTACCGGAACCACGGGTTCCTGGCTAAAAATCGGCCGCAAAGTCGATCGGCAACTTTCCAAACCTCATTCTATAGTACCCCTCCACTCCCACCAGACGCGTACTCACCGCCTCCATTGCAATACGGGTTCAGGTAGTGGTTAGAGTCCTTGAGTTCTGGCCATTCTCGGCCCTGCAGTCGTCTGCGGGGGCACACCGCGGGCTAAAGTAACAAACACGGATTTACCCGCGTGTGGAGCTCCAGCGGCTCAGCTCTTCTCCGCAATATATTACGACCCTGTGTAATCTCCGTACGTCAACACATTCAGCAGATAATCGATCTATGTAATACAACCCGCGTGGGTGACCATCAGATATCGGCCCCATATTTACACCCGTAGATCACGCCGAATCAGGCTCCTTCCCAACCAGTCCACCCAAGCAACCTAGGAAGCCTCGCCCAGAAAAATCGCTTGCGCCAATTGCCGTGAATCGTCTCCAACCGGCCCGTGCAACCTTCACAGAGAAGGTTCCTCAACGATGGGGGAGTCAGCATGTCACCTTCGATCCTCTCGACCATAGCGTTGTAGATCTTGTTCAGCGCTTCCATCCTCTGTTCTGGTTGGTTGGTGCGATATAGAGCGTTCAAGGTGCATGATACCCCCTCGATGCACGCACTCAAGTCGCCAACGTATACAATACCATGGGCAGCGACGGTCGCCATTCGCCGTATTTCCCCCATGCTGTGGATAATGGAGACGAGTGTGGGACGTGGAAGTATCGCACCGGGTTTGTCGCTGGCAAGAGAGGAAGGAACACCCAGGCCAGCTCGATAGGCAGCGAAAGGTGACGCGAACTTGATGTTCTGCTCCAAGAACAGATTCAAAACCGCATTTGGATGTGGCCTAGGTAATCCGAAAACGTCTTCGCCAAGGATACGCGCCGTTTCAAAATCCTCCCACTTGGTAGGGTATGCGCTCTTGAGGTCCTCAATGAGCGCCTCGCGGATATCGGGGAAACCGTACTTGGTCGTCATTCGAAGGAGAGATGCGAATACGGTGAACTCTGGAGCTTTGTTCCTTGCCGGGAACCTAGTCAAAGGTCAACGGACAGTTCACAGAACCCCCTTTGAGGGATGAGAGACTCACCCTGGCGTGTAGATCATCTTCAACAAGGTCGCAACGTCCTCTGCGCTATCATTGAAAATAATTCGAGGACACCCTTCTAGGATGTGCGGATGGATGCGAGGCAACTGGGGGAAGATGTCTCGGAGTTTGGTGGAGGCAAACGAGATTATGGTGGAGTGAACCCGGAATACGGTGTCTCCGCACTCGACCTCCACATTTCCATCTTCAAAGTAAAACGTATCGTGACGAGTGCTTATCCGTTCGCCACTGGCCTCTCCGACGTCGTCGTCTAATTCGGTCGGGGTCAAGTCGGAGACGGTGGAGATGCTCAACGTGGGGGAAGATCTCGCTGAAACACGGACATCGGCGAATGTCTCGGGGGGTTGAGCGGCGGGGAGATCCTGGGGAACGAAAGCGACAGGAGTTTCAACCTCTGTTGTAGAGACTTCAGTGGCCGTCGCATTCCTTTGTTCTTCTTCTTGCTGCTGTAACCATGTGGTATGGATCTCGAGAAGTTCCTGATCGATCAGCCAGGTTCAGTGAGCCTATGTGAGGGATCGAGATGAGAACCACATCGTACGTTTAACCTCGCCGCACTCCACGAATCCAATCCCACTATTTCTCCGAGCGAGATCCGGGTCTCCAATCTCTCGAAACAGACTTGGACATTTTCGGGTTCGAGAAGACCCCGAAGTAAGGTATTTCCCGAGACGGTAAACAACTTGTAGATGGCGTTAGCCCTGACAGCCCGTTTCAAAACGTCGCCGCCGTTGTCTTCATTACAGTAATGGGTCGTCAACGATTTGGAGAGGTGGCGTCGTACGGGTTCGCGGCCGAGCAAACCGGATTCGATGAGATGTCCCACGAACGACGCCGCGCGTATGAAGCCGACTCCTCCACTCTTCGAAACCAAGCCAGTGTACCGATCCACCCTAAAGTCATCCGCTGAAGCAACCGAGAACCACCGAAGGATGTAAAGGCACAACTCGTCAACGAAAAACCTCATTTGTTCTGAACGACGGGGTGCTTCGCGGAACTCCTTTAAGAATCGCGAAATGTGCGAGTGGGAACCGCGATCGTTCCATGCCACGGGAGAGACTCGTTCCACGAGGTCCTCGATGGTTGTGAACCGCTCGGTGATGCCGTATTCGATCCAGTATTCGATAGTGGGCGCGATTTCGTCGTATGTCGATGGACCGAGGTCGTAGAGCAAGTTGCAGACCGTCGCAGCGAGGACGGTCTGGCGGTTGTGAAAGCCAGGTCCGTTGGACATAGTCGCAGATGGTTGCGCCACGATGAGAAGTGTGGCGGGCGCGCAGCCCAATACTCAGTATTCAAGTAAGATGCCACGGCGCCTGAAGGTGGTCAGTTGCCCAAAGACGCGGTGGTCCAAATGGGCGCCTTCACCAGCCGTTTTGTGAAAGAATGCCACTTGCAGCAAACAGCCAATGGCCAAAGTCCATGAGAAAGGTACCCGAGACAGACAGACGATGACTCAGAAAAAAATAGGAAAGATGATTAGGATCCACATCAGCGATCAAAGTCTGCGATGTAACATTATCAAGGATAAAAACTATTTACAGCGTGACGGACCCAGCCCCAGCCCCTGCAAGTAGACTAGGAAGTGCCCTCCAGACGAATTTTTCACGGTAATGAAGATGGGCATCATCCAGTAGTTTTGCACAATCCACGCAGACGAGGTCTCCTAGTGGGAGGGGAGACAGCAAATCGCCTTTGCTCTTGTCGACCATGATGCCGAAGATCTTCTTCAGTGCCTCCATCCTCCGCTCTATAGGGTTTATACCCACATTCAAGACACACTCCTCCCGAGGACACACCCCTAGGTGCCCACTGTAGACGATTGAATGTGAGAACTGGACCATCGTACATCGTATCCTCTCTATGCCGTAGATTGTGGAGGCAAGGGTAGGACGTGGGAGTACCGTACTGGATTCATCGCTGATGAGAGAAGAAAATCCACCCATGGCGGCTCGGTAAGCGGCGAAAGGCAACGCGAACTTGACTCTCTGTTCCGAGAGTAGGTTCAAAACTGCATTGGGATGTGGCTTGGGTGATCCAAAAACGTCCTCTCCAAGGACCTTGGCTGTTTCGAAGTCCTCCCACTTGGTAGGGTATGCGTCTTTCAGGTCCTCGATAAGTCCGTCGCGGATATCGGAGAAACCATACTTGGTCGCCATCCGAAGGAGAGACGTGAACGTCGTAAATTCTGGAACCTTGTGCCTTGCTGGGAATCTGCCCACCAGTCATCTAGTCAGTTCACAGAACCTACTTCGAACGGAAAAAACCCACCCTGGCGTGTAGATCATCTTCAATAGAACCGCAAAATCCTGGGCGCTGTCTTTGAAAACAATCCGAGGACACCCTTCTGGCATCGGCGCACTGAGGAGGGTGGAAGAGGAAAGCATATCCCGAAGGTTGGGGGAGGAGAATGAGATTATAGGGGAGTGGACCCGGAAAATCGTGTGTTCGCACACGATCTCTACGTTTCCATCTTCCAGGTAGAACGTCTCATGGCGAGTGGGGATCCGTTTTCCATCGTCTTCTTCGATCTCGCCCAGCTCGGTCGGGGTCCAGTCGGACACGGTGGAAATGCTCAACGTGGGAGAGGATACTGTTGAGGCTCGGATATCGGTGACTGTGTCGGGATGGAACCCTACACCCTGGAACAGTGAGAGAGACTCAAGTTCCTGAAAGGCGAAGGAAGGGGAATCAACACCGATGTGTGTGGGAGGGAGATCCTGAGCAGGGGGAGCGACGGGAGTCTCAACCTCTTCCACAGGGACTTCGGCAACTATCAGATTCCTTTGTTCTTCCGCAGCCTCTTCCACAACGACTTCAACGACTGTCGGGTTCCTTTGTTCTTCTTCAACTCTGCGCTGCAACCACGCAGTGTAGATCTCGCGAAATTCCTAGTCTATAAGTTAGGTCCCAGTGGGAGCATCGAGACAAGAATCACACCGTACATTCAATCTCGTCGCATCCCATGTATCTATTCCACCCATATCCCCAAGCGGGACCCTGGCCTCCAAGTTTTTGAAGCAGTCCTGGACTTCCTCAGGTTCGAGGAGACCCTGAAGTAAGGTATGTCCAGCGGCAGTGAACAACTTGTAGATTGCGTTGGCCCTGACAGATTGTTTCCACAAGCTTTCAGGATTGTAGTAATGGCTCGTTAACGGTTTGAAGATGTGCCGCCGCACGGGTTCATCGCTAAGTAAACCGCATTCGATGAGGTGACCCACAAATGACGCAGCCCGTATGAAGCCTGGACCTCCGCTCTTCGAGACCGAACTCTTGTGCCAATTCGTCCAACAAAAATCCTCTGCTGAAGCAACTGCAAACCAGCGAAGAAGATAAAGGCACAACCTATCGACGAAGGATCTGGCTTGCTCGGAACGGTGGGGTGCATCGCGAAACTCCTTCAAGAACCGCGAAATGTCCGGGTGGGAACCGTGACTCTCCCATGCTACGGCCGAGATTCGTTCTGCAAGGTCGTCGGTCGTCATGAATTGTTCACTG
>Ga0307512_10007945_pt1 | contig 10420 bp, 9 predicted proteins | sample 14_EM_MG_FD_200267 | JGI IMG/M metagenome (GOLD analysis project Ga0307512, IMG submission 200267) | Populus trichocarpa ectomycorrhiza microbial communities from riparian zone in the Pacific Northwest, United States - 14_EM | ecosystem: Host-associated > Plants > Roots > Unclassified | place... | reverse complement strand
TCTTAATTTTTTTTTATTGATATATATTTTGTTTTGAATTTTTTTATTAATATGGAGAGTGCAAATATTTTTACTAATATGTTTGTTGGAAGTATTTTTCTTAATAATTGTGAACAAAAAAACAAGATCTTTTTTGTAGAGTGCAAACATCATCTTTTCAGATCTAGCAAAAAAAAAAATGCAATAACTTAGTAATCCGTTTGCAATCTTTCTCAATTAACACAAATAAATAAAATTAAACATATAAAATAAATTAAAACTATACTTAAAAAACATTTTATTTTTTATGCTGGGCTGGCAAATCACGAGATTCTCAATTGGGCCGGTCTGCATTCCTTAGTCCAAATCTTCGATAAATAAAAAAGCCCAAACGTTTTCCCCATGTACTTGGGTCTGACGTTAGTTTGTTTCGTCCTGAATAGCCGGAACTGTGGGCAGTAATACGGCCACGAACCGAGTGAGCCAGTGACTGAACCCCCACGCATTGCAAAACAAAACCCCTTGAACAACTAGAAAGGAATAAAACCCAAACCCCTCCTCTCCTGCTGCTGATCCTCAAAACTTGAGTAGACGCACAAATACTCTCTCTCTCTCTCTGCTCGTAAAAATTGATTTTAATTAATAGGAACTAATAAGCTTTTCTTGATTTTGTTTGTTTGTAAATCGATTGAAAAGAAAAAAAAGAAGGAAGCATAGAGGAAGAAAATGGAGGAAGAAGAGGCGGGACCACCGAAGAGAGAACTGTACGCACTGCTCCAAGTGTCACCGGAAGCCACCGATGAAGAAATCAAAAAGGCTTATCGACATTGGGCTCAAGTTTATCATCCTGACAAGTACCAGGACTTTCATGTAATTCGTTTTTCTTTTTCTTCTTCTTGTTTTTTTTAAGAAAAAGTTTTTCCAGTTGTCAAAAGTCCACAACTCGAGTGATTGGCTGAGATTTTTTTTCTTAAAGGGGGGGCTTCTCTTGGTTTCCTTTCGTTGTGATTCGTGATTTTGGTTGAAAATGGTTGTTTTCAGATGAAGCAAATAGCCACAGTGAACTTTCAACGAATATGTGAAGCTTATGAAATATTATCGGATGAGTATAAAAGGCAAATATATGACATATATGGCATGGAAGGTATAACTTCTGGTCTGGAGCTTGGTCCGAAGCTCAATAAACTAGAAGAGTTGAAGGAAGAGCTTCAAAGGTTGCGAAAGAAGAAGGAAGAAGAGAAGATGTTTGCGCATTTTCGACCTTCTGGCACTATACTCGCCCATTTGTCCATGCCACAGTTTCTGGACGGTGATGGCATTATGCGAGGGTACAGTCCCCCCCACCATTTTTAATTGTTAGTTTAAACTTCATCCGATGTCAACTTCTAAAATGGTTTGATGATATCTCTGCATAACCTTACCAGAAACTTTCTAGAAGCATGTCATGTAAATTGTGAGGATCGATTTGAAAAGGTGTAATAACAAATTGTTTTTATGCAACACTGAACTCGAAAGGTTTTTGTGCTCTCTCTTGCCTTCTTACGTGCATGCACACCCAGCAAGCATAGGCAGTATTTTACTTTTATTATCAAATGACGTTTCATTTTATTATGATTATCACCGTAGTCGGCAGTTATGCACATTACTGTTAAATTGTGTGTTTCTTGAATTTTACTATTTTATTTTATTTCACAATAAATGATCGCATTTCAGATGAGTGCTGTATCTTGTGCCTGCTTTCTTTGTTAACTGGTCTCTTGACTTCCTTTTCAGAATGGCTATGGCTAGCGAAGTTCAATCTCAATTATCTAAACGTACTGCGATTGCTATGGGTGGGAATTTGGAAGTTAATGGAAATTCTGGTGGTGGAGCTGCTTCGACTGTGCTCAGGCACCAGCTTTCTCCAGTTTCATCCATAGAATTCATAGCATCAGCTGGTTTACGAGCACTTATTGGTGTGCAAACAACACGGTAGGGAATTTGATTTTGGAACCTACATAACTATCTGGCACATTTATTGGGTTTGCTTTATCTTTTTTTTTTTCATCCGATCTTGTAGTAACCTATCTTCACACTCAACGGCTACAATTGCCATAGCAAAGTCTCTGAGGGATGGATCAATTAATCTTTCCAATACCTGGACCCGCCAACTCTCTGAAACGGCAAATGGAAATGTAAATACTTTTGTTCATTTATATGTGCTTTTCTTTCTGCTTTGTAGCATTAGCATGATTATATAACTGGATGTTTATTTCAAGCATTGAACCAAATCGGTCAGTGGCTCTGATGCATATTATCCCAAGAATTTCAATGCAGCTGATTTTATCTATCAGATAGAGGGTTTAACATAGTCAAAATAAAAAAATAAAATAAAATACATTCTAGTATAATTACGCAGACTCTTAAAAAATATCAATTACCAATTTGATTTAGTGGAATTATGGGTAAGGTCAAAAAGGAAATAAAACAAAAGAGTTACGTTTGAATATCTTTTGTATTCTTATTGTAAAATCTTTGAGTTGTTGTATGTTTGGCACTTTCTATTTTTCAGATACAGCTTTTATTAGGTCCTGAGTCATCTATAGCAGTTGGATGGCAAAAGAAGGAGGAAAAAATGTCTGCTTCTGGAGAGCTGAAGGTACATCTAATTACTTTTTCAACCAGGCAAAACATTAATGACAAAAAAGTCCACAAAACCTTGGGAAATAGTTTGAAGTAAGAAAAATCAAACCATATCATGACTGCTTCAAGTTATGTAGGGTTTTGCCTACAAGCTCTAAAGTCACATGCTTTGACCATTTTTAAAGTGACTAGTTATTGCTTGATACAGATTAGCCAAATGCTTAATCTTTGTTATCTGCACTAAGTTTACCTTTTGGTTACAACCAACTGTGAGAGAATAGGACCTATATTTAATTTGATCTAACTTCGAGTTGCCCATGACCAATTGATTTGCTATGTACTTTTCTTTTGTTCTTTCTCGTCCTTTTAAACCTCCATTTGTATCATGTTCAATTTTCTGTTTATCTTTAGCTATTTCATATTCCACACATATCACCTTGCTCTTGCTATTTTTAGAAGCTCACACTAAGTTTATGCTCATCTCTTCCCCTTTTCTTGTTTGTATATGATACTTGACTGCAGATTGGCACAAGTTCTTTTGCCGCATCAGCACATTATACTTGTCGCTTTTCTTCAAAGTCTCATGGTCGTATTGCAGGTAGATTTGGAAGGTATATGCTCGAAATATTTATAAATGAGGATTTTTTGGTAGTAACTAATATTATTTGTATTATGTTTTCCTTGTATTTACTAGTTTTTCATGTTCCCATTTGTACCAGTAGATGTATATAGTGAGTTTTCATTAGTACAAGATAGATCATTAATTGACCAAGTTTGCTTCGCGTATAGGAAATGTTGTAATCCTGCTTTAAAATTACTATTGTCCATATCATTTGGATTAAGATGTTGAGTGGGAGCACACATTTGAAAGGGAGAGGAAAATTTCCATTATAGGAGCCATCACTCTCAAGAGGTATTTAACCAAGAAGGAAAAAAGATAGAGAAAGAAATGCTCCTCATTCTGCACTTGACTGCAGCTTATTAGGAACCACTTCTGATGTGCATATTCTTTTATAACTACTTTTAGGAGTTTTTCATGTCACTAATTAGAAACAAGCTATTCTGTAGATTAGAAAGTCAAAACATTTGGGTCATATTAATACTTGCACTGATGGGAAATGACGGCAACTATAAAACTATTGAACGTTTTCATCATCTGTTGCAAAGTAGGAGTAATGCACAACTTCCATGTGATACAAACAGCCAATCAGGAGAAATTTAGGGCACCAGATAGCTAGAAGTTGGCAATAGTTTGTTATGTATTCACTTTTCTCTCATATATTTTATGTAAATACTTCATAAAACATGCATAAAATGAATCAATTATTGTTGCAGCACTATGTTAGAAGTTGAAGTTGGTGGGGGAAGGAAATTGTCTAATTTCAGCACGGTTCGAACGCTGTATACAATTGGAATTCAGGTATCAAAAAACAAAAGGACCAAATTCAAGTGCTGTGCTTTTGTGTTATTTTTCTATTCCGTATGTATGTCCTGATTCTTAGAAAACCAGAATGAACCATAGAATTGGTTTGGTGGACATGTAAACCATTATATCATCCAGTTATCCCATCAAGTACAGGGTCCAATGAGGGAGAATTTGCTGATTGTCACTCTCAACATTCTTTCACAGGGTAGCCCTATCAAAACTTGCATTTGTTACCTTGGCAGCGTGGCTTGTTAATTTTTGTATGCTTCTTGGATTATACTTGGAGAAAATAAAGAAGCCAGAGCTTTTCTGCTAATGGAATCTTTATGTAAATTATGCTATATCAATTAATGACTATAAAGGCACTGGAATAACAGAGAGTGGATAAGTCATTTGCACTAATTTCCTGCAATTTTACTTAAAACATGAATGCAATTGATGCAAAAGAAAAAAAAAGAAGCAAAATTTCTCTATTTTTGTAATTTATTGATTTTCTGGAAAAAGTGTCCAGTTCTAGGTTATTTTCTATTTAACATTCTACTAGTTCTAAAGTAATTAGCTTTATAGGGTTTTTCTTATTCTAAATAGATTTCTTATATAGGAAAATAAGTCCTTGCTGGACTAGGAGTGCTAGCATCTCTGTATAATAGTTATGCAGTCTTTCAATATTTTAATTACAGTTTATATTAACAATTTGCTTTTGATTATGTGATTCAATCTCCCTTAGGTATGACTGCTAAGAACATTGTGGCTCCTTAGAATCCTAGGTGTGTTTTCTATGTTTTTTTCTATCCTATAGGTGTGACTTCTAGAAATCTCCCACATCCTTCCTCATATTCTGTCTAGGATCCACATTCATGCAGCTCTAAACAGCCCTAAAACAGCCTCTAAAGTCAGATCCAGGGCAGCCCCCAAAGCTATCCTGCATCAGCAATGAACTATGGTACCTAGTGGTTAAATCCTCCCAGGTTATAATGCAAAGATAAGAAAAAATAGATATGTTCTTTGGTGTACATAATGGGCCAAATGCATTCAATTTATAACCCTAACTTACATGCCAACTGATGCACCACCAACATAAGAACAACTTTTATTTTCTCTTTCTTTTGGCAGGGCATCTTTTGGAAGTTTGAATTGCACCGTGGAGGACAAAAGTTGATTATTCCTGTAAGAAAATCTTATCCTTTCAGCTATTCATTTTGACAGGTCATGTTTGCTTGACATTGTAATCTACTAGTTTTTGTGTCAAGTGTGATGGATATGATATTGTGTTTTCTGAATGCAAATTTTTCCTACTTATATAATAGTGAAAAAGATATTAAATTAATAAAAAAAAATATTAATATTTTACTGCCTTTTAATGTAGGAAAAACAAATCAATTAAACCTAACAGTCCTAAAGACATTTTAATATAGGTAAAAAAATTGTATCAATCAAACCTTACATAATGTTATAGATATATTCATTTGTTTTGTAATAAACATATGGAAAACCACATCTCTTTGAACATTCAATTTCCAGTGAGATAAACAAATTTGATTACATACCTTCAAATTTCAAAATGTCCTTCTAACCAATAGATGGTAGCACGCATATAAAAATCTCTGCTCATATTTCTTAACAAAAGAATTGCTCCTTTTTATATCGTTTTGCACTCCTTTGGCAAGGTTCTAAAAACATCGAATGAATGGAGAAGACCTGTTATAGTATATGTCACCTTAGCATGCTTCTATTTACTTGCAAGAAAGCAAGTGGAGCTAATTCCTGTTCGCAACTCAGTATTGCTGTGTTTATGCCTTTCTGCTTCTTGTTTTTTATCATCTTGTTGCTGATGGATTGTCTTGTGCAGATGTTGCTTTCCAGGCATTTGAATCCAGTGTTTGCAATTGGAGCATTTGTAATTCCAACATCTCTTTACTTCCTACTCAAGGTTATTACAAATGCAACTCTTTAGTTTTCTCTTATATGCTAAACAATTAATTATCTTATTCTTGTTTAAGTTTAGTTCCGTGTTTGTAAGCTGGAGTGATTGTGACTTACAAGAATGTAATCGAAAATAATTTTATCATTTTGCTTTATTCTCCATGTTCACAAAAGCTATCAGCTTAATGTATGCAGTATACACTCAATTGAACCCAGGTGGCAGGAGCCAGACACCTAAAGAGAACTTAGGTTAAATCCTGTTTCAGGAAGGGGTCATTGTGCATTGATTTAACACTTTAACCTTTGACATAAATCTATGCTTTCATAAACCAGATGTTTGGGGGTCAGAACACAGCAGGCAATTATACATGTTTTTTAATTATCATGTCATAGTATATCTGGCTAATTTAGTGTTTGTTTAGTACAGCTTTTCCTTATTGGAATTCTCAGCTTTTTGGGGTCTCCATTTTGTTGATTCATGTTTAGCGGTTGTCATTTATTGCTGCTTACTGCTTATATTAATTTCTACTGAAAATTCAAGTTATCACTTTCCATTGTGCTTGGAATGACAACTGAACTTTGGACTTCTTATGGTTCTCGAGATGAAGTGACAACTGAAACTATTGCTTTCCATAAGTTGATGAAATTGTTTGACCATGATGGTCAAAAGAAGTTTTTGACTGCAGAAATGTCACTTGTATATTATCTGCTTAACTATGCACCCTCATAATGGCAGAAATTCGTAGTCAAATCTTATTACCTTCGAAGGGAAAAGCAGAAGACTTCTGAAATTAAAGAGAGATCTTCTGCCCAGGTATGGATTATGTAGGTTGCCTAAGGACGTTGTGGTTTATGCTTTCTTTTGGTTTTGGGAACTTTATAATATGCCAATGTCCAATCTTGATTGTTCCATTTTGACTGCTCTGTGAAAATGCCAGATCCTCGATTATTTGGTTTTGATGCACAATTATGTTAGTAGTTCAATGGAGAGGAATTCATTAATTTTTTCAGCCACTTTACTGCAAGCACCTTTAGAGGAGGTTCCTAAAACCTATGATGATATTCAATGGTATTAGAATACTTTATTCTCTTAGTTGTCATTTTCTTTTCAGTAGGCTGTCTTCTCCTCGTTGTGCTGCATAGTCTTTCTAATAGAATTTCTTTCTTTACATGAAAAGAATTATTACCCTTATTTGCACAGTGAATGCTGAGTGTCTGCAAATACAGAGCATTTTAGCATCTGTTCTAAAATGCAATGTCACATAGATTCTGGCTGAAGTTGGTACCTTTACATGCTTCTTTATCCATCTTTCTTTCTTTCTTTCTCTCTTTTTTTTTTATGGTTTTCTACATGCTTCATTATTTAGCCTAATTGATTTTGAAGAATGCTTCTGGATCATTTTATAGGTTCGAGAGGCAAGGATTGCGGCAGAAAAGGCACAACAATTATTACAAACTGTGGCCAATAGGAAAAGAAGTAGGCAGTTAGAAACAAATGGACTTGTAATCACTAAAGCAGTGTATGGAAATAGTAAAGCTTTGAAGAAAGCGGATAAATCAAGAGAAGTAAACAACGAATCAGCTTCAGAAGTCATTGATGTTACAATACCTCTTAATTTCCTCATTAATGATTCTGGCCAACTGCAGGTATATTTCATTTAAACCATGTTTTCTTCAATTATATATTAAAATGTGGTTCCATCTGTGGATGTGATAAATTAACATATATATGTGTATTTATGCAAGTGTGTTTGTGTGTGTGTTAGAGAGAGCTAGTCACATGACCAACAAACTTGATGCTTTAATTCAAACATGAGAGTGTTGTGGCTAAATGTTGAAGTATGTGGTTGGATGCTTGTTTGACTATTTGAGTGTTCATTTGATGTACTTTTTAATCTACCTAGAGGAAGAATATATGCGCATAAAATAATGCTGTAACTGCAGCCTATTTAGTCTGAAATGTTTGCAACTTTCATCTCTGCATCCAGGAGGATCGAGGGATACTGCAGTGAATGCAAATCTGAGGTGTTTTAAGGATCATCCTTGTGTGATGGGACCATGTATTCCATCTGTCATGTTTGATAAATTGCTTGTACTTATATTCGTTATTGCCCAAAGGAATATGCATGCCTTTGTCCTGAACCAGTGTCTATCATCTTCTTGTTTTTTTTTTTCTTTTTTGATAACTTGACATCCTGGGTACAGCTCCTTGTACTGGTTATATATCTGATAAATTTGATAGGCCTGCTGTATGTTTTCTGGTTACCTTTGATAATATAATTTATGCCAGTTTATTTCACACTTAGTGTTTACTGCTCACACTTCTAGTCTAGATCCCATACTTTTGGCATTTGTTTTAATTTGGCGTCGAAAATGCTAGTGCAGCTTCATGAGGGTGTAAAGAAGTCGGGAATTATGGGCTTCTGCGATCCTTGTCCAGGAGAACCTAAGCTTTTGCATGTGGAGTACACTTATGGTGGCCAAATATTTGAGGTACTGTAATTCCCTTTTGCTGTTACGTTGAAGGCACGATGATGAACGCTAATTTTTCAACTTTCCATTTTTTTAATCAGGTGGAGGTTGATGATTATGCAGCATTGTTGATACCCGAGAATCCCAGAACATGAATGTCTCTCACAGTAGTGTAATTAAGAACCTGTTACTGCTCAAATTTTGCTTCCTTTTACATGCCTTCTGAAGTAACTTAAAGACGAGTGGTTGACACATACTTGTTACTTCATGTTGTTTAAGTAGCATGTTCAATTAGAGCATTTACGAGAATAATTATTTTGTGGTGCATTTCATTTCTAATAAAAGCCAGTTACACATCTTTTTTAGTAAAGCACCACGAACATAGATTTGAGCTTAGACAGAATGCATATGATACTTGATTCCAGGTGAATCAGCCATCTGCTGGGACGATAAAAATATGTTTTTGTTTTGACAAGTCTGCCTTGTGTCAGCCTTGGAAATGTGCTTGCATACTAATTCTAGTGTGACAATGCTTCGGGTAGCAAGTGTAGTTGAAAATGTATAGTTTTAATTTCTAATTTCATATATTTTGTTAAGCATACCATATGATGGCAAATATAATAAATTTGAAATCTTTTATATATAATATTTTGCAGAATGAAAACAATTTTATTAAAGTATTGGTGTTTATATCCATACTTTTATACTTCTAATTATCCCTTTACCTTTTTATATTGTAATTAACTTGCATATTTTATACAACTTTAATGCACAAAGAAAGAAAATAAAAGGATGCAATTGTTCACGAAAAGGATACAATTGCAAAAAACTTTATTGCAGTGATGAATAAAATTTAATATTTGTGTCATTAACATGACTGAATTACAATCTGATTAAGCAAAAATAACATTTGATAATAGTTATCTATAAAAAATAATCTGTTAATATAATACCAGGAAGAAAAAAAAAGAAAAGCTTATTGGAGGCCCACCTCACTTCATCATGAACATCTCCTATCATCAAAAGCGTTTGTTGAGATGGTTCAAATCTCATTGTAAAAGGCTACGTTATGACGCTAAAAAGAGTTGCAAAGATCACTAGAGCAATTACCTGAAAAACATACCGAATAAAATATCATTAATCAATTAATTCTATTTAATTTTAAAATATTGTTTTTAAAAATAAATTTATTAAAGAATAACAAATAAAAAAAACTAAGATAACCTAATTAAATAAAAAAAATGATAAAACAAAGACTTAGAAAGCATATAAAAAATGAAGCTTAATCTTCAATTAAATAAATGTTGAAGGAAGAAATTAAAAAAATATATTGTCTTAAAAAAAGAAAGAAAAAAACTCAAACAAACCCTAACGAATCTTCTAAAGTTGGGTTAATCTCCTGAATTTGTAACCCATGAAATATTAGACACGGGCTCAACCGAGAAGTTCAAATCCAAACAAATTGAAGGATGAAATAAAAAAAAAATCAATTTAAAAAATTTATCAAAGCAAAGAAAACAACAATAAAAAAAATGAGGATAAAATCTAACATGAAAATTTTTTGAAGAAGGATGAAATCACAAAAAAAGTTCAATTCTAAAAATTATCTCATACTAGATAAATAACAATTAAAAGAATGAGGACTACATTTGACAAATGAAAAAATTAAATGGGGATGAAATTGAAAAAAAAAATTTAGTTTTATAAATTATTTCTAATAAAACAATTAATGATAAAAAGAACATGGATTAAACTGAAAGGAAATAAATATTGAAGGGTTGAATTGAAAATTAGAGGGTAGGACACAAAAATCAAGGAGAGAACAAAATAAATTTTAAAGTAATCAAGTTTTTTTTATTGTGCTTTTGAAAGTGAAAAGACAAAAACACCTCTCATTTCCACTTAAAAGGTTTTCTTTTATTATTATAAAGATAAATAGGTTATTTTACTATACAATTATATATATAAAATTAAAAAAAAAAAAACCACCTATATAAT
>Ga0307512_10007943_pt1 | contig 10423 bp, 9 predicted proteins | sample 14_EM_MG_FD_200267 | JGI IMG/M metagenome (GOLD analysis project Ga0307512, IMG submission 200267) | Populus trichocarpa ectomycorrhiza microbial communities from riparian zone in the Pacific Northwest, United States - 14_EM | ecosystem: Host-associated > Plants > Roots > Unclassified | place... | reverse complement strand
TGCACAGGACTGATAATCTTTGAATATTGCGTTGAATATTTCCATTTACAAATCTAAAGATTTCTATGAATCTAATCTACATCAGTCAGTTGTCAGTTAGTTGTCATCTCATTGTTGTTGGTCGTCCCCATCTCGTCATCAGTCATCCTCATCTTGTTGGTCATCCTCATCTTGTCATCAGTTGTCCTCACCTCGTCATTGGTCATCCTCATCTCATTGTCAGTTGTCCTCATCTCGTTGTCAGTCATCCTCATCTTGTTGTTGGTCATCCTCACCTCATCGTCGGTCATCCTTGTCTTGTCGTCAGTCATCCTTGTCTTGTCGTCGGTCATCCCCATCTTGTCATCGGTCATCCTCATCTTGTCGTCAGTCGTCCTCATCTTGTTGGTCATCCTCATCTTGTTGTTGGTTGTCCTTGTCTCATCATCGGTCATCCTCATCTTGTCATCAGCCATCCTTGTCTCATCATCAGTTGTCCTCACCTCATCATTGGTCATCCTTGTCTTATCATCGGTCGTCCTCACCTTGTCGTCGGTCATCCTTACCTCATTGGTCGTCCTTGTCTTGTCGGTCATCCTTGTCTCATTGGTTGTCCTTGTCTTGTCAGTCATCCTTGTCTCATTGGTTGTCCTTGTCTTGTTGGTTGTCCTCATCTTGTTGGTCATCCTTGTCCTCATCTTGTCGGTCGTCCTTGTCTTGTCAGTCATCCTCATCTCATCAGTCATCCTTGTCTTGTCGGTCATCCTCATCTCATCGGTTGTCCTCGTCTTGTTGGTCATCCTCACCTTGTCGTCAGTCGTCCTCATCTCATCATTGGTCACCTTCACCTCATTGTCAGTCATCCTCATCTTGTCGTCGGTCGTCCTCACCTTGTTGTCAGTTGTCCTTATCTTGTCATCAGTCATCCTTGGCGTCGTCGTCATCTCATCGTCGGTCGTCATCATCTTGTCATCTGTCGTTGTCATCTCATTGTTGATCATTGTCCTGTTGTCATCATCTTGTGGTCACTTGTCATCGTCTTATAATCTGTCATTATTGTCTTGTCGGTCGTCATTGTCTTGTCATCCGTCATTGTCATCTGATCATTGGTCATTGTTGTCTTGTTGTCAGTCATTGTTGTCTCATCGTCAGTCATTGTTGTCTCATTATCAGTCATCATTGTCTTGTTGTTGTCAGTCATCATTGTTGTCTTGTCATCCTCAGTCGTCCTCATCTTGACGTTGTTGGTCATCATCATCTTGTCATTGTCGGTGATCATTGTCTCATCATCATCGGTCATCATTGACAGTGGTTGGTGGCCATCCATCATTGGTGGTCTTTGTCAGTGGTTGTCTGTTGTCTGTTGTCTGTTGTCTGTTGTCACGTTGGTCGTCTGTCCTTGTCATCCATTGTCACATTGGTTGTCCATTGACATCGTCCGTTGTCGATCATCGTCAGCTGTCCTCATCCGTTGTCTTCATCTGTTGTTGGTGATCGTCATCCTCGTCTGTGGTTGATGACCATCGTCCATGGTCATCATCAGTCAGCATGCTGCCCAAACAGTCCCCATGAAAACTTCATCCTCACTGTTATCCCTTGTCCTATCACCTGCTGTCACAGTCAGGTCACCATGTCTTTCAGTCATCTTGGTTCTGGAGTTTTTGGACAGGGGTATTTCCTGATTAGGAAGTCGATCTGACATCTCAATTAGGAAGTCGTCCTAATGCGGTAATTGTGTCGGTGATCCAAAGAGGAAGGGCAGGTGTCAGGTGTCAGGTGTTGGGGTTGATCATGTGAGATGTCATGTGATTAGTCAGAGAGTCGATGAAGATCATGTGATACATCACGTGACCTATCTGAGAGTGAGTGAAGATTACACAAGTTGATGCAACTCTGGAATCGAGTGAGATACAACACATGATCTTGAAGACATTTAGAGATGAGAGGCGAATAGCGACAAAGTCAACTACCGCAAAAAGGACCTTTCAGAGGGAAGCTGCATGTGTTCAAGGAAGTGACAATAACCTGTATTGCACAAATAGAACAAGCTTAAGGACTCGTTCTATGCTAAAGGGTACAGTATATATACATGGGGAGACGGAAGCTACTAGAAGGTAAGAGAAGGTTATGGAAGGCAATGGAAACAAAGAGAAGGTCATGGAACCTTATGGAAGTCTCTAGAAAATGCGAGAATCATCCATAGGTAAGTTAGGTAAGCGAGAGGGAAAGTGGTCTGGGGTCAAGTACGAAATAGGAAAGAGGAGATTAGGTAAGAAGAGGGGCAGTCTGTGACATTACCCCCTTGTTAATGTCCTTTAGATGTCGATGTCATTGTCAACAGCGGCACAGTAACTGCATTTGAAGTTAGGGTGAGAGGGGTAGACCTTACAATCTTCAAACTCATTGCAAAAGTTGTGGGGGCAAAGACAGTCAGTACCGTCATGGCCACAGCGTGAGCAGTGGCGGCAGTACCCAAGGCAATGGCAGTCCTCGATGCTGTGGCCTGTCCTACCACACCAATCGCACATCTTGCCACTGTCTTTCCCCCATGCATGAATAGCTCAGTCGTGAATGGCGATTTGAGCCCGTCGACCTCTCTTGCCTTTGAAGTAGGGGGCCTTGTGCATGTCACGGTCAATATGGCGATGAATGCAAGATATGGCGTTAGTGGCGGCAAGACGGTCTGAGCTGCGATACATTGCTAGTCACTCGTTTTGGAGGGATTCTTTCAGTGCCCCAATGTGCTGGGCAATCTGGCAAGCTTTGGAGTGGTAAGTGTGGAAGTATTGGACTTTACCTTGTAACATGGCATCATCCTCTGTCTTCAAGGCCCAGTCTACAAGGTCAGTAAACTGTGCTCCTTGAGTTAGTAGGAGTTCGTCCTTTGGGGAGTTGGCTGTGTGGTGTTGTCCAACGGGACGAGCGTGAAGGGGGCAAGAGTGGACGGTACAGCCGCATCTGTTAGTGGCTAGGAGTTCAGGAAAGGTAGTGTTGAGGTCATAGGAAATGAAGGGGGCAATCACGTCCTCGTTGCCATTGGGAATAACAAAGAAGTGATGCGTACCAATAGCGTCGAAGTTGTTTTGCCATCCCAGGCCTGGGAATACTCCTGGCTGAGGGCCAGTGGGACTGGGAGTACGCCCTTCTGCATCCATGTCCATCATTTTGGCTTCCTGTGTCTTGGCTTCGGCCTGTTGGTACAAGACCATGGCCATGGGGGAGATAGGAGAAGGGGAACAAGATGGAACATCTTCAATGAAGGTGGGGATGACAGGTGAGGTGTATGTAGAGTTGGTTGCCAAGGTAATCGGGGGCGTGATCGACACGCTGTCATGGAAGTGAGGGGGGGGAACGGGAAGTGGCTTGGGACTCAGAATAGGAGGGCTGTTGGGGAAGTCTGGGTCAATATGGTCTGCGAGTTCTGTTCCAGGGTATGTGGCGGGTGAAGAGGCATGAATGCCTTCATAGTCATTGACGTCATTGAACATTGTGCTGAGGTGGGCTAGCATCAGTGTGTCAGGGGTGAGAATAGAAGTAGGAACAGGAGGGGATGCATCAATAGGAAGGAGGGAGCGGACTGTGGGGAATTGGCGGCGAACTTCTTCCTCAATGTTGAGGAGATGGGCGATGTGCTCGATCATTTGTTCATGGGGAAATGCCAAGTCGTCACTGGTGGGGCTATCTGGAGGAGGAGAAGTCATGACGTAGGGGGTGTTGCCAGCGCTGTTGGCAGGAGAGGACAAGCGAGATGGGATGAAAATGGGGGAGGACAAGCAAGACATTGTTGGAATGGTTGGGCAGTCGTGTGGTATGTATAGGGCAAAGGGGGTGGTTAAGTGGTGAACACAAAGGGGGCATTTGAAGGAATCCAGTGTGAAGTGGGGATGAGAATTGTTTAAGAGATTTTAATGGTCTCTTTATACTGTAGGTCGTCCAGCCGTAGCGGGGTTTGTCAGCATAAAGTCTGCCAATGTGTCTGGGGCATGTAAGTCTTTGTGATCAATCCAGGAGTCGTCGGAGTGTGGATAACCCTTCCAATGCACGAGGTATTGAAGTTTTTGTCTTCTGCCATAATGCTGTGCATCTAGAATGTTCTTGATTTCGTATTCTTCCTCGTTATCAATGATCAGAGGTGGTCATGTATATGGCATGCCATATTGCTCCATCTCCTTATATGGAAGGAGGAGATCCATGTGAAACACATTGTGAATTTTCATTGATGGGGGAAGTGCAAGTCGCATGGCCATGGGACTGATCTTTTGTGAAACTTTGAAGGGTCCATATTGTTTTGGGGAAAGTTTACGATTACTGGCAATAGTGAGGTTGCAACCTTCAAGCCAGACTTGGTCACCTTCTTTAATTTCTGTTAGTTTCTTGTTGTCCTTGTGATTTTGTACATGTTGAAGAAGTTTCTGGGCCGATTGCCTTGCTTCATTCAGGAGGTGTCGAGGACGGAGTCCGCGACATCACACATTCAAAGAATCCCAAGCCCAAGTCCTCCCAAAGCCGCCCCTAAGCTAAAGTACAGTCACGTGGTAGAATCTACTCTTTGACCACATGACCCTGGGAAACTATCACCTGACCAGTCATGTGTTCGATCATGTGACATCTCAACAACTTTGGGATCACGTGATATACAAGCACGTGATCCTGGGAAAGTATCACATGACCTACCAAGGGATTGGTCATCGACACGATCACAAGTCACTACATGATCACCTGATCGTGCGCGCTTCAGACGCGCGCCTAGCCTGTTGATCGGCATGTGGAAGACCGTGGGAATGATCAACGAATCAATGAATCAACAAACAAGTCACAAGACCTTGGAGCACAGTAAAGTCGCTCACCCGTTACCTGTAATTGTACCTGCCCTAAAGTATGGGCCGCCCGTTTGAGTATGTATGCTTGCCCTAAACATGTACGCACAGACCACCCTGTATTAGTATATAAGACCTGCGAAATTGAGCGAACAGTCCTCAGACTGTTCTCTTGTCTACCCCCACCATTGAGCCCCCAAAGCTTTACTTCCTTGTCCTACTCCTCGCTCTATCTCAAGTCATCCTTTGGATCAGTTACCTCCACCACAAATACATTGTCGTTGCTGCCTGCTGCCAGTAAACAGTAGTAGGTCTCGACAGAAGGCGTAAACATGTCTCCACAGCAGGGGTAGAAGATTCTAGATGTTTCAGAATCACTTGTGGTTTGATTCCAATCAGAAGTTCATGAGGTGATCAGCGAGCAACATCGTGTTTCCAAGAGTTGTGAGCAAACTCAGCAACTGGTAGTAATTGACTCCAAGTGGAAGGCTTTCCAGAGGTCCAGGGTCGTAGGTATTGCTTGATCCAAGCATTCATGCGTTCTGTTTGTCCATCAGTGCGAGGGTGGAAGGCTGTAGATAGATTTTGCTGAATTCCAAGTGCCTTACACATTTCTTTTGCAAATGCAGAGGTGAACCAGGGATCGTGGTCTGAGATAATCCTTTTGGGAAGTCCAAACCAAGGTACGAGGTGTTTCAGATATTCAAGTGCTACACCTGTTCCATCGATTGTTTTTGTGCATGGAATGAATTTAGCTGCTTTGGAACAGCCTTGATTGACGATTGTAAGAATGGAATTGAAGCCTTGTGACTTGGGGAGGTCTGTAATCAGGTCCATCGATACATATTGAAATGGGCCTTCTTCGACAGGTGTATCAAAATGTTGTAAGGGTGCTTTTGATTGGTGTACGTTGGTTTTGGATTCTTGACAATGAGCGCATCCTTTGACATATTGCTCCACAAATTCTCTAAGTCTAGGTCCTTCGTATTGTTCTCAGACAAGTTCCCAAGTGTTCGATATGCCAGGATGTCCAGCTGCAGGGGAATTGTGGAGGGTTTGAAGGATGTCTTGTCTCAAATCTGAGTCGTCTTCAAGGAAAATTTTGTTGGCATGTGTAGTTTTTGTTGGCGTGAAGAGGTGGTCGGGGAGAAGAACACATGGTTTGTTGGTATTCACCCCCTTGTTAAGGTCTTTTCTTTGCGACAACAAATCAGCAACGGTGTTTGTTGATCCAGGGATATGTTCAAGAGTGTAATCAAAGTCTTGTAGGAATTCTATCCATCTGGCTTGTCATCCTGTGATCTTTCGTGGATCGCGAAAGTATTGTAAATTTTTATGATCAGTACGAACGCAAATTGCATGTGTAGCTCCAAGAAATAATGGTTGACCGCATTTGAATCCAAAGATTACACCAGCGAGTTCTTTGTCATGTGCATCATAGTTCTTTTCTGTGGGAAGAAGGCTTCTGGAGTGAAAGGCAATGGGGTGAATGCTGTCTTCGAATTCTTGGGCAATAACTACTCTGAGGGCATAACCAGATGCATCTGTTTCCATGACAAATTGTTTGGTCCAGTCTGGGGTGTGAAGTACTGGGTAGTTACTGCATGCTCTTTTGAGTTCTAAGAAGGCATTATTGTGTTCGTCCGTCCAGATGAATTGTTTGTTTTTACGTGTTAGATCATTTAGTGGACAAGCAATATCAGAGAAGTTCTTGATGAACGCTCTGTAAAAATTGCAGAATCCTAGGAAACTTCAAACATCTTTGATGGTTAGAGGTGTTGGCCAGTCAGCAATGCCTTGAACCTTGATGGGGTCCATTTTGACAGTTCCATTGCCAATGAGTACTCCAAGATATTCAACTTCTTGTTGGTGAAATTTACACTTTTCTGGTTTAAGGAATAGGTCAAACTTCTTGAGTTTGTCTAGAATGTGATTGACACGAAGTTCATGAAGGACTTCATCATCTTCCGTGGCAATAATCATGTCATCCATGTAGATGTGAAGCCATCCTTGAGCGATTTCATCTTGGAAGATGTCGTCCATCATTGTTTGAAAGGTAGCTGGGGAGTTGGTTAATCCAAAGAACATAACTGTTGGTTCGAAAAGTCCTTCGCTAGTTTTAAAGGCAGCTTTGTATTCGTCGCCTTCTTTAATGCAAATGTTGTTGTATCCCCATCAAATGTCGAATTTTGAGAAGAGGCATTTCTCTGCAAGGTCGTAGATAAGTTCCGAAATTAATGGCAGTGGGTATTTGTTGGGAATCGTCCATTTGTTCAAATTTCGGTAATCTTGAACTGGACGAAACTTGCCATCTTTCTTTCGAATAAGGAAGAATCTGCTAGCGTAAGGTGATTTGGAGCAGCGAATTCTTTGTAGACATAGGTTTTGAGAGAGAAACTCTTGTTGTTCTTCTTTTTCTTTGGGGGATAATGGATAGACTCTGCAATTGATCGATGTAGGAGCATTTTCTGTAAGTTCAATTGCATGGTCCCAAGGTCAACGATCTGGAAAATGTTCGGAGGCTTCTTCCGAAAAGACTTTTCCATGTTGATGGTATCGTTCTGGGATGATTTCTTGCCAGGTATGCTTCTTTTTGTCGGTGGTGTCTTGGGCTAATTGTGAAGCAACGGTTGTTTTAGTGATTCTAGTTTGTAACCAGACTTCATTGCCTTCTTCCCATCCAGGTATTGACTTTACCCAGATCGGTGCAGTTTCAACCTGTCTAGTCCCTTTAAGAATGGGTCGCCAGCTATCAGCTTTAGCTGTCAAGATTGTGGTGAAGCCGTCTATGCGACCATTTCGCCAGTCTATATCCAGATTTGAGGCTTCAAGAAAAGGATAGCCGAGAATAAAATCATCTTGTCCAATATCCATGACGTAGAAGGTGTGGAGTGCTTGTTCTCCATTGTTGTTAACTGTCAGGTCTACCGCCTCTAGGATTTGTCCAGCTTTGTTGTCAGTTCCATCTACATTTTGAACTTTTCGTGCTTTAGGTAGCATTCGTGTAGTAAGTTTAAGTTGTTTTACTGCACAAGGGTGAATAAAACATTCTGTTGCACCACTGTCAAGGAGTGCTTTTCGATCAACTCATTTTCTTCTGGTTCGTAGCTGAAAGGGAACTTGTATTGCATGTTTTCGAGCTATATACATAGAACCAGAATTTTTAAGAACTGCCCAAGCAAGAGCCGTAATACTCAGGCGGCCTGAAAATCCATATCTTCTCCAAAGGAACGCATTTCATCCATAAAGGCGCATCAATCTTCTTCTGACAGGCATGCTACTCATGCAGCGAGAGACGTAGATGGGGAAGGAGTTTCGGGGGTGGTCAATTTCTCGTTGTCTTCGATTTGAACAGTGCGAGTTGTATGAGTGCATGTCTTTTTGTTAGGGCAATCGCAAACGAGATGGCCTTGTTTCCCACATTCGAAGCATCGGCCTGTCTTTCGATATTCTTCGCATTCTTTGTCATTTGTAGCTTTGCGGATGACGGCGGAAGTATCCATGGCATTATCATCTCGAGGAGGGAGACGTGGTCAAGGAGGTGCGCGATTTCCTGGTCCGCGCCAGTTCTGGTTGTTGGATCTGGGGTTGTTGCCTCCAGGGTGACGCCAGACCCATCCAGAAGTTTGTCTTTGTCCTTGTCCTTGAGTATGGTTATTGAAGGTTCTGTATTCTGAATGAAGTGACTTGGTTTTCAAGTAAATCTTCTGTTGACGTTGAACTGTGGCTCTCCATTGTTCATAGGTTTCGGGATTTTCCATCTTGATACAAGCATCAGCAAGTGATCATGGAAGACTGAGAGCAAAGGTTCAAAGATTTGTATGGTCATTCATGTCTATGTCAGCACGTAGCGCTTGGGTTTCGAAGGCAGCAAGATATTTGTCAAGATTGTCGTTCTTCATCCTGAGTTTCTTTAATTCATCTTGAGCCCTTTTACGTTTGGCATAGTCAGAGAAGGCTTCTTTAAAGCGCTTTTCGAGTTCCTTCCAGGCATTGGATCGATGTGGAATCATGCTGGGATCTTCTACAACATGGCGAAGCCATCTGTCAGCTGCGTCGACCCATCCTTCACATTTTGGTCCTTCTAGGAGTGAGAGGAAGTAGATGCTATGCATGATTGGGTCCTTTGCGATATCAGCTCTGTAGTTCATGAGCATGAATTGATTGAAAGTAGCCAAGAATCTTGTGGTTTGGGAGCGGTCTCCATTGAATTTGTCAGGGTGGATACCTTCAAGTCGGCGTGCTTTATCTTCCTTATCATCTTGGGGAAGATTTTCAAGGGAAAAGGGGTCATCTCCAGTGCCGTGAGGTTGACGAGGGGGTTTGTTGCAAGCTGTCTGGGATGATCTCATTCCAAAGGATCCAAAGACATCTTTGTACTTTGGTCTGTCTTCTTCTTCATCTTCGTCACTAGAAGAATCGTCAAATGGCATTGGGGGTCTTTCACTTTGAACTTTTTCTGTTGCAGCCTTCATAGCTTCTTCAAATGGTGTAGTTTGAGGTTGAGACAGTCCTTTGGTGCAAGACAGTGGTCACGAAGGTTCTCTGCTTTGTTCAAGTGAAATGAAATTTATGCCTGGGAGTGGGTGGTTCTTGAGTCCAAGTTTGTTTCGAGCCAGTCGAAAGCATTCAAACTTGTTTCCTCGGACTCGTACTTCAAACTATATGCCATAGACGTTACTGACAGACACTAGTGCATTGTTAAGTCTAGCATAGTAGCCAGTATAGGGTGCTCCAGTCTCTTGACTACTGAGTAGGTGTTGTATGTTTTCAGTGAATTCAGCAGGTATGCTGTCCTTGGGTTCAGGAATTGTGTCAAATGGGCATTTGAGATTACTCAATGCTTCGGGGGAGATGTCGTTGGTTTCGGGTAGGTAGCGGACATGCCAATCCTTGGATCGGCTTTTTCCTTTCACATCTCTGGGAGTCAAAGTCATTTTGAAGAGAAGCTTGTTCTAATGTCACAGTCAGGTCACCGTGTCTTTCAGTCGTCTTGGTTCTGGAGTTTTTGGACAGGGGTATTTCCTGATTAGGAAGTCAATCCGACATCTCAATTAGGAAGTCGTCCTAATGCAGTAATCGTGTTGGTGATCCAAAGAGGAAGGGTGGGTGTCAGGTGTTGGGTGTCGGGGTTGATCACATGAGATGTCATGTGATTAGTCAGAGAGTTGATGAAGATCATGTGATACGTCACATGACTTATCTGAGAGCAAGTGAAGATTACACAAGTCGATGCAACTCTGGAATCAAGTGAGATACAACATGTGATCTCGAAGACGTTTAGAGATGAGAGGCGAATAGCAACAAAGTCGACTACCACAAAAAGGACCTTTCAGAGGGAAGCTGCACGCGTTCAAGGAAGTGACAATAACCTATATTGCACGAATAGAACAAGCTTAAGGACTCATTCTATGCTAAAGGGTACTGTTAAGGTCCAAGGGCCTTAAGGTGCGACGTGCACGGGTTGTCTTGCGACGCAAGTGGTCACAAGGGACTGGCACCCTTAGTGACGTCGGTAGAAGTTGGGAGATCTTACCTAAGACGGACGTCTTAGGGTAAGAGCGATGAAGGTAGAGTCTTTGAAGGATTCAAAGACGACCCAAAGAGAGATTAGATAGAGAGAGAGG
>Ga0307512_10007942_pt1 | contig 10424 bp, 13 predicted proteins | sample 14_EM_MG_FD_200267 | JGI IMG/M metagenome (GOLD analysis project Ga0307512, IMG submission 200267) | Populus trichocarpa ectomycorrhiza microbial communities from riparian zone in the Pacific Northwest, United States - 14_EM | ecosystem: Host-associated > Plants > Roots > Unclassified | place... | reverse complement strand
GTATATAAGACCTGCGAAATTGAGCGAACAGTCCTCAGACTGTTCTCTTGTCTACCCCCATCATTGAGCACCTCAGCCTTTACATCTCAGTCCTCCTTTGCCATATCTCTTTGATTATCCTTTGGATTGATTACCTCTACCTCAAACACCAAGTCGTTGCCCACTGCTCGCCATAAACAGTAGTAGGTCTTGACACTGCCCACGCATCTTGCTACTTTTTATGGTATCGCGGAGGAGAGTATCTCCTCCATGTGCAAAGGGATCATGATCATAATTGGTTTTGAATTCGATGAAGAAGTCAGCGAGACTAGCGTTGAGACTGTCCTTTTCACCACAGGTGCAGTCGTACACAACGCAGTCAGGCCGACGCTCAGCAGAGGCTCGATGGTCGGTGACCTTGTCGACCTTAGAGGATGTGTCAACGATAATCATCTCCTTGAGCTTTCCATTGGCGGATGTGATCTGAAAAAATCAGATTAGGATCATAAAAAGCAGGTAAGATTTGAAACATACAAGTACTTGCTGCATATCACATTCCACAGTCCTTTTGCTCATGTCACCAAACATTTCCTTTTCAAATGAACCTGGGGGACCTGAAGGTCGAGGCATAAATCGACCCAGGAAATCTTCTGCAGGCATCAGGCCAATAAAGTAAGGGGCCATCTCATTCGACAGCCTAGTATGGTATTTGTCTTGTATTTTATGTTTTTGGGAATAAGTGCTCGTTGTGTTGCTCAACGTATGTATCAGGGTACTTTGTGGTAATAGAGACAAGTTTTTGGGTGGCATGGTGGGTGCAGTGTCCATGGTTGGTGGTAAATGAGACGTAGAAAAAAACAAACAGCAGCAAGGGTTAGCACAAGCACTAGTGGGGCAGCCATCGCCACAAATTAGCTTAATCAACTCAGCTTATCGCCCAATCGCCACTTGCCCACACCGCCTCTTTAATGTCGGATTATGTTATATAATGACATCATTTTCCAATGTGGCATGATTTGAGTATTTCTTACACATCCAACACTGAAGAGAACATGTAAAGATATGATAAAGACAATCAGATCAGCCTCTGCCTAGGGCTGTCATTATGATCAGATTAATTTTTTTTGGAATCGATTATAGTGCGCCTTGGGGTACAGAACACCACTTCAAGAACATATACATGCTGGCTGGTGTAGTAAATAGACAAAGGCTTTTTAACTCTGCCGCTTTCTCCCCCATAGCTCTAAGGCTATCATCGCGTAACAATCTCCCAGTAGAATCGACAAGTGCAGAAGAATTGCACTGGGTGTCCAGAATGTGCGACATCCCGAAATCATCCTTATACTTGATCAGATTATTCACACAAGAGTAACTTGAAAGTTGAAAGCAGACATCATCTCAAGGTCGGATTGATTCACAGACTATGATGTCATTATGGTCAGAAAAAAATTATCGGAACATGATGGTCGTATACACGTGACGATATGTAATCCCTCACTCTAGTTTCATCCCTCCTTCATGCCCTCTGTTATCCAGCCAGCATGAATATGGATTAAGATGCCATCCGAGGAGCGAACCCTTGGCTATTGACACACATGAATAGGGGCAGAAGCTGCCAGTTGTGGGCGCAGCACTTTCCCTGACCAAGGGCACTGTCGGTGCTGAGCTGGCTGGCAAGGCTGAGGGAGCCACTGCTGCAGGCCCAAGGCGTTGGGGCCCAGAACATATGGCAAGGCAAGGGGTGGGACTATTTGAGGTGATGTGCACTTGGAGTGTTGGCTGGTGGTGCTGGGCCAATCTACATACCATTGGCTGAAATTTTGGGTGCAGCAAGAAGGCTTGGTTGTGAGGGAGACAGAGTCTGATCGTAACGCAACAAGGGAGTTGTCAGTACATTAAAAGGAAGCGATGGGGTGAGGAGTACTTACCCCTCTCCGCATTTGTTGGCAATCCGCCGTCCATCACCAACAAGGTCAGCATGGCCATGAATCAACCAGACTTTGCGCCACCTCGAGCACATACCCACTATTAAGTATGCACAACAGCGCCCCATCTAACAGCCATGTTCTGAAAAAAGCTGTAGTTTAAAAATGTCACCAATTGGAGGTGTAAGGTATGCACATACCTTAGCCTTGGAATCGGTAATTTCCGACCACATGACGCCTCCCAAGCTTGCCTGACACCACGAAGCTTTCAGACCAAAGTCAATATGTCGCTTTTCCCACATGCATCCCCTCCTCCTCATTCCCTCTTTTCCCTCATCGCTCCCGCTTTTCACCCTCATCGTCAACAGATCGGACCTTCCCTCAAACATTCAAGCCGGCTCACTCATCGCACAGCATAATTCACCAGCTGAAGACACTCGGATCGCCCATATCAGACTGGCTGATGTCAAGACCTGGAATCGCCATTGCCCCTTGCTGTACGTGTCTTGCGCTGCCTTCGCTGACCGTCCCGAGGTCTGGACTGATAAGGATATCTAGGAAGGATTTGGGATAGAAGGATTCGGGTTTTGTTGTGTGTTTTTCCTTCCTTTGTTTTAGTTCTCTCTCTCTCCATTATTCTCTTTTCTCTATTAGTCTTAAATGTCGGCCCCAAATATTGTTGTATCCCCATCATCACTACAATTGACATTGCGCACCTCGCAACGATTCAGTAAAATTTCGACATCACCTCTCCTTTCATATGATGCCGCGCAGCCTGTCACCGGCTTAGATGTTTGTCTTTTAGTTTCATCTCTTCTGGCTTACTTCACATATAGAGTATTCGTGTATTGACCATACTCAGCATATATATTCCCCCACCTGGCTTCGTCAAGAGCCAAAGAAATATAGAAAGCAACTGCGCCCCCATTTCTCTTCTCCTTCTTGTGTGTCTTCTATGCGACGTTTGCAAGCCTGACGTGCTGCAACCGTCATTCTGACCTTTGTCTTCGCATCTCGTTCGTCATTGCCATCATCCTCTTGCTTTTCTCCTCGCTTTCGCTATCGTCATCGCTCTCTCTTTCACCATCGTCATCGCTCTCTCTTTTGCCATCGTCACCATCAACTTCCTTGCCTTTGCCATCACCTCTCAACTCCTTTGCATCACATTTATCTATCACCGCCATCACCGCCACCTTGTTTCTTTGACATCCTCGCTTCTCTGTTTTTGTCACCTCATGTGTTCTCACTAGTCGGGAATGTGGCCTCTCCATCTATCACTCATCTTGTCTCTTCACTGGGGATATTCCTCGACTCGCAAGTAGACGCCATTTCTACCTTACAAAGGATGTCAGTAAATGCAACTGAGTTGTTGAAAGATGTGTGGCCAAGCACACAGGCGCAGTGCAGGTAAGTGCATGGTGGGTTACTTAGCGGGAATGTGACCTCATTTTGTTCATGTTCCTTGTACTGTACAGTAGTTTATGGCGGCACGATCTCATACCAGCCCAGATCTCAGTCGCTGGCCAGGGCCATAACACTCATTCGTGCGCGTCAACGCCTGGTGTTCGGCTTCCGTTGTGTCTGCCTACGAATACCCTCCATCAGGAGAAAATCGCATGACCAAAGTCAAACAGAAGTCATCTTGAAAAGTCCATTTTATCGACTTTTGAAGCTCACCGATATTGCGGGTATCCCAATAAATTTTTACCAACTCAGCCTGCCACTGTAGGCATGACTCGGGTGAGCACCATCCTGTATATGGCATATCGCTGTAAACAGGACTTGCGGGATCTTACGGTTCCGACTTACAAAAAGCTATTCTAAAGCTATTATATTACCTTTGCGCACCATGAAGACGATATTTCAGGACCATAAGCAGCAAGGGAGAGTTTGACGGCATTACCAGCCTGTCAAATGTTCCTTTAACGTGACAGGCCCCTGTACAACTGTATATATGGACACGTCACCCCAACACGAATCCTCCAGAACACTCCCAGCCACACAAGGAAATTTACGATTGACGAAAACATGCATAGCACACCAAACACTGGATAGATAGTTATGAACGCAATGTCAAGATTCCCCATTGCAAGATAGTGCCCATTACATTATAAAACGTTAGCTCAATATACATACTCCTAAAACAAAAGCAGCGATGAGACTAGGCCAGGTGACGTGAAGAGAGGTAGGTCATACCTTCAATGCGCTTGAGCTGGCATTAAGACCCGTCGAGCCTCAAACCTTTTCACCCACTCCTTGAAATAGTGTTTCTGCTGGTCGACTGGAACATGCAAGCGGGCGGTCTGGGGACTTGTCTGGTGCTCACTAAGAGCAGCGAGGTCACACCATATGCCATTGAACGTGTGGACACCTAGGGACAAGATGTCGCTTGCCTCTCTCCAAAGATCACTGATGTAATGTAGGTTGTCTAGTCGACGTTCTAGGATACGTAGTGTTCCGCGATGCATGCCAAAGGCGGTCAACAGCTTAGAGGTGATCTCCTCTTTCTCCCGTTCTACAGCCACCAGTTCAGTAGCCAAGATGCTTGATACGTCGAGGGCAACGGATTCAAGAAAGCGAAGGTTTTGATATACCGATTCACCATGTGCGACTAGGCGGCGTGCATGAGTAGTTGCGGCCTCCTTGGCAGTTGCAAGTGCTTCCAAAATTGCATGTTCGTCCGAACGAGCCCAAGCAAACGTCACAAACCTCAACATTCCTGAATGCAGGTCTGCTTGCAATTTGGCAAAAATAGAATCATTTTCAAGTAATATCCTAAGCCAGAGTTTGTCATGACGTGGGCATCTCAAACCAAATCAACTTACTTGGCAAATGCTGTCTTGACAAGGGCAATGTGAGCCCCAGACGTGAGTTCGCATTCCCATGCGCATTGTAGAAAGTCCTTTAGTTTCTCCAATATTTTGTGACGTTGAGAGAGATCACTTGCTCGTACAAGTGCTAGCATTGCAGAAGTGGAATTGGCTGCCTTGTGAATGGCAAAGTCGATCACAGGGCCATGTACGTCTTCATCAATGAGAAATGGATGCCATGCTGAAAGGTGATCCACATTGGCGTCAAATGGAGAGAATGGCCTGTTGCTGATCCTAGCGCACACCGAGTCCTTGAAAGGTACAGGCATCGGCAGCCCACACACGGCAAGTGTGACCAAGTGGACGTTCTGGGCCACAGCCTGTGCCTGTGACACCAGATGCGACGTAATCCCCAACATCCCAGATAGGATGAACTGGATGATAGTGGTGAAGATGAGGACACGATGTAGAAGGCAAGCGACAACCCTCCAAGTTCCCACTGTGGAGGGAAAAGGGAAAGGAAACCAGTGATAGACAATGTTGAAAATTTGTTGTAGAAAAGGTAAGATTGAGGATGTCATTGCGCTGGTGAGATCCATAACCTCGCCTTCAGTCTGAGATTCTAAGGATAAGAGTCAGCCTTTGGTATATTCAGAATGATGGATACACATGCCCAGTTGAGGTGACATTCCTGATATGATTGCGTGCAAGGGTTTGTTATGATTACTTGCAGAAGCAGTTCCCACTTTTCAACTTTTCATCTTTTAATATAGCTGGGAATGCCAGGCAACAGCCTTCGAACGGGAAAGAAAAGTACTCAGTTTGCATATTGCATTAATCTCTGATTATGCATGGGATAATAACCTGAGAGGGAAAGCCCCATGGTAGACGTACATGGATCATACAGAGCAAAAGAGGTCGATGACATAACCACACCAATATGAATATGCAAGGCACGCCATATAACTTAGCGATTAGCGAAGAGCGAATAGAAAGGGTTGCCCTCAGGCTGATAGCCGCGTCGCCAAATGCTTGCGATAATAGGCAACAATGGACAATATTTAGTAGTACACATGTGTGGGATCTACTGCACTTCCCATGCAAAACTTGAAGTAACTCCAAGTCAGCCCAATAGCAACAGTGAATGTGCCTACTTGGATGGAGATTCTGTTGTGGCGCGTATGGAGTCTATTGACAAATGGATATCGGCTATTTCGTCACCAATTGTTCCATTCCAGGGGGTCCCACCAGTCGCCATCAATCGGTCCCGTGTTTTCCGATTCTTCCGTGCATTGCCAATCACTCCATCATATAGTGTATTCAGGCATTGACCATTGATTGCCGTGTCCCATTGTTGAGTTCATCGCCGATCGCTCTATTCCAGGGGTTTACTGTAGTATCCCCGACTCTATACAACCCATCTCCCATGTCTATATGTGCATTGACCACCAGATCCCTACTGATGGCAACAGTTCACAATCGAAGACATTTATATCATTTTGAATCATGAATGGTGAAGGTAATGGTGACTCAGACAGTGGTGGCAAAGGTGACTTCAAATAAGAAAAGTGCTCCTCTCGGGTTTTCCTTCTACAAGAGAACGTCACCACAATTGCAATGACTTCAGGATCAGACAGTATAGAATTCAAACTCCAGAATACCCTTCGCTGCCACACCAAACCAGTGAACCATCTCACGATCAGCCAAGGATGTAGCCGTTTGATTAGCATCGGTACTTTTTCGTCTTCCTTTCAACCCCTTCTTTCTGTTGACAAGCACTTAGGTGATGATGCAAAGGTTGTCATCTGGTCTGTTACATCTGGGGAGAAGCTATTCGTAGCCAAATGCCCATTTAATGGCATAGCCACAGTGGTATCTTGGGCAAGTCATGATATCAGCCGCTTTGTCATTGGGTTCGCCAGTGGAGATCTCCATCTTTTCAGGAGTGAGAATGGAAAGGTAATGAAAGGCATACATTCCAGTGTTGCGTTGAACTGATCCCTTGTGGTACCTTAGATGTATCACGATAATATCAGTGTAGTGGGAGGTACAGGGGCTGTCAAGGACATTGCATACGACCCAGTACACAACCAGATCGCATGTATATGCGGAAAATCCAGTCAACTTTGGAAGATTAGGGGTACTGAGCTAGTTCCGATTCTTCTGTCCCTGCTTGTATCTGAAGGGTATGGAAAATGTGTCCATTTTTGTGACAATGGTGCCAGTGTTGTCATGTATTATTTGGAGACACATGAGTGGTAAGTGGTCGTCCTTATGAGTTTTCCCATTAGCTCAAATGCTGCAGTGTATGTTATTCCGTTGACCCCTGGGAGAGGAGGTGGTCGAAAAAGCTCAACAGTCAGATGTAGGTCTCATATAGCTTTCACTTTCGCATTGTGCTCATGTATAAACAGCAGCTATGCGTCTCTGAATCGTGATGGCAAACTATTGCTTGTTTCTAATCTCAAAGATGGCGTCAACGAATACCTATTTCCTAACATGGAAAAGGTTCAGACATTTACTCACCCCATAGACACAAATTGCATCTTGCAAACAAGGGCATTGCCATCATGGAACCTCATCGTTGTTGGTGGTGATAATGGCTTCGCTTGGGTGTTCAATCGAATCAGCAGCCAGCTTGTCAGCAAGATTCATCATGGAGGTAAATATATCTCCTTTAATGGTCCAATGGACTCACTGATAGTGTCTTCTAGTCCGTGGTCAGCTTGTACAAGTTGTTGAGGTAGGGCCTGCCAGTGTAACCATCGAGTTAAAAGCTACATGCTCACTTCCAGAACGTAGGCTTTTATCGATCCCAGTGGGCGATGCGTCATAGTTACGGCCTCTTCTGGCAGAGCACCATACGAGTTAAAGCTGTGGCTTTATCAGCCTATCAAAGTGCGTACATGTGTATGGTCGTGAGGCGTATTTCTGGATCGGTCATCTAGGCACCCATTTCAAGTTCTTCAAAAGAGCTGGCTGCACCACCCGCAAACCTCTCGATGTCGACGTGGTGGGATCGAATCACCATTGCATTTATTACCTTCTTGTTCCTACTGGCATTATTGGCTGTGGTTTTTGTGGGTTTCTTTTTGGCGGAGTTTCCTGAGGTGGTCCATAGTCCTATGAGGAACACTTGGTGGGTTCGCCTTATGCACGCCGGTTTCGCCCTACATATTCCTAATGGAGATTAATGCATAAGGCATACTCAGGCTAGTACTTCTCATTAGAATGCATGTCTGCGTAAGTGCTCAATTGATGGATTGTCATGATATTCGAGCCTTAACTGGACTGGCACTCTGTATGCTCACAGCTAGTGCCTTTTTAACCAACGAGAATTGCGCTGATGCCAGTGCCATGTGACTTCATTCGATGCGGTGCAGCTCACCAACGAGGTAGTAGTTTTACCTGCCAGTGCTTGAGCTATCTTATGGAGCGAAGTTGGCTTGAAATGATCTCATCTCATCTTACCAACTGAATCTGAGACCAGATAGCGTCACTGGAAGCTGACCCACAGCACAAATATCGTTGTTAGTTGATGTTATATGTGTTGTCAAATGATAAGTTCATGCCCATCTTCATCAAAATGACTGATATTGTTCAGTGCTATGTGACTACAATACAATATATGCTACCCTTTGACCGCATCCGCCGCGTCCAACACATCCAACACGTCTACTGCACCCACCACATCCGCTACGTCGACCGTGTCTGTCATGTCCGCTGTGTCTGTCACGTTCCGTACAAGGGGTTACTTTGCCAATTTTGTACTGTTCTAGAAACAATCATCTGTATCGCAACAGTAATACAGATTGAGCTGTAAGGAGAAATAGTAAAACGACAAACTCGAGTTGGTACTACCGGCAACATGACAGCTGTGTCGGTTTCGTTGAGTATTTGCAGGCTGAGATCGAGTGTGAGTGAGTCAAAAAAACGGGTATTTTGCAGATATGTTGCACAGTTGTGGGATGACCCATCAACTGTAAGCGCAGACGGGGATCGCGCTCCTTCATATCTTTGAGAGTGGCCGCAGTGGCACACTTCAGGTCATGATTGGAGCGGTGACGGCTCCGTGGCAAAGGCGGATTGTCATCGAACAAGGCTGTGGGTCGCTGACCATGGGATGGTTCTTTGTCTCCAGCATTGGTGTCAATGTTTGGGGACAGGTCCCTCCGACTGGCCTTGTTCACCTCTTCTGCAGCGCCATCATGTAGGCTTGTAGAAACCAGGTTTATTACAATATCGCTCAAATGATCCCCTTCAACGGGTCATTTACGATGAGGCGGAAAGGAAAATGTACAAAACATAGCCCAAGTGGGCTTGTGAATAGATGGAGGGGCGACTGGCAAGGGGAAAGCGATGTGTGCTTGCGAAGCGTCGGTTTTTTGCACTTTTGATGTTAGCCGACACAATGTGGGCAATCCACGAATCTTCGGCTAAAGAAAATGGGGAACAACAAGCAGGGAAATCTGGCTGCAAAAGGGAAAGAGTCAAAGTAATGACAAGAGGTGGACAACCGGTGGAAGACAGGGCTGGCGGACAAGAGGACTATGAGAGGAGTGCGCTGGCAGGCAAGGGGGTGGGAGGAAGGTGACTCAGACGCGTGGTATGCGACAGGGACAGATGTTAGGGAAAGGGGCCGAGATTGGAGGGTACAAGTGCCGGATGGTGGCGACCTTCTAAGCGATGTCAGCAAGCAACAAATGAAGAGGAGAAAACAGAAGGATGACACTATGACTGAGATATCGTGAGAGACAGTTTCACCCAAGTCACCCTCAGCCACGTCGAATTGGATCACCTGGCAACTGGCATTGTCTGGCAAGGCAACACATTTCTTGTAAGGCCTCATTGCTCATTGACCACCGCATTTGTCCCCCTATTGGGGCTCTATCTTTGAGGGGGCCGATCGGCGATCGTTCCGTGACAGGGGATAGCACATGGACCACTATTATATTGTAGCCTGCTCATTCCTCAATCCCTGGACCCTGATGTGAGCTAAGTTTTGACCTTTTCATCCCCGCTCAGGCTGCTCTTTTCTCTCCCAGTTGGCATGTCAATATTTGGGAAGCGGTTTTAGTCTATAAGAAATACCATGTCCACTTAGGCGTTCCCCATCAATTCCATGGATAATCACAATTCGCCCCAGGCTTACCCCCGCGCCTCAGTGAAGTCTCTTGTCCCATTGCACTCTTTACCACTGACCAGTTGCAGGTTCCTGTTGACGAAGCTCGCTTTCGGGCCGATATTGAGCCGAATCAGACTATCCCTCCATTCCATGCAGACAAACAGATGGATGAGGACCAAGCAGTAGGCCCAGGTCAGTAGAAGGGGGCTGCTTTATTTGATGCCGCTCACTTGTTCGCAGGTGGCCTTAGTATGGGTGCTTACTACCAGATCGTCAATGTGGTTACCGAGGCAGCAACACTGGCAGTTATAAGAGCCATGCAGCAGATCAGGGTTGTAGGACCTACTCCATCTGGTGGCGCCCCTTCCGTTGTGCCCAATGATCCAAGCTCAGATAGAAACGAGTCGGAACCAGGCCTTGAGCCATTTGAATGTATGTATACCACATTTTTACAAATTGTATAGTCACTCTCCATTTGCAGGTCCCCCTGTGAAGAAGAGGGTTCCCCGTACTAACCAGGATAAACTTGTGGACGTATGTGAGTTCACTTCCAGGTATGCCTATCGTTGATATCGTGTAGGAGGC
>Ga0307512_10007941_pt1 | contig 10426 bp, 6 predicted proteins | sample 14_EM_MG_FD_200267 | JGI IMG/M metagenome (GOLD analysis project Ga0307512, IMG submission 200267) | Populus trichocarpa ectomycorrhiza microbial communities from riparian zone in the Pacific Northwest, United States - 14_EM | ecosystem: Host-associated > Plants > Roots > Unclassified | place... | reverse complement strand
TGGGGGAAGGAAGATGGATGAGGATCATCGTGAGCTTCCCTGGCTGGGGTTTTTGTATGTGAGACAAAGGGTGCTTTTGTTGCGCAGGAGTCAATTGGACTCGAAACAAAAGAGAACCTCGACTGTTATCCGAGAATTTCCTTTTACGGACACAACGCCAACGAGCATCACGTGTCTGTAACCATGCGTCAGTACAAGACGCACGGCTACAATGCACATCCGCGCTTGCCGCCTCACGCTAAAACTAACCTACAGTACATTTCTTGTCTATTTTTTTACGTTGCGAGTGTTGTAACGTTCCGCTATGGGGACTATGTCGCAAAATTGGGAAATGACATAATAATCAATTATTCTGATTTCTCTGATATAATTTATTTTGGCGTTTCAATTATTATATAGGTCGAATGTTCCTACGGGTGCGTCGCAACGCACTCTTTCACGACGTGGCACATGACGGCTGACAAAAAGTCGGAAATGTCCGGCAACCACTGGCAAAGGCCGTCCCGGAGAAGCCACCAGCGAGCACACATCACCACCTCCCCGTCGTCCAAGAGTCGCTCACGAAGTGATTTCAGGCCCAAGCGCACCGCTGCCCACACCAGAGATCGTGTGCGAAACGATCTCGAGCGTGATCACTGCCCTCGATGACGCCATCGCCGGCGACGTGCTGGAGTGGGATCGTGTCGCCACCGAATCGCACGAACAAGGAGGCCGAGGTGGTCCTAAACGATCTTGCCGGCCTCAACGCGGGAGCGAACTATATAGTAGAAGGCCCGGTTCTGGCTATAGGTCACCACTGTGTGACCATGAGAATCCGTAGATTGCCAATCTAGGGGGACTGCGAAGCCGGTACGCCGCTCATCTTAGACTCATTTTTATACCCTCCCTAGCACCCCCCTTAGCTTACGGCTAACAAAGTGGGTTGCAGCCCCCATCAGTGCTCTTAACATCCGAGCGGGCCAGCGCGCTCCACCCCCGCCACGAGGAACTCAATGTATGGTAGGATGACATCAGCCTGGTAGAAGTCCGCAACAACCACCCGGGCGAACCAGGGAACATGTCCAACGATTACGTGCTCGATATGGTCCGGTATTCACCTTCCATCGGTCCCCCTTTCCGCGGAGGCATCAGTGAACGCCGTTAATCCACCGGAGATTTTAACCATCGATATCAATGCGCCCGGGGACTAATGTTGTGGGTAAAATTATACCGCACTCGCGGAACGCATGCTGCAGTCGGAGAGAGATGTCAGCCACCTGCGCCCCCTGGCTGAATTCCTTGGTCCTCGCCACAGTTATCATCAGCAAACTGTATGATAGTGCCGCGTGTGCGGGACGTAGTCACCGACTGGGAATCTAGTATTTTGGTATGTCACCAATTCCGTTTGAGTGGTGGTATGTAGGCACCACTTGCACCGAGCTTGCACTCGTCCCAACCGTGTCACCACCGTGCACCTTTTTGATCGATCTCGCGTGACTGATCATCGTGCTGAATGCCACACCATAACCACCCTGCGAGCGATTGCACGATTTGAACGAACCTATGTCACTCCCTGTTGACCAAGAGCCGTCGCATGTGCGTATATTGCGATGGCCGCGCGCTACTTTCCTCCTACACGCTACTTGCTGCTTCTATCCTGGAATGTGCGTACGTCTCGTCATTGAGATCCAAGAACGTGTGCAATGCGTAAAGTTTGCCTGGACAGACGTCAGGGGGTCGAGAATTTCGCACTGGAACCCAGAACCTCTATATTACCTTCTCAGATGGTGTATGCTTGGCACATTCATGCGCATGCGTCAACAGAAGAGTGTGAGGATGCCGAGAAGGAGAAGGATGAATCGATGAATACTGGGGACTGCCCTGATATCATACGGCCAATGTGGCGTCCACCTTCACCATGCCGTATAAAGTGATGTGTTGTCTTGATTATGAGAGGGACTGCTCGTGGTACCCGGATCTCTGCGTGCGCTCTCGCGGCTTTGCTTTGTGCACGTGTTGATCATACACGTGTTGATGGCGGCGGCCGCGGGCTGTGCCACAACCGTGAGTGCCTATTACACGTTTCGAATATTGCTCCAGCCAGTGGGATATCCTTCTGAGACCTTTGCCTTTCTTCCCATTTTCTATACGACGTTCCAAGTTATCACCTGAGAATCCACGGGTCATCTTTTGATCATCAAATTTGCGCCAAAGGCTGAGTGCCGAGTCATGGATGACGAACTTGAATGTACGTTTGGAATACGATCTGGACGTTTTCGACCTGTTCTTCAGAATTTGTCTTGCTCATTTTCAGTCTTTTCAGCCCTCCTCCGTATGTTCGACAGCATTATTTCGAGCTATCCAAATACCCTATTGTCACTACACCCCTCGGATCCTCCGAGTCTGTGCCTGCACTGTATTCGACGCCTGGCTCTGGCGAGATTTGGGCGTTTTTATTTCTCAGGCAGTGATCAGGACGACCTCGAACGATCAATCCTCGGCTTCACGGGAGCCGTATTCCTCCCGAACCCATACCCCTCTAACATCGCCGAAATATTCTATCTCATCGCACTCGCCATGTTTTTTCGCGCCAAAGAATCTAGGCATCCTGGAGATGTCAAGAGCTGTATAATTTACCTTCGCTATCTGCGTGAACAAGGACTCGGAGGGCTTGTGGATTCCACTCCCTTTCCCATTCCTGTCGCAGTAGTCCTCGTCTATGCATTGATGGTCCAGATGGAATTAAGACTCGGAGATGTACATCAGGACATCGAGGAGATCGCGGTCGTCTGTGATGAACTTCTCAACTCTGACATCTCGATGCTCACCGTGACGAGCCTTCTCATGGACTTCGCGAGCGTTCTTGATTATCATCTCGGAGGGCAGCTCGGATTGCAAATTCCTTCCGACAAAGTCCTTGGTTGCCTACGAAATGCGAATGTGCGCCTACCAGATTTACATCCAGTCTCATTCGTGCTTGTTCGATCCCTCTATCTTCGTTTCTCCGTAGCTCCTTCGGATGATGATTACAAAGAGGGGATGACTATCTTGCACGATATTGCTACAACCTGTACCGCTGGAGGTAGGCCAAGTTCAGACCGAGCATGTGCGTTGATATGGGCAGCCGCCTTCGAGGCAGGTCAGTTCTACGCGTGTGGGAAGTCGGAGCATTTGGAGGAGGCAATCTGTCACCTTCGTTCCTACCTTGATGTGGCTCCTAGGGACGCTGACGAAAGTGACTATGGGTGGATCGCCATACTTCTCTCTCGTCTTCAAGGAAAGCGCTTCTATGACCCCGGCTATAGAGCGTTGCTCAGTCCTTTGGAATCTGCCAACCTCCCTTCAGTCAAGGACCTGATCGCTTCTCTCACTGAATTTAACCCAGTCGAGCCAATTTCGGAGACAATGCTCCAGGGCTTCTTTCATGTGCTTGACCCCTTCTTTTTCAATGACCTTAACATGGTGGACATTGAAGACCGTATCAAGCTTTGTGAACAATTGATTGCTTCTTACCCAAACAGTATCTTGGTCCCACTCGCCCGTTTTGGCTTAGAGGGTCTAATTCAATGTTCCTTTAAGCGCACTAGAAAAATCAAGTACCTCAATCGGGCAATTTCAATAGCGCGGGAAAATATCAACACCGCAGATGGACCACAAAGTCTACAAATCTTACGCAACGGCTCACTTGTCTGTCTTACTCAACTTTTACAAGAACGTCTCAATCTTTTCAATTTCAGAGAAGACTTGGATGAACTTATGCAACTATATCCTATGATATCTGCACATCAACATGTAACTTCAGCTCAGGACTGCCCATTGTCGTGTTACTGGGCGTCGATTGCACACCGCTTCGGACACCCCTCCGCCCCGACAGCTTACGATCAGGCGATTTCATCGATTCAAGCTTCCCTTATGTTTGCCCCAACCGTTGACGTACAGCATTCTCGACTTGTCGCAATGGGTGATAAGATAAAAACCCTGCCGTTGGACCACACGTCCTATCAGATCCGCACTGGTCGACTCAAGCAGGCCATTGAGACCCTTGAACAAGGAAGAGCATTACTTTGGTCCGAAATGCGCGGCCTCCGGACCTCCACTGATAAGCTTCGTGCAGCTGACTCGCATTTAGCAGACAAATTCGCTGCGGTCAATAGGGACCTTGAGAAGCTTACCTTGATCCCTTCACTGGATGGCAATATTAATGGCAAGAATAGTGCCTTCGAGGGGATGGAACCATTTGGTCACCTCGTGATGCAGCAGCGGAAACTCTTGGATGATCGAGAAAAGCTTGTTTCTCAAATACAAGCCCTGCCAGGCTTCGACACCTTCCTGAAGCCACCTTCTTTCGATACTCTCCGTTCCGTTGCATGCCATGGGCCGGTAGTCATCATTAACCATTCCAAGTGGCGTTCCGATATCCTCATTCTCCTCCGGAACTGTCATCCCTCCCTGGTTTCTACACCCAACGACTTCTATTCCCGTGCGAACAAACTGCAAGATCAACTATTGAGACAGCGAAAGAAGGGGCTCGACTCAGATAAATACGAGGACGCTCTGCAATCTGTACTTAAGGAGCTCTACGAGCTTGTCGGCCGGCCAGTGATCAAGAGGCTGAACGAGTTGAATGTACCAGAACAATCCCGCGTATGGTGGTGCCCCACATCCGTTTTTTGCTCACTTCCGCTTCATGCAATGGGTCCGATTCCACACGACGTGGGCCCTCCACGATATTTCCTTGACCTGTACATTCCCTCATATATCCCATCCCTGTCTGCGCTCATCGAATCCCGCAAACCCTGCTCACAAGCGATCGGCAAGCCCTCGATACTTCTCGTCGCACAACCAGATGAGGCGCTGCAAGAAGCATGGAAAGAGATGAAAGCCGTACAAGACGTCGATACCCAAGTGACAACTCTCTTCTCGGCAAAGGCAACACCTACTACCGTGCTGGGAGACCTGCGAGACCATCGATTCGCCCACATTGTATGCCACGGAATACTCGAACCGGGGAAGCCATTTGAGGCTTCGTTCAAGCTCCATAGAGGGAAGCGCCTTCCCTTACTCGACATCGTTCGATCTCAACTCCCGGATGCCGAGTTCGCGTTCCTGTCCGCTTGCCATACCGCGGAGCTGACGGACGAGAGTATCGCGGACGAGGTGCTCCATCTTGCTGCGGCCATGCAGTTCTGCGGATTCCGGAGTGTGGTTGGGACCATGTGGGCGATGGCCGATACGGATGGGCGGGACCTGGCTAGGAGTTTTTACCATTCGGTGTTCTCAGATGGCACGCAAGGTACACGCTATTATGAAAGAACAGCAGGTGCGCTTCGAGATGCTGTGGTGAAGCTACGAAGAAAGAGTGGGATGACCTTGGAGCGTTGGGTGAACTACGTTCACTACGGCGCATGATTCGCAGTTCTCGGTTCGTTATCCAGTTTGTCTTGGAGCAGAGATCTTAGTACTAACTGCTGGCCTAGAGCGTGGTGTGGTGGGGAAGAAGTCGTTTTTGTCGGACGTCCCGAGTCGGTTGCGGTGTTTGATACGTTTCGGCCATCTTTGCTCATTCCTATCGACGCATATGCATGGCAATTAATATATCCACTAGCGAGAATAATGAAGAGACAACTCGAGTGAGAATTGAACACACCACATATTCCTTCGACTTCAAACGGTAGGTGGCATCTCGTGCTAGGCGTCAGTGTCGTTGACGGTAGGGTGAAATTCGGGAGGATCTGGGTCTCGTGGTTCCCGCCTTTTACACAACCGTTGACTGTTACGTAAGAGTCAAGGTATCGGAGAAATGATACAATATTTCAATATGGGACACGCGATGGGGCTACTGGCATGAAACGGGGTAGCGATTTGGTTTTAAATCAGGCTTATGGCAGAACAGGAAGAGTGGCATAGAGAATATCTTTAAGTGATATACTCCCACCACCGACGCCGAAGAATATAATAGTGACCACAGTCAGCCAGAAAACCCCCGAGATTCTGGCAGCGAGAAGTGCGGTGAGTAAGATTCTGTATCTGTAGTCATGCGTAGAACATGACCCATTGCTTCAATTCAATGTGCACTAGCCCTTGCGCGCGCTATGCTGAAATCTGACAGCATATCTTGTTAAATTTTCTTCTTCGCCCTGCATTTTGAGCGCTGTTAGACACCACCACAGCGGGCACGGACAACAAACTATAAGCCACAATATCCGCAGATTGGTGTCCAGGACCAGCTGTTGTATCGAAGATCCCCCCCTATAAGCACCGATTGACACACTGGATACACCCATCAGCAACAGACGCACGGAAAAAATAATCCAGTCTATTTTCGCGGCGGACCTTTTGGTCTTCGTAAGTGACTGTGGATTTCACAAGGGAGGGAGTAACGGATGTCGTAGATACAGCCCAGAATGAGGAGCATAACGTCAAGCTTGACGTTCCGTGACGTCTCCAGAAGCAAAAGAAGCAATAAGGTGATGCCAGTTGTGGGTTCAGAATCCAGACCGCGGTGGTGTGGAGACACAGGTCAAGTAAGGTTTACCTGAAAATTCGTTGTTGCTCGCGCACGCCTGTTTCGTTTCGGTTCCCCGTGGCCCCGATAATCGGTATGATATTATGGGAGCGTAAATGTGTGTTATGATCCGTGTAGATGGAGACGGGTCGACAAACGTGTGTAGTCTTATCCAATCCAAATTACCCAATCCATTTTTTTCATGGACCCGAAATGGAAGGCTGATACTCTGAATTCGGGACTTGCCGTGACTTGAAACGCATGGTCGCGATCACGTGTGGCTGTCATGTCCCCGGTGAAATTATTGATTACCACGTTAGGCCACAATGAACCGATGCGATGGGACACCGCTCCCGGGCCCGGCGTGAGGCACTGCACTTGACCGTCACACGGTCAAGGTGTTGTGCCAGTGGGTATATAGGTACACTAGTCCCACCATATCCTAGTATCCTCCCTAGTTGTCCACCGCTGGCACCGCGGCCCTTTTGTCACCCACTTCCAGCTGTTCATCCACCAACTCAGACGCGACACAATTCTGCGATCAACCGTGCGCGTGGAGCAACTTGTGCACCAACATCGCCCTGGCTAGTCAACGAAGCGGTGGCTAGTTAATATTTCCTCAGCTCTACGGGCCCCGGAAATCCTAAACCAGTATCCCAATCTGCCAATTGTGGCGTTCCCTTGCAGCAACCCGGTTTTACAGTAATACAGTAAACCACAAACCCGCTTACCATTGTCGCTTATAATATCCAACCATCGACAGCAGCGCGCGCCGGGTCTTCCATAGTAACCGCACGGCTCACACTCTTTAACTTATACCTAAACCCTTCAACCCAACGCACACCATGGGCCCCGCCCCCGACATCGTCACAGAAGTGCAAGTCGAGCTCGCAGAGCGGCCCGACGACTCTCCCTTACGTTGTGCCTTTGTGTCCCTCTCCGAACACGACGTCGCCCAGCGCCTGACCGCCCTCGCAAAGCCAGAGCGGACCATCTTCAACGCCGCGCGCGGCCACCTCGCGGACGCCGTTGCGTTTCAGCCCTGCACGCGATCTAAATCGCAGGACCGCTTCGTCGTGCGGCAGATCGACGTGCACGGGATGAAGTGGACGTTCACGGGGGTCTTTGACGGTGCGTTGCTCTTTGGCCGCGTGGCAAGGCGGCACGGTCGGGACCCAGTGCTGACGAAAAGTCGGACATGTCTGGTTACCAAGGCCACCTCGGTGATGTCACCGTTGAGCACGCGGCGCACCACCTCCCCATCATCGTCCAAGAGTCGCTCTACAAAGTCATCTCGGGTCCCGACGTACCCATGCCTACGCCCGAGGTCGTGCGCGACATGCTCGCCAAAGGGATCACGGCCTTCGATGATGCCATTGCTGGTGACGTGCTTGAGCTGTTCCCTGGTGGGCTCGCATCGCTTCCGAGCCGCTCCGACGAGGAAATTCAGGCGGTCGTGAACGATTTTGCGGGCCCGAGTGCGGGAGCGAACTATAAGAAGGCCCGCCTCTGCCTCTATGGCACCACCGCGCTCGTCGCGCTCGTCGACCCCACGCATGAGAACTTGTGGGTCGCAAATCTCGGGGATTGCGAAGCCGGTACGTCCGGTCACCTTGTCCATCCCTGGCTCCATTTTTTTTCGCTATACCCGCCTTGGCCCGTGCCGAACGAAAGTCGGCTGACTCCTCCATTATCAGTGCTCGTGACGCCCGATACGGACGGGCGTCCACCTCGTCACGAGGTGCTCAACGTATTGCACAATGGCACCAACCCTGCGGAAATCGCACGTGTCCGGCGTGATCACCCGGGCGAGCCGGACAGCGTGATGAATGGCCGCGTGCTCGGCACGATCGCACCCTTCCGATGTGAGTCTCCCGTTCCGGCCGCAGTTAGCCACACCAACTCATGACTCAATCCGCGGCTCGTCCTATTCACGGCTCGTTTCCCTCCCCTATCATCGGTTCCTTTCCACTCCAGGCATTGGCGACGCACCGTTCAAGCAACCGGCGCTCTTCACGCGGCGCATACTCTACAACCTCTATCCGGGCGTAGCAGACCCGACGCCATGGGAGAACCTCCTCGCGCGCAACTGCACCCCGCCGTACATATCCTCGGAGCCGGACGTCGTCCACCGGCGCCTCGGCCCACGTTCTTTCCTCATCCTTGCCACGGACGGCCTTAGCGAGTTATGCGACGCCGGCGAGGGCGCCGGCCGCGCGGACATGGTCGCCGACTGGGCGCGCTGCGTCGCCGAGGCGGCAGCCGCGGACGCGAAGAAGGGGAAAGGAACGGAGAACCTTGCGTTGCGGCTGCTTCGGCATGTGCTTGGCGGCGAGGACCTCGTGTCTGTCTCGCAGATGGTGACGCTTGATATGGACACCCCGTGGATGGACGACACGACCATTATCGTCCAGGCGTTATAGGCGGCGAATCCATCACCACGCGTCTGCGGGCTATTTTTTTGCGTTCTCGGCTACTTCCCCCTTTATGTGTGCTTTCGTCCTTCTAATAATCGCTCTCTGTGATCCTTTTTTTCTGTCTATCGGCATTGGCTGCGCTATCCTTTGTGCTGTGTCTTTGTCCTTTTTGTCTTGGTCATCGCGTCGAACTGCTCTTGGAAACTTTACACATCAATCACTTAAAGCTTGCATACCGCTCTCTATCACTGCATAGTACGTTATCCTCGCACGTCGATACTCCTTTACAATACAGCACTCTCCCTTTCTCGTATCTCATCAAATAATTACCGTACTTTCTTCCCTTCGTCTCGAATATCTCGTACCCAAATAATATGATACTGAGCCAAATCCCTAATCAGGCAATTATTCTGCATCGTCCCGAGTGGCGAGAGGTGGCAACTTGACTCAACCGACGAGTCGATCCGTCAGTCGATCATACGACCTAAAGTTGTTCTGTTGCAAGTCACGACGGAGAACACTCGGCGAATCCGAAAAACTTTCACTTAATTGTGTCAGATGACGGTGGTTGTTTTTTCTTTCTCATCTCCCTGCCCTCACTCAACCGCCAAAGGTTTTACGACCACCTGGGATGTTTCCTAGCTGGACCCGTCCCCAGGTACTGGGCAGTTGATATTCTAATTCTTTGTTCAAAGGTGCGCGGCGATCGACGACTGTGGCTTTCCCTACCGAAGGGAAGGTCACGTGCCGATCGTAATTTTGCTTCCGAGTTTCGGCGCAACTGTCACATCGCGCGCCCTCGGGCTTCACACCCAATCATGTAGGTATTGATGACCCTCCGTCCAGACCAAAGTCACACTTTTCTCCCTGTCCCCGGCAGAAGGGCAGTCGATTACACCAACGGGAAGCTCGCGTGGGGGAACCTTCGTGCATAGGACTGGGACCGGCAGCCAGCTATCCTCTCTAGGGCATGTATGCAACTCGTCATCGCCTCTTTCTGCGTTGGGCCGGCTCTTCATTCCACGGGGGTGAACGCTCGCAACCGCGTTGACCAGACAACGTGGAGACTACGCCATGGTTGCCAGAACTCCGTAGCACCCTGTTACTGGTGTCAAAGACCTGGAATTCGTACAAAGCCATCTGTGGCCACGGTGTGTCATGTCATGTCGGCGCACAGACAGCAGCAAGATGAGCGAACCTAGGAAATCGTGACCGACAGAGGTGATATGGCCTGAACTGCGGAGGAAAAAATTTGTTGGAGGGGGAAGCCCTGAGGTCACTTTGTCGGCGCTGCAAGACAGCTTTTCCATTCACCCAATTCGTCATGCACCTATTGGGAAGACTACAACGGGCGCGGCGGGAGTGTGATCAGGCCTGATGTTACTAATAGTACAAACCCCCGGACTCCTTGTACTGGTATCTTGATTCCAGCTTGGGCATTAACGGTGATACCTGGCGTGGGGTAGCTTTGCTGAGTCCCCCCAATGATTCTACACAACCTGGTTTGCACCCATTCTGCCGAAAG
>Ga0307512_10007939_pt1 | contig 10428 bp, 9 predicted proteins | sample 14_EM_MG_FD_200267 | JGI IMG/M metagenome (GOLD analysis project Ga0307512, IMG submission 200267) | Populus trichocarpa ectomycorrhiza microbial communities from riparian zone in the Pacific Northwest, United States - 14_EM | ecosystem: Host-associated > Plants > Roots > Unclassified | place... | reverse complement strand
AAGATCAGTATTCCCAAGTCGTTCAATTTGCACACTTCTCGGTCAAAGAGTTTTTGACATCTACCCGCTTTGCCGAAAAACGCGACTCTATTTCCAGCCATTACTACATTTCTATGACACCAGCTCATACTGTCATCACCCAAGCATGTCTGGGTATGCTATTGCACCTAGAGCAAAATGTCACCCAAAACTTCCTAACCCGATTCCCCCTCGCCAAATATGCTGCCAGGCACTGGTTTGAGCATGCTCGGTTTGAGGACGTGTCACAAAACGTGGAGGCAGGGATGAAACAGCTTTTTGACCGGACGAAACCATATCTTTCGATCTGGCTCGGGATACATGACCCAACAAAATCGGGGCCATTTCCACCGCGTGGAACCCCCTTACACTATGCCGCTTTTTGTGGCCTACATGACATTGCAAAAATCTTGGCCACCGAGTACCCAGAGGATGTGAATTCTCAAAGCTTTGATGATGCATTGACGCCTTTGCATCTGACTTTGAAGGAGAAATTTATGGATGTGGCATGGATGCTCATAGAACACGGTGCCAATGTATCTGCTCAAGACAAGGACGGGAGTACTCCGCTGCATTGGGCGTCCATAGGGGGTCATGTGGATGTGGCGCGCATGCTCGTGGAGCGCGGTGCCAACATGTCGACCCAGGACAAGGGCGGGAAGACTGCGCTGCACTGGGCGATCATCAATGGTCATGTGGATTTGGCACGGATGCTCGCGGAACTCGGCGCCGAGGTGTCAGCTCAGGACAAGAACGGGTGGACCCCGCTGCACTGGGCATTCAACGGGGGTCGTGTGGATGTAATACGGGTGCTCGTGGAATGCGGCGCCGACGGGTCAGTCCCGGACAAGCATGGGTGGACACCGCTGCTCTGGGCGTTCAGCAAGGGTTACGTGGATGTGGCACAGATGTTCGTAGAACGCGGCACCAACATGTCAGTCCAGGACGAGTATGGGAGGACACCGCTGCATTGGGCGTCCAGCCGGGGTTATGTGAATGTGGCACTGGCGCTTGTTGACCACGGCGCCGACGGGTCGGCCCAGGACAAAGAAGGGAGGACCGCGTTGCACTGGGCGTCCAGCGGGGGTCATGCAGATGTGGTACGGATCCTCACGGATAGTGGCGCCAACGGGTCGGCCCAGGATAAAGACGGGAGGACTTCACTCCATTGGGCGTCCATTGAGGGTCATGTAGATGTGGCGCGGATACTCGTGAAGCACGGCGCCGACGTGTCAGTCCAGGACGAGTACGGGAGGACTCCGCTGCATTGGGCATTCAGCAAGGGTCATGTGGAGGTAGCACAGATACTCTTGGAGGGCGGCGCCAACGGGTCAACTCAGGACAAGGACGGGAGGACTAGGCTGCATTGGGCATCCATCGGGGGTCATGTGGATGTGGCACGGATGCTCATGGAGACCGGGACCAACGTGTCGGTCCAGGACAAGGATGGGAGGACTCCGCTGCATTGGGCATCCAGCGAGGGTCATGTGGATGTGGTACAAATGCTCATGGAGACCGGCGCCAGGTCGGTCCAGGACAAGGACGGGAGGACTCCGCTGCATTGGGCATCCATAGGGGGGCATGTGGATGTGGCACGCATACTTATGGAGCATGGTGCCAACATGTCTACCCAGGACAAGGGCGGGAGGACTCCGTTGCATTGGGCGTCCATTGGGGGTCATGTGGATGTGGCACAGATGCTTGTGGAGCGCGGCGCAGACATGTCAGTCCGGACCCAGGATGGGAGAACTCCACTGCAATTGGCATCCAGCAAGGGTCATGTGGATGTGGTCCAGATACTCGTGGGCCGCGAGGACCCCCTGCATCAGACGCCTACCTATGCGCCTTCCTTGTCTTTGCCTCCTTCGAATCCGCTGCCTGTTTCCACGTCACCGTCACAATCCTCCGCACGGCTGGCATCAATGCGCACAACTCGGGTTACACTTCCGGATGAACCAAAGGAACTACCTGGTGGTGTCGATGACGAGTTGCCATACTCTGATGATGAAAGCAGAGGAATGTTGGTACTTCCCGACGAGCAACGTCACGCAGGCCCTGTTGAAACACCATGCAGCGCGACTAACTCTCCGAATCTTATCATTGATTTCACAGAGTCTGAACCCCAGGGAGGATCTACGAATGGGGTCATTAGGGGGTATTATGATAGATGTTGCTGTCATCAGTAGCTCTACACTGAGAGTATCTCAATCTCAGAATAAATACACGCATGTCAGGCTCGGGACGACTTCACGAAAATTTCATTGCGTTATGACTGTCGTGCTTAAACAGACGAAAACCTGCATGACAGATGTCCTAGTTCAGTACTTAGCGTCATGAATAGCTATAGACATAGCTCGTCACGCGTCACAGCTCGTAGTTGTGGTTGAGGGAAACACTGTGGGCATGTGCCTGCGATCTCATTCTCTCCCTCGCCGCTCGCGAGGGCCTCCCCGATGGCCTCACACGCATTCATCGTGCGCACCGAATTTTTCCCAGGGTAATACCACGCCGACAGTCCCTGCACGGTTGATTTTTGCTTGGTCGCCCAAAAGCACGAAGCGTAGACATATGGAAAAGGATCTTGCGATCATGATATAGAACGACACGAAGATCCAGCCCTCCGCCCAGTTCGTCCTGGCGTCCACCGTGACGGACTTGACGAGTAAGCACGCCCCGACGAGAAGAACGACCTCGAACAGATTTAAGTGAAGTGGCTCTTTTAGTCGCGTCGGTGAGCCCATTAGACGAAGAGGCACTTACCAAAGAGCAGGGAAATCAGCTTGTCCAGCCACCAGCCACGCAACGGACAAATGGCATCCAGAAAAGCGGGAACTAGATGCTCAAGTCGGTCGCATGCGCTCCATCGAGGATGCCGGGAATCGATGGCACGCGGAAGAAGTGGCGCAGGCAGGAGCAGATGAAGAACCAGGCGTGAGCTTTGGATCAGTATCAGCAGAGAAGGACATGGTTGGAGGGAGGACGATGCCGAACCATCTATAAGAAAAAGTTGAGCATGCAAGAGCATACCACCGATACATGCCCAGGGGTTTACTTCGGGACCTGCAATTTCAAGCTTTCGTTCCCTTTCCAGTGCCTCCTGCGGGATACCCATTACGAGTATCACCTCAAAGCCACCACTGATGCGGAGGAAGTCGTCACGGTGAGAATATGTCTGGCTTGTGGAGTTGCAGTTTCTGTCCCTATACTCTAGCGCCGCCGATGAGGAATACCGTTCCGGGTACGAGTAGTAGCCCAATGCTCGTTCCTCGAAATATGCTCGACGCCCTGGCCGCGAGTTCTGCAGCGTCGGCGACACGTGGAGGACGTCGCGCAACGTTGTGCGTGACTTGGCAAAACTTGCGCCTACACTTAAGGGTAAGCCTTCGAAACAACTGGGGAAAGACATGCCTCGCTGGCTGCGACACGAGACCAAGGCCCTCCGAGACCAGGAGGAAGCAAAATGAACTCGTGACAGAACAATGGTTCGACCCAGCGGATCTGTATCCTGAACAGACGAACAGACCCTCATTCTTGCAGAGCGAACCATCCTGAGACACCCTTTCAAGTTCAAGGATCGTCGCAGATATACAATGAACTCCTGTGGCGACGAAGTGAGTGCATCAGGAAAAACCCAGTACTGAAGCGAGGTTAAGCGAAGATAATTTAACACTCGTTAGTGATTTAGCTCCATTATCATCGCTTTGTTTAATTTAGACATAATTTAGACATAATTTCCGTAAATGACCAGTATGATAGGGAGGCCGGGGGTGAGGTTCGGTTGTTTGATAGGGAATAAATAGAAGAACCGGCACACATTCCCCACTTGAAGCGCTGCAATTACGCAATGCCGTCTGCGGATCCGCCTTGTACATGTCAGATTGACAGACTTTGCCCTCTGCAAAAAGGTGAATCTATGTAACCGTACGGGTGGGCGGTTTCAGCGCAGAGGACGACGAGCGGGCGCGAACAAATGAACGACTGGGAAAAACAGGACACGCACCCATGCGCCCGCGCGTATCTTTTCTATCGCGAGGTTGACGACGGGTTGGTATATGCCCGCGCTGCGAAACGTCTCGATAACTTGTCCTTTCCGAAAAAAGGCTGGAAGGACACTACAAGTGTCTTTGTTTGAAGGGAAGCGTTCGAGGGGATCGTGAATGATGAATGACGATGGATCAACAGAGAGAAGGGAGGGAGGAGCAGGGCCCGCGCCTTACGGGTTCGTGAACATGATATCTGACGCGCCGACGCCCAGCGCGCCATGTGGAAACGCAGGTACATCCGTGCCAGGAGGATTCCCCATGTGAGGGGATCGTCAAGCCTAGAAGCGTCATATAGACGCCCACATATAAGCGTTAAACACGTCGGCGATGTATAGAAAAAATGGCGCACCACGTCGAGAGATGGTTACAGACTTGAGAGGCCGCATGTGAGAAACAACTTCAGCCGTCGTGGTAGGGACCTTGATTCTGACCCGTGATGGCGCCTGTCCGTGCTTTCTCTCTGGGCTGTTCAACGCGTCGAGGAGGGAAGGCAGGCCGCAGACGGAGATGGAACAGAGACCTGACTTGAGGTATGCTTTGCCTTTGAGCACGACATCGGCGACTGTTACCACGTTCTCCTAGAAGACGAAGGAGAACGTGAGACGAAGGACAGAAAAAAAAAACAATAAAGGACGCACTGGGATACCTCGCCCTACATGGCTTGCGAAAATTGAGAACACCAAATGCGAGGGATTCGTGAAGGGCTTAAATTGAAACCCATAGAATATATGTCTTCGGCCGGAAGGACGCTTAGAATATCGAAATCCGCCAAAGGGGTCGTTCAAGCGGATGTTCAACGTTCAACGTCGAACGAAACAGGATCAATGCGGGCAAGCCCTAACGGGCAGCTGGCCCACGGGACTTCGTCCATCCCCTAACCGCCAAGCGAGATGTTACTGAATGACGGACTACAACAATCCCATGCTGTGCGAAACGTCGATGAGGCGGGCAGCTGGCTGAGGTGAATAAGTGAGCCAGGGATTGAATGTGTACAGTATCAAATTTGAAGCAGCTTAGACATCACGGGCGACTCACCAACGTTTTTTCAGGGTCGGTTCTCATCTTATTCCCATTCTCCGAACCAGGAGATTCTAAGATCGTCAAGGGCGGAGGGGGGCGGGAGAGAGAGTTGGTCAGGGTGATGGTGCATATGGTTCTGAAGGTGTTGAGGATGAGGTGTGAAGTCCGCGGTGGTGTGGCCTCGAATATGGCCCACTTTCAACGTCTGAACTACGCAAGATGGATGTAGAGTCATGCGCGACGAGATAGATGGTATCGTCCCAACGCACTTAGAGTAACGAGATGCAAGGGTCAAGGGCAACAATTATATGAGGATGGTAGGGAGGACACGCACCAACTGAAAGATAGTTTCACCTTCAGGCCCATAGTACTAGATGGCTTTCTTCAACTCGAGCGCATGGTTGCACCGCGAAGTGGAGTGGAAGACCGAGCTGGGCTGGGAGGGATGTGGCCTCGACCACCAGTGATGGAATCAGGGACGGGAAACAGGACCCGGCCTTCCGAGTTCCCTTACCCCGTCGCGACTCCCACTTCAGCTTCTCCGTGTGATCCACGCGCTCTTGCTCCGATGCCCGACAGTTGCTCGATCTTGAAACCGTATTCCTACCCTCATGCATGTATGGATGAAGGTTGAACTCTTTTTTCGTCTCCCTTCATGTTACATGGGTACACCACTATAATGAGACACAGCGTTGTATGCGTGTGATATAGTCAACTACAGAATGTTACGAATCCTTTTTTTCTTGTTTCCATTTGCGGAATTACGAAAAGCCTTGAGCGTATCAGCGTATCAGGCGTATCAGGCCTATATCAGGTTTCTACGAGGGGTATGTACTGGCTGGCCTCGTTTAATCTTCCCAGCATGAGTTCAAGCGTCTGTGCGGGGGTCGAAAGTGACCGTCCGCCGGGAACGCTTCTCGGCGCGTGTGGTAGGGCCATAGGCGGCATAGAGGGGTGCTTCTGGGTTTGCGAACCGGGCGTCTCCAGTGCGTCTCCTGAGCCTGGACCGATGGGCCTGGGCCGGCAACCCCCGGTGCTGGCGTTCGAGACCCTGCCATGGGCGCCTTGCTGCGCGCTGCCAACTTGGCTTTCATTTCAAGTTTTGCGGAGGGAGGGCTGTTGGGAATCCTTCCCTCAGAGATGGGGGCCGTAGGATGATAAAAAGACGAGGAATGAGGATCCTCACCAACCGAATGTGCGCAATCCCCCGTGCGTGCGTTACAGTGTTGTACTGCACGTGTCTTACTCCAAAATTCCAGACACCTCACCTCAATAGTATCGCACAGCGAGATCTGCCATGTGGGCCTCGCAAATGAAACGACATCCCTGTTGATTTTAACGCATGGGATTGCAATCCTCGTTACTCAAAAAAGCACTCCAGTCAGTTCCAATCATTTTGCCAAGAAAAACATGTGAGATCTCCAACAGTCAAAGGAGACATTCCTTTGCAGTAGGTTATCGTGGTACGCCACCCTCACGCCCAACCTCCTTCAAGCACCCCCTCCCCTTGAACCGCAAGAACAGCTCGGTCAACTCGGAGTTGTACCTATTTGTGAGGGATCCGCTTTGGCCGCGTCATTATTGGATTGTCGAAGAGCCTCCACGCTTTGCCTGTGTGCGTGTGCGTGTGCGTGTGTGTGTGTGCGTGTGTGTGTACGACGTCGAAGGACGCGATAAATGCGAGTTTGGTAAGTTATGTTCGGACAGGTCTCTGAGGATATAGGGAGGGGTGCCTACTTCGGCTAGCTAAACTCCGTTGGCAGTGTCGACGACGCTGGCCTAAAAGTGGGGTCTTAGTTTCCTCCCCCCGGTACAGGCGACAGGTGATCGATGCCAGATCTATATCCGTGCGTTTGGTTAGGTCAAGACAGCGGGGTACGCCCGCGCGACGCACATGACACAGGAAGAACAAGCATGACGCGGGTCGGAAGACGCGGGCAGACTCTGCCGAGCACCTTGAGATGGTTTCCCATCTGACAAGTAGGGCGTGGCAAGACGTTTGTAGGATCTTGCAAGGATGCCAGGTACCTGATGCTGCAGGGCTCCTTGGAGGCCGGTAGGGGCAGTAGTAAGGTAGCGTGGGGCAATTAAGAGGATGTCATCAAAGGTATGGGTGATGTGCAGGCGGATGGGCTGCGGTGCTGCACTGGTGCAGTGGGGTGACGGAGAACGAGATGGGATGTGAGGCGATCATGGCATCCGGCACCCCAGGGCCGATCGACAATGCTTTGAATCTTGAGCGTGCCACCGCCACCCCCGTGCGCAATCCCAAAGTTGCTAGATTTGCTGTTCGTCTGTGCGTTCTGTCAGTTGAAGTGATTGTCTGAGGACAGGTAAAAATTCTACCAGTACGCACCAAAGTCCACGAAATACGGATCCCGCATACGCTGCTACTGAAAAGTTCCGTATGAGAAGTCAGAGACTCGTCGCGCTTGTGCTCGCTCAAGGAATATTGTTGTGCTCCACGTCCACCGTGGCTTTGCCTGGCCTGGAAACGAAAGTCCCCAAAATCCAAAATCAAACCATGGTCACGTGTCGTGTGGTGGTCACATCGCTTCCACATCCTGTCGCGCCAAGTTGAACTGAACCTACGATACCGTACAGTGATACTTTTTTGAAATACGATTTTCTCTCTTCCCCAACCTCTGTTACTGGCTCCCGTCCAACCTCTATAAGCAACTAATAAAGTCAAATAAACCGGAACTATATTCTCTTTCCCGCCGCGCCTCACCACCTCACTGGTATTTCGTCAATTTCTTGCCCTTGGGATGTCTGGCGTCACCGTCCTTCAAGTTCTGGACTTTCTACGACGTTCAATAATCTCCCACTCGTGCCAGACCAAAACCGTTGCTCGGCGCTTGACCACAACTTACGCCCATCTTTTTGAGGTTATCACCCGATCAATCACCACCCCATCACCTCGTGCCCGCGTGCAAACATGGAACTTGGACACATCGACGACGCAGGGTACTGATCTCCGCCCTTCCCCTCTAACCCTCTGCCCACTACCTCCATTATTACTCACTCTCAGCTATCGAATCCCCTTCCCAAAAACCCCATTCCTCCCCTGCTTGTGATATGACTGACCAGCCAGGATCGGCTCGTTTTCAAGCCCTCTTAGAGTCTGCCGTACAGGCTTATGAGAAAAGGGCGGGCGTCAAATTGGCCGACTCAGAAGATTCACTCGCCATGCGACTACAGTATTGCCACTCCATCGATGACATTGCTACCTTGCTGCAAGGCCAAGCACAGGCCATCGACGATTTCCAACAACATGACAGAATCTTCAAGTCGATTCGGAATACTGTATCACTTTTATCCCCGATTTCTTCCATTACCTCCATCGCCGATAACGCCGGCCTGGTACGTCGGAAAGTGCTCATGGCCTGTTTTACTCTGACCGTTTTTACAGACATTGCTGCCACATGCAACGGCGATACAGGCTATTCTCGGTATCCTACTGAAGGTATGTGCCGTCCTTGAGCTCATATTGATATGCTTCTGACGTCCAATCGAACCAGGCGGCCAACGACGTAGTTACGAGTTACGACGTACTCGCCGATATGCTCGAGTCAATCGAGCACTTTGTCAACCGTCTCAGGATATATACAGAGACGTCCCACTCCATGCCCGCAGTGGACAAGATAGTGGTCAATTTGATGGTGGAGCTGATCTCCACGCTCGCTCTGGTGACCGGAAAACTCAAGAAGCGACGATTGCGTGAGTCCTTTCTCGCCAATGTGTTACCTTACTCAGCATGGCGCAGTCAAATGGATAAGGAATTTCTTCGGGGTCAAGGACATCAACGCAGCACGGCAGAAGCTCGAGCGACTCCTGCAAGAAGAGGACCGGGCTGTCGGAGCCCAGACCCTCGGGCTTGTAGACGGTGAGCGAATACCCTCAGGTCGTAATCCGCCATCTATTGAATACCCTCCTACTCCAAGGTAACAAATCAGTGCTCGGTACGTTTAACATATTTGTTGGTGATCAATGAAATAGTTCCGTTTCTGACCGAGCGCTAGATCAAATGAAACGTCAGTCATCTCCTAACGTTGGCCAACAATGCCTGGAATCACTGAGGTACTCTGACAGGTGATGAGTTACTGAGTAAAATTCATAATTGGCTCTCTCCCCCCGATCCTTGGAAAAACTACAACATCGCCCGCGGATCACGATATAGCGATACCGGCGAGTGGTTCGTTAAGGGTGACACATTCTCTAAATGGAAGGATTCTGGACCGAGTTCACTACTGTGGATCCACGGTAAACGTCAGTTACTGCCCAGTGCTCACATTGTCGTACAAAGACTAATGTTTTCTCCTTTCATAGCGGGCTCTGGGAAGAGCGTCCTCTGGTGAGTGGACCCCTGGATTTTTTTTTTCTGGAGAACTTACAGTGTCGGCTAGTTCCGTAGTCATTGAGGAAATCAAGACTATACAGAAATCTGGGCTTGCATCTCTCGCAATGTATTACTATGATTTCAGGGAGGATCAGAAGAAGGACCTCCGTGGGCTGCTCTCTTCCATGCTGTTCCAGCTCTGTGACCAGTCCGATTCCTACCATAGTATCCTTTCCACCTTCTATTCGACACACCTCAAAGGTGCACAAAGCCCCAGCGACGACGATCTTATTCGTTGTTTAATGGACTTGTTGAGACACCCTGGATCACAACCGATTTATCTGATCGTAGATGCATTGGACGAATGTCCGAGCACATCCTCTTTGTCATCTCCCCGCGAGAAGCTTCTGTCGCTTCTGGAGGACCTTGCCGAGGCACAGCTCCCAAACCTGCGTATATGCGTGACGAGCCGACCTGAGGTCGACATCAAGGTTATCTTAGAGCCTCTAGCATTCTGTTCTCTTTCGATACACGATGCGAGTGGACAACAGAAGGACATCAGGGATTATATCGAGTCTATTGTTAATACGAACAAAAAGATGCGAAACTGGAACTCGCAGCACAAGCAACTTGTGATCGATGTCCTGGCGAGAAAAGCTGACGGGATGTAAGGTATTAATGTCCTATTTCTTTACGTCTCTCACCGGCACCTTTCTGGTAGGTTCAGATGGGTGTATTGCCAGCTCGAATACCTTGCCGACTGCCCCCCGGTGGGCATCCAACGTGCTCTGGACGAATTACCTTCGACCCTCGATGAGACATACGAACGCACCTTGCGAGAGATCAAGGACACGAACTCGGAATATGCCCGACGACTCCTTCAATGCGTCGCAGTCGCTTCCCGCCCACTCCAAGTTGATGAACTGGCGGAAATTCTCGCATTTGATTTCAAGGGACCTATTCCGGCATTTCGCGAAGAGTGTCGCCTGAAAAACCCGGTAGAAGCAG
>Ga0307512_10007938_pt1 | contig 10429 bp, 8 predicted proteins | sample 14_EM_MG_FD_200267 | JGI IMG/M metagenome (GOLD analysis project Ga0307512, IMG submission 200267) | Populus trichocarpa ectomycorrhiza microbial communities from riparian zone in the Pacific Northwest, United States - 14_EM | ecosystem: Host-associated > Plants > Roots > Unclassified | place... | reverse complement strand
GAATCGATGAAACTCTTCTCCCTCATTTTTGTGATCACCGACATCACTGTTTGTGGTGACTAAGCTAGGTCGGAACACAAAGGCGGCAACTTTCCAGGAACTTGCGCGGACACCGTTGCGGACCTGTGTAACTACAGCAGAGCGGATTTTATCCTCGCCTCATGATTGCCGTTTGCCCCGACTTTGTTCGCAGATGCTTCGATCAAGATTAGCAGCATCTTCGTCCACCAGAAATCCTAGACTTCCCCCCCCCCCTTTGTCTTCGGTATCATTTCTCTATAGACCCGTGGAATTAACGCGTACGACAACCCATTCATTTCCGCCACCGGTTAGACGCGTCTTTCCTTTTAGCTAAACTTCTCGATGTATAGCACGCGTCGCTTTCTTGATCACGTACGTATAATTTGGCACGTTGTTCATTTATTCATGGAACTACAGTCCCCCCCTGGATCGCATTTTTGTCACTACACCGGTGTCACGATCCGGACAACCCGGGGACTTACCCACACCGGAATGCATAGTCTTCGTGGGGTACGTTGGACAAGGTCCAACCAAGCCGGCGGGACTCGACCGTTCAGCACCCTGACAAATCCTGACGTTGCGGTCGGACGCATGACAGCAACGACTTGCGTGGGTAGTCGTTCACCAACGTGGTATAAGTGACAGGGAAGCAAGCAGTTCAGGATGCAGATCAATTATAAGTAGCGGGACAACAGACATGCGAAACGATATGGATGAGCATGGGATATCGATAAAGGGAGGGATTGGGATAGTAGTCGTATTCGACGTTACGATGGATGGGGTGAGGGGAGGTATTGGTGACTTTCGTGGGGATACATTTGAAGAACTTGACGGGACTGTCGGTGCTTTCATTCGATTCCCTGAGCTTAGAATAAAGAGTGAATACACGTAGGAAGCGGCGCCATTTGCAGGAGCTTACAGTTGAATCCTGATTGATCAGGGGCAACCTGACTGTCCAGTTCCTTTTGTATCCGCTGGACAAGCCTTCTACGTATCTCCATGTCCCTCGCAGCCCCGAGCTTCTCGTAAACGTCAACGGCGCGCAGAGCCTCGGTCTTCGCTTCTTCAAGCCTGCGCTGCCCGCGCCAAATATCAGCCCGCAACCTCATCGCAAGGCCCAGGTGGTATGTGTTATTGATCGCGTGTGACTTGGCGTAGTCAAGGTGAGTGTGTGCGTCATCGAACCTGCTTTTATCGAGAAACAGTTGTCCCAGGGAACAATGAACCCAGAACAGGGCGTCGTGCCAGCTGAAAGAAGACGTGATTCCGAGGGCTAGCTCGAGATGGTGAATGGCCTTCTCGGTCTCGCCCTTGGATCGGTATATCTCGCCAAGAACAATATGAGTTTCGCAGGCCAGATATTGTTCGCCTTTCCCTGCACAGAGATTGATCGCGTGGGATGCGGCTTCTTCTGCGGCGTCGAGCTGTTTGTCGTTATGCAACACTCGAGCCTGCCGTATTCCTTCCTCAGGGAGGTCCATTCGTCGATTTGCATCAGATAGGTCCCTCAATACCTGAGCGACCCCCCAGACATTCCCCCGCTCTCTCTGAAGCTTTGAGGCATGAGTAAGGAGTCGTTTGCATTCCACATAATTTCCAACCGAGTAAAACAACCGTGAGAGCACAAGTAAGCATTCTGGCTTGGAGCTGTGGTCGTCCGGGAGCCAGCACCAATGAGAGCGATTGGAGTAAGGTTTTCGGCGAAACCGATGATCCCCTCGATCAATTCGTCGCGCCCGAAACAGGTCCTCGGCGCTGGTGGAGGTGATTCACCGGGTAGGCTGGATACGAGTTTAGGAGGCTGTATTCATTAGTAACTCAGATCTCTGACACGGTTCGAACCTTGCTACTCACTTGGCAATCGATGAGAGCGGCTTGGATCTCATCCATGAGTTTGGACAAAACCTTGGCATCCTCACTGCCCCCAATGTAACCCGCGCCCTCGATGCGACCAGATATATCTCGGAGCTTGTCTTTGATTTGTTTCAGCGCACTAGAGAGGATTCAATGTTGGGTTCAACAAAGAGGGACCGAAATAACCGACGCGAATGGTGGGGCATCGCCTTGTGTTGACTGGGGTTTACGGACTGCATCTTCACCATTTGTCCCCAAGCCCAGCTTATCCAGCCATTTCAACAGAGTGTCGATCTTTTCCCTCGTCACAGATGACTCCTTCTGGCGGGTCAGGCGGGTACTTTGTCGGAGGGCCGGGAACGTACCTCGTGCTGTAACAGTAGCATTTCAATGGAAGGAATGCACAACCAGGCAGTTTGTTAGTCCTGAGGCCGAAGGCATCGATGAGCGGTCTTACAATTAGTCTCCTGATTTCACGGAGTATCGATTGTTCTGGTGATACCTGTTTTAATCATATCAACGCTAGCTGTGGCGTTATGCGGTTTACGCTCACCACCGGTTGTTCGAAAGCAGGTCGTAATCCAACGCGCCCGCTCGGGCCAGAAGCCCCTCGAAAGGGGGTAGACATGAGATTCCCAGTGACTGTAGAACGCGATATCGAGGGAGGAAGGATGCCGTATACAAGATGGAGGTGCTAGAAACACGAGGTGTATACTTGTAGTACCCCAATCACAGCATCAGGTGAAGCGCTAGTCTGAACCGGTGTGAATGATCGCAGCGAGTGACATCCTGAGAAACCGAAGGATCTCATGAGTTCATCTCCTCAAAATTTGAGACGGTGGGAGGATCACCGTGGGGCTCAGTCCTTAGCTTCAGGTCGCTGGACTTGGCGAATTCGATGACCCAAAATCAAAGAAAAATTGACTCGCAGTGTATGAAGAGGAATCCGAACTATTCAAGCCCCAGATTTTGAACAACAAGTCGGCGGAAATCTGGCCTGGGTGACCGCGGATATTCAGGGAATATGTTGGAACCAAACCCTCATCGATTCATTAACGACATGGTGAATATCGAACTTACCGACGGTGATGGCCGTCGGTAGGTACGCGCTCGTAACCGACATCCGAGTGGATGGATGCATCGTGCAGTGCACAATTTGTTTTCATGGGGAGCTCGCAGCCACCAGTGTAGACAGTTCAGCTCAGTGAGTTACACACAGAGGCAGCAACACACAGCCAACGGCTCGCTTCCACTCACAGTAAACGACCACCCAAGCGCGCGCGCCGATTGATCATAAGAGAGAAAAAATCAAGAGGGGGACAAGGTTTTCGGGAACGACTGTAAATCTGGGTGGGCAATAAACAAACGGAGTCTTTTAAGCAGATTACGAGGCATGTACAATGGACGCCTAATGGCCTGATAGAAAGCAATGAGACAAAGAGGTAAGGTATGCGACGAGAGTACACGTGTATGGGTTATGGCGATCTGTGAAAGCACTTAGACGGTGCTAGTCCTTCCATCCAACTGGCCAGTAAGCGGACCAGACTGCTTCAGATAAGCAACGAAAACCTCGTCCTGCGTGTCCAAGGAAACGAAGTCGCTCTGCTTGGGCCAGAAGTTGTCACCTCCATTGGCCAAGAAATCCCAGGTGGCGATCTTGTAGGTGGTAGCATCGGAAGCACTAAGTGGTTTATCATTGATGGAGAGCTCGACGAGGCGGGATCCGACGGCAGCGGTAGGGTTGTACTTGAACTTTATATTCTTGGAAACTTGAACGAATGAGGTGACGATTTGACCGTTGAACTGGGAAACCTTGGAGACAATACTCTCGAAGGACTTCCAAAGATCGCCGCCAGTGAAGGTGAGATCCACAACGGCGTTCCCGAAGGGCATAGTGGTGAGCACCTGACCGAGGGTGATGTCTCCAGCATCGATCGAGGCGCGGTATCCACCGGAGTTGGTGATGGCGGCGTCGATGTTGGATCCACGGTACCATTGCACGGCGTCGGAGACGACATCACCGATGTTACATTCACCTTGCTGGCAAGTGGATTTGTTGAGGAGAACGTTGGTCTTTCCGACAACCTGCTTGGAGAACTCGAGGAAAGGAGCAGCCCATTCGCGGACCTGAGCCTGGAGCTTTGTGTCGACGATGGTGGTGTTGATCATATGGATCGGAGCGCCAGTGAACTTGATGATACGACCCTCCATGTCGAAGCTGATGTCGAGAGCACCGAGGTATTCACCCCACCTGTAGGCGGTGACAACGAAGACCTCCTCGCCATCCAAGTTCTTTTCGATAGTGGGGTAGGGGCCCTGAGCGCCGGTGAAGTTCCCGAGGGGGGTGTGGGAGTGACCGCCGATGATGAGATAGAGACCCTTGGTGTTCTGGGCGAGTTTCATATCCTCGTCGTAACCGATGTGGGTCATTGCGACGATGCGCTTGGCCAACTTCTTCTCCCTGATAAAGTCGATAGTTTTCTGCATTGTCTCAGTTACATTGAGAAACTTGGTTCCGGGGCCTGGGCTGGAAATTCCGGGAGTGGCCTCAGTGGTGATGCCGATAACGGCAAGGTCGTACTCCTTGAAGATCTTGTACGGTTGGATGTACTTCATAAGATCGGTATTGTTACTCTGGATGTTGGCGCAAACAGTCGGGAAGGTGAAGTTTTTCAACTGAAATCACGAGTTGGGTTAGATGGGACTCAGTGAGGTTGAGAGTAACTGGTAACGCACGAATTGGGCGAGATAGTCATCACCACGATCGAATTCGTGATTTCCCAAGACGAAAGCATCGAAACCGAGTTGGTTGATGGTCTGTGCGATCTTTTCACCCCCGTAGTAAGAGAAGTACAAGGTTCCCTGCGAGCAACATGTCAGGAAATCACGGAGCGGATCAAGACCGGAACGCGAACCTGGAACTCGTCACCGATGTTGAGGAACAAGCTGTTCTTCTTCTGTGGCCTTAAGTAGTCTATCGTGGCCTTAATACTGGGATATCCACCATAGCATCCGAGGGTCAAGTCGGTGCAGTTATCACCGGAGGATCGGAAGCGGTCCAAATGAGCGTGAACGTCGTTGACGTGGAAGAGAGTAATATCAAAAGTCTTGTCGTCTCCGTGTCCATCCTCACCGCGACGCTCAGATTCAAGAATGTGGGCTTGGACACCGTCGTCGCGAACGATTACAGCGGCGTAGGTGAAGACCAAGAAAACGACTGGGAGAAAGAGGGAAGTGACCCTCATGGTGGACCAACTAGAGTGGAGGGAAGAGGAAGAGCTGGCGCCAAAGAGGAGAAGAAGACGAACCTAGGTGATATATACCTATAGATGCGGGGTTGGGATCAACTGGACCATATGGGATGATTCGAAATCCAAGTACAACATGTGGGTTTTTGACGCCCTCAAAGTAGACGGTTAATCAGAGAAATCAACGGTTATTGCCCCATTGTGTCAACCGTCATCGCTATCTCTTGGCGAGCCGTCCCGCTCACACAGTGGGGCATGATATGGATCGTAGTGGTGAGAAGCGATCTGACAAGCAGCGGTCTGGATGGCTAAGCAGCTGATCGATAGTAGTTTTGCGAACCCATGTGTAGGGATATCTGGCTCACTCAGGTATTTTTTCTTCAAACGTTCGTCCATCGTGGTGGGGGCTATGTCGCTAGGGATAATTGGAATCCACGTTTACTAATGCGCCTTGCGCGGGTTTTGATAAAGATGATGCACAGTTGTCGCATGCGAGCACGCAAAGGTGGCAGGGGAGTCACAGATCTCCATCCTAGGACCGGAACGCTACAAGGCGACATTGGCCTGGTGGCCAGGTACCCACTCCTGAACACCATTGCCTGTACTACTTGTGCTTGAAGCTGTAAGCTTTAAACTTTAAGCTCTAAGTTGGACTTCGGAAAATAATATTCTTGAAACCGTCGCTTGGGCTGGCCTCTCAGCGCACTTTCTGGGGTTCTCTTCGTCTTCTCACTAGAGCTATAGACTGGGAGACTGTGACGGAGTTAACCAACCTCAACCCCTGAGCGGAGTGAGCTGCAGGTCGGACGGTAGTTCATTTGTAGATCAGCTGTCCTTCTTCTGACTTTCCAGTCCATGAGTCGAGGAAATGGAGAGACATTATGCTGGAACCCAGCCTCAAGTTCAGAGGTGGAGAGGGGAGGGTACAGGGGGGAGGATGGCTCTGGAGACGTGAGGTCCGAGTGGTTGACGGCCACACTCGTCACCTTGCGGCGTTGGTCGAGTCTGGGTGTCGCAAACCTCGGGTTCACACATTAGAATTATTAAAAATTTGGTGGTAAGTAACCTCGAGGAGGACAGTGAGTGAGTGTAGGAGGGGATGATTCGATCGGAGTCTGAAATTCACAAGAGCCTTACCAACGGACGCCCTCGTCGACTCACCAGAGACCATGTCCGCTCCCTCATCTCCCCGTCTCGTCGACTCTTTCACCGCACCAAAAGAGGTTCTGCAAGAGTTCGCAGACCTCGCAGAAGAAGAGGATCACGACCCCTTCGCCGAAACAGCCAAAACACGGCAAATCGCTGCACGTCAAGGCGATTACCATCTCCGAAGGTTCGACCGTTCCGCCTACGATAGCGCTGACGCTTTCGCCGCCCAGCAAGATGGTACAGTGGTCGAGGGAGGTTACAAGGACGCTATGAGGCTGCAAATGTTGGAGAAAGAAGAGGCGAGGGTGAGGAAACTCATTGTGGAGAAGGAAAGTAAGGACAGAGAGGAAGGTGGAGACAAAATGGACCTCGATAGGACTCCTCCTAGGGCAGAGCTCGACGAGGCTGAGAAGATTTTGGCTGAGGCTGCTGCCGCTGCCGCTACTGCGAGTTCTGGGAAGAGGAAGCGGAGATGGGATGTTGCGGATGGCGCTGGGGAGACTGCGGATGTCAAGATGGAGGAGACCGAATCTGCCACAGATGCCGCTCCCAAAAAGCGTCGGTCTCGATGGGATGCTGCCCCTACCGATGCTACCGAGGCTCCCAAACGTTCTCGATGGGATCAGACCCCCCACCAACTCCCCAACGACGCACCCATGGTTCCCATCATCATGAATGCCCCTGGTTTCATGCAGGACGACAAACACAATCGTTACCTCACTGACGAGGAACTCGATGCTCTCCTTCCGACCTCCGGCTACGCGATTGTCACTCCACCTCCTGGTTATGCACCTGCTGTCGCTCCTCGAAAACTTCAGGCTGCGTCCGTCACGACCATTGGAGGTTTCGAGATCAAGGAAGGTTCTGACGCTGCCGCTATGGCCGCCGCCGCAGGACTAGCTCCCGAACTTCCCACCGAGATCCCCGGTGTCGGGAACCTCGCGTTCTTCAAGGCGGAGGACGCTCAATACTTTGCCAAAATTCTCAAGGAGGAGGATGAAACGGAGCTCTCCATTGATGAAATGAAGGAGCGCAAGATCATGCGACTCCTTCTCAAAATCAAGAACGGTACCCCTCCCGTCCGTAAAACCGCGCTTCGACAGATTACAGATAAAGCTCGGGAGTTTGGTGCCGGCCCCCTCTTCGACAAGATCCTCCCTCTCCTTATGGAGCGTACACTTGAGGACCAGGAACGCCACTTGCTTGTCAAGGTCATTGACCGTGTCCTTTACAAACTCGATGATCTCGTCCGACCTTACGTTCACAGGATTCTCGTTGTCATCGAACCCCTCCTTATCGACGAAGACTACTACGCCCGTGTCGAAGGCCGTGAGATTATCTCCAACCTCTCGAAAGCTGCCGGTCTCGCCCACATGATCTCCACTATGCGACCCGATATCGACCACGCCGACGAGTATGTAAGGAACACTACCGCTCGTGCCTTCTCTGTCGTCGCTTCCGCTCTCGGTATTCCCTCTCTCCTTCCCTTCCTCAAAGCCGTATGCCGAAGCAAGAAGTCATGGCAGGCCCGACACACCGGCGTCCGTATCATCCAACAAATTGCTATCATGATGGGATGCGCTGTCCTACCTCACCTTCGGAATCTCGTTGACTGTATCGCCCACGGCCTTTCTGACGAGCAGCAAAAGGTCAAGACGATGACTGCTTTAGCTATTGCTGCTCTCGCCGAAGCCGCCGCACCTTATGGTATCGAGTCCTTCGACAACGTCCTGAAGCCCCTCTGGACAGGTATCCGCGTTCACCGAGGAAAGTCCCTCGCGGCATTCCTGAAAGCTATCGGTTTCATCCTCCCCCTCATGGACCCGGAATACGTCTCCTATTATATCAAGGAAGTGACGATCATCCTCATTCGAGAGTTCCAGACCTCGGACGAGGAGATGAAGAAGATCGTCCTCAAGGTTGTCCAACAGTGTGCCGCGACGGAGGGTGTCACGCCTCAGTACATCAAGCAGGACATCTTACCTGACTTTTTCAAGAGTTTCTGGGTTAGGAGGATGGCGTTGGACAGGAGGAACTATCGACAGGTAGTCGATACCACCGTTGAACTGGCCCAGAAGTCAGGTGTTGCGGAGATCGTCGGGAGGATCGTGAACGACTTAAAGGACGAGGCAGAACCCTACAGGAAGATGGTCATGGAGACGATCACCAAGGTCGTTGCTTCCCTCGGTGCTTCCGACATTAATGAGCGGTTGGAGATCCAGCTCGTGGACGGTATCATTTATTCGTTCCAGGAGCAGACGACGGAGGACCAGGTCATGTTGGATGGTTTCGGAACCGTCGTCAATGCCCTCGGTGAGTTCTTGTTACCTATAGCCTACCCACAACTAAAATATCGGTTTAGGAATCCGTGTCAAGCCTTACCTTACCCAGATCGTCTCCACGATCCTCTGGCGTCTCAACAACAAGAGCGCCAAAGTTCGTCAACAAGCCGCTGATCTCACTTCTCGCCTCGCTGTTGTCATAAAGCAGTGCGGTGAAGATCAACTCCTCAACAAACTCGGATTGGTGTTGTTCGAGCAGCTTGGTGAAGAGTATCCCGACACACTTGGTAGCATCATCGCTGCAGAGGGTGCCATCGCAAACGTGGTGGGTATGACGCAGATGAATCCGCCCGTCAAGGACCTTTGTGAGTCTACTCTTGGTCCCCTGGAGAAACCTCGTGACTAATTTTCTTCTCCGCAGTGCCCCGAATGACACCAATTTTGAGGAATCGACACGAAAAGGTGCAGGAAGCCACGATCAACTTGATCGGTCGTATTGGTTCGTCCCCCCTCCCCCCCCCCTCACATTTTGCCTATAATAGGAACTAACCCTTCTCATTCAGCTGATCGTGGTGCCGAGTTCGTGCCCGCTAGGGAGTGGATGCGAATCTGCTTCGAGCTATTGGATCTGTTGAAGGCGCACAAGAAGGCCATCCGTCGTGCGGCAGTCAACTCATTCGGTTATATTGCCAAGAGTTTGGGTCCCCAGGACGTTTTACAAGTTCTGTTGACAAATTTGCGTGTGCAGGAGCGACAGAGTCGGGTGTGCAGTACGGTCGCGATTGGCATTGTCGCCGAAACTTGTGGTCGTGAGTAACCTTCCTTTCTTCCTGCATATCCCTGTGACTCACCGTTCGTGTCTTTTTCAGCGTTCACTTGCATCCCTGCCATTTTAAACGAATACCGAACGGCAGAACTCAACGTCCGAACGGGTTGTCTAAAAGCCCTGTCGTTCGTGTTCGAGTATGTCGGACCGCAATCCGCGTACTATGCTGATTCCGTTGTGACCATGTTAGAAGACGCGCTCACCGACCGCGATCTCGTACACAGGCAGACTGCGAGTACGATCGTAAAGCATATCGCTCTTGGCGTCGCTGGATTGGGGTGTGAGGATTCGATGTTACATTTGATGAATCTCGTTTGGCCAAATTGCTTTGAGACTTCGCCGCATGTGATCGGGGCGGTTATGGACGCTATTGACGCGATGAGGGTCACCCTTGGACCGGGGATCTTGTTGAGTTATGTGCTTCAAGGGTTGTTCCATCCTGCCAGGAAGGTTCGAGAGGTACGTGTTGTCCTAATGCCCTCTAAAAATTCCCTTGACTAATGCGGTCTTGTCTTAGGTGTACTGGCGCGTTTACAACTCATTGTACCTTGGAGCGGAGGATGCCCTCGTACCCTTCTACCCAGACCTCGGCGAGCTGAGCGAAGGTCAGAACGTGTACGATCGACACCCCTTGCAAGTGATCGTCTGAACCCCACCGAACTGATGTTTGTTCTCTCCTTCCCTCGTCGTGTCTGTAGAGCTGTATGTAGCTTACTCTTTTCTATTACTAGCATAACTTCTGTACAAGAATATACGCTTTTTTTCTCTCTCTCCGTCTTGGATAAAAGGCGAGAAACGTATTTATGTACCATAAGATTTGGTAATCGGCAATACAACAGGGGGAGCAAGGAGCACACAACACTATAGGATAACGGGGTTCGGTATTACTGTCGTGAGTGTCGTTAATCACTGGCCACCGGTCGTAAGGTTCGGAGGGAATCCGGAGAAATCGACTTGATCTTGTACCTGTTGTCCGTTGATCAGATACGAGAGGCGCAGCCTCAGTCGAACCTGGGACTGTATGCGTGAGAAGAAACGCCGTCAGCACA
>Ga0307512_10007937_pt1 | contig 10430 bp, 14 predicted proteins | sample 14_EM_MG_FD_200267 | JGI IMG/M metagenome (GOLD analysis project Ga0307512, IMG submission 200267) | Populus trichocarpa ectomycorrhiza microbial communities from riparian zone in the Pacific Northwest, United States - 14_EM | ecosystem: Host-associated > Plants > Roots > Unclassified | place... | reverse complement strand
CCTGATAAAACAAATCCCCGCTGGCATTATTAAAACCTCTGCAGTTGCAAAACCTCGTGGGAAAAAACTGATCTGCTAAAGGACAAAAGAGTACCAGCTCAACGCGAGCAAACAGAAAAAGATTCAGAATAGCCTTGCTAACGCCGTAGGCCAATGCTCTCCGTAAAGCCCCTATGCTTCTCAGGTCCCAGCGCCTTCGTCATGATGTCTGCCAAGTTGTCGTTGGTAGAAACGTAGGAGAATTCCAACTCTCGAGTGACGTAAAGGTCCCGGCAGTGGTGGAACTTCACGTCGATGTGTTTGTTCCTGCTTTTCCCGTATCCAGCTGCCTGGATGTTCTTCAATGCGCCATTGGAATCGGTGCAGACGGGGAGAGGACGTCCGAGTTTCCCGACAACGTCCGTGTGACGCTTAGCAAGCCTCTGGGCTTCTCGAGCGGCTTCCGCGCAAGCGACGTATTCGGCATCCGTGGGGGAGAGTGCTACCATCGACTGCTTGTAGGATTTCCATGAGACCGGTCCGTTGTAGACTTGGAAGACATAGCCTCCCTGCGAATTTCTTCCATTGATATCCCCTGCGAAGTCGGAGTCCGCGAATCCGAGTATGGGTGACGGAGTGATGGGTATGCGTGGGAACACGAGTTTGAGGTCGGTGGTTCCTTTGAGGTATCGGACTCGATTGGCAGCTGTCAGGTGTGATGTGAAGGGTCTGCTGCTGTAGCGGCTGAGTGCCGATACGGCAAAGGCTATATCAGGACGGGTCGCTGTGGCTGCGTACGACAAGCTGCCGACGGTACTCTGGTAGTGTCCAGCATCTACTTCCGCCTCTGCTTGCGGCTCGGTTTCGAGAGTCGTTTTGTCGTGGAGAGGAGTAGGGGCGGGGTTTGCGTCTTCCATCCCGAAGTGTTTGGCGATGGTTTGGATGTATTTGGCCTGTCCAAGGGTGATGGCACCGGAATCCCGACGCTCTATTTCCAAGCCTAGGAACTGCGTGGCTTTCCCGAGATCCGTCATCTTGTATTCCTTCTTCAGTGCCGTCTTGAGGTCCTCAGCAGCTTCGGAGGCTGATCGCGGGTACAGGATCGTGGTGTCGTCGACATAGAGAAGGAGAAAGACGCCGGAGCGGAGGTACAGATTCTCGTCTGCGTGTACAGCCAATCGACAGGAGGAACTCGTTTATGGTAGCGTGCCATAGGAGGGGTGCTTGCTTGAGGGCATTGTTGAGTCTCAGGGAGCCGTTCATGTAGATTGGCATTGCCATAGGATCCTTGCCATAGGATCCGGTGCGGTCGTCGTACTCACACATTATGAGTTGCCGGGCGCCGTATTCACACGCGAGTTGCCGGGCACCGTACTCATGCGTGACTTGCCGAGCTCCGTATTCACACGCTGTGAGTTGCCGGGAGTCGTACACATACGTGAGTTGCCGAGTGCCGTGAGCGCCGTACTCACACGCTGTGAGTTGCGGCCCGGCGACCGGGTCGACTGGACGAACCTCTCCTCGGCCCTACTCACTGAATGTGCCTCCGCGCATGGATTGTGAGTAGATTTGTGAGTAGGGTCGGCCGGTCACAAGGAGGATGATGAGGGGGAGAGCGGCTCAGCAATGAGCCACTCGATACCTTCAGGAAGCCGCATGTAGACTTCCTTGTCGATTGCTGGGTTCAGGAACGCGGTGACGACATCAAGCTGGTCCATATCCCAGTCTTCCTGGGCGGCACGACTCATTAGATAGCGAAGCGTAGTCATCTTACTGACCGGAGCGTATGTTTCATCGAATCGATGCCCTGCATCTGTCCATAGCCTTTGAAAACAAGCATAGCTTTGTATCAGGGTGCCGTCTGGATTCGTCTTTATCTTGTATACCCATTTGCAGCCGATAGGCTTGCTGCGGGCGTATTCCACCGGAGTGAAGGTGCGGTTCTCTAACAGAGACACGTACTCCTGTTGCATAGCAACCTTCCACTGCCGCTGAAGAGGACCATTCATGCCTTCTCTTTACGATCGTGGGTCGTCATCAGTTGTGACCACAGCAAACAGGGCTATACCGGCCTTTGCTGCCCGTCTTGACTGGCTTCTCGTCAGCATGCGGGGCTGAGAGGGAATAGCAGCGATGGCCCCGTCGGGCTCGCTTTGTGGATCTGGCGCGGGTACCTCTTCCAATGTCCCCAGCATCGTCGGTGGGGTTACCGCAGGTGTGTCTAGCACTGCGGCCGGATTGCTCCCCTGCTCAGGAGCCGTGTCCGGGTTTTCAGCTTCAGGTGAATCATCCATCACCTCGGTGACCACTGGTTCCTCTTTCCGCAGTCCGCGTGGGTCACTGCTTCTCTCGTTATCTGCCATGCAGGACGTATAGGCAGTCTGGCTCTCATCGGAGTAGAGGTCCGAGCAGTTGACAGCTTTGCCGAAGTCGGGATCCCATATCCGCTAAATCTTGGTGGTATCGTGAACGTATCCGAGCATCATGCAAGCCTTTGCACGGGCACCCATCTTTGCATCTTGCCTTTGAGATTTCGGGATGTGCTTCCACACTACGCATCCGAAGCGGCGAGGGTGATCGAGAGTGGGTTTGTCCTCGGCCGATGTCGGCCTCGTACTTAGATCTTGTGAGTTGCCGTCGAGGGCCGTACCCACACTCTGTGAGTTGCCATCAAGGGCCCGACCCACATGTGGGTTGCCGTCGAGGGCCCGACCCACATGTGAGTTGCCGTCGAGGGCGGTACCCACATTCTGTGAGTTGCCGATTGCCGTACCCTCACGTTGTGGGTTGGCATTTGGCGACGTACTCACGCGCTGTGAGTTGGCGTAGTAGCCGCTTCGGTATAGCCGGCGATGGAATTTGAGCACCTCGTATGGCGTCTTTCCATCCAAGGATTGATTCGGGGTTCTTCGATGCAGATAGCACGCGGTGTTGATGGCCTCGGCCCAGAAGTGCATTGGGGCTTGCGAATCGAGCATCATGGCCCTAGCCTTCTGGGTCAGAACTCCGATCATCATTTCCGCGATGCCGTTCTTGTGTTGCGTATGTGGCGGCCATGGCTCGAATGAAATATCTCGGACGGCGAGGATGCTTCGGAACGTTTTATTGTTGTATTCCGCACTTACGTTCCCAGAGCGATACCTCCGGATATCGTATCCCCAGCCATCCACATTAGCTTGAAACCATTGGAAGGCTGCCTTGCAGGTCTCTGTGCGTTTGTCAGGAAGGACGGTGATCTCTGCGTGATGAGAGTAGTCATCGATGTAGACAATGAAGTACTGGGCACCGCCTGACGAGCGTACGGCGAATGGTCCGCACAGATCCGAATGAACCAACTCGAATGGTGTAGTGGTGCGCTGGACTGAAACGCGGATTATCTTCCGTTTGAGCTTTGTCTGGATGCATACCTCGCATGTACGGCCGTCGTCGACGTAACCTTTGACAATAGACTTTATTGCTGCTTCTCCGGGGTGTCTAGGTCCCCTACCGAGGAGAGAGTATCAAAAGGTCGGAAGATGTAGGGCCTTCACCCAGTGGTTCTGGACTTGAACGAGGCCCTTATGGGTAGCTTTGACAATGGTGTCATCTCCCAGCCTTATGTCGATGGTGTGCGATAATCGGGAGTAGATCTGGAACCGGCTTCGAGGGCCATTGTACATGTGTGGGAGGCTCCGGTATCGATTATCCATATTGAGGGTGCTCTCACGGTGGACAAGGCAAAGCGCCCGGTCTTGAATGTATTCTGTGAGTGGCGTTCACGGCCGTACTCACACGTCCCCGCGTACTCACACGCCCGCGTGTACTCACGTCCCGTGGACACGCGCCGCGACGTACTCACGCGTCCCAGCGTACTCACACGTCCCGTGCTCACGCGTCCTGTACTCACGCATCCCATACTCCCACATCCCGTACTCACGCGCCGCGCCGCAGTCGTTTTCCCGTTCACCGAGCACCAAGGCGGCAACCATGTTTGAAAGCGTTTCACCGTCGCGGAGGAACTCGTCGTCAGGTATTGCCTCGTGGCCGGATGTGAGTAGCGTTCGGTCGACTGGTGTGAGTAGCGTTCGGTCGGGTGTGAGTACGGCTCGGCCTGATGTGAGTAGGGCTCGCCCCCTGACATGTCGGTTAGTCAATCTAGATCCGACCGGAGAACGAGGGATTGCTCGGTATTATCACCATTTACCACCATGGGACTTCCGTTTTTGCCAAAACGCTTCTGATTCCGGGCGGCTTTGAGCTAATCCGATCTTTTCTTGAGAGTGCAGTCCTTTTCTTCAGCTGTTTCCGAAGCACGTGGGTGGCCTCGCTGAATCGGATTCCCGCGAAGTTTAGTAGGTGATGGATCGTAGCGTTGTCGGAGATGTCTTCCTTGGCTCCTTCGACAGGATCGCGATACTGTTGCAGGCGTTCACAGAAGGATCCGATTTTTTCTGCTGGGTGAGGCCTAACCGTGTGGAGGTTGCTCGCGTGGAAGGAGCGTTGCGTCTGCTAGTACGTATTGTTGAACTGGTAGCTCAGTATCGTCCACATCTCGGCTGGATCCTGGAGACGAAGGAGTTGCCTTTGGATTGTTGTGTTGGCGGAGTAGCAAATCAGAGCGACAGCTGACTTCCTTCGTTCGTTGAAGGGATCAATGGCGCGTTGAAGGTTGGAGGAATCCGTTTCGCCGCTTTTCGCTCTCGTCGAGTGGGCCGGAGAGGTTTCGGTTGACATCTTTTCTTCTCCCGTGACGATTTCCCACGCATTCATCATATCGAGCATGGTCTTCGAGTTGATCCTCCATTCGATGTAGTTCGTGGTGTTAAAGCGTTCGAAAGATCCCAAGCTGGTGACATGGTATTCGTGCTTTGAGGTGGAATCGGTGGACATTGTTGGTGATGTAGAAGGCTTGGCGATGCGGCTGAAAATAAGGGGAATGGTTTGAGGTATAGATGTTGTGATTGATAAAGCGATCAATCCCGGCTCATGACCTATTGACGACTAAACCCTAAGGGGACGAGCAATAAGGAGATGGGTCACGGATGGAACGAAGAAATGGGTGGTGTGGAAAAGAAATAGGTTGTGACCCTGCAGGTGTGTGGCATGTACAGGATAAGGAGCAAAACCCCTCGGAGACGAGCTAAAGAACATCTCAGGATGACTAACTCATCCCCCCATCCACGCTAACCCCTTTTGTCCACCAATCCCTCGTTTTCGCCGCTTCGCTCCCATTACCCCCCTCATCAACCATTTTCTCTAAGGTAAGGACTTCTCGTCATTCTAAACTGCAAAGAAACACTTCTTCTGAAATCAATGCATGCAAATCAACTCCTCCTCCGAAACGTACGCTCTCCGATCCTACAGCTCCTCCGCCTTTCCAGCCCATTCTAACGCACTCCAGCACACTGCCAGCTTCTCCCTCTTTAATCCCCTGCTCCACTCATGGTACATAGACTTTCAGATTGTCCAGATGAATCTGGTCTTTCAATCCAGAAGGTTTGGTCGTGACGAGTGCCACAGTGGAGATATCTTAGAGTCGGCCGCTTCGTCCATGATGAGTCAGATCGCCCAGGCGGAATGGCCCTTCCCAACGAGCTTCTAGCTTCGTGTTATAGCGATTATCAAGGGTAGCACGCTGTATGATGATCTCGAACCGTAAACTCGTGGTGATTTCGAACTGGCTTATACCCTAAGACCAATTCGGCCAGCGTAAGTCCAGGAACCCGCACCTGCCTGGTGTTCAAAGAATGCACCACATGATCGAGGTGCTCGCTCCATCGCAGGATCTCACCTCCGTTCACAACTATCTTCCTAATTCCGTAGATAACCAGCTGGACATACCTCTGCAGTAGACCAATAGAAGATGGGTGAGTCTTCGGTGCCGGGAACTGTTGAACGCCTTGAATCATCAGGAAGTCCGGGAAAACCCCTTCCACCAAGTAGGTAGCATTGTCCATATAAATACTCAGGGGTAATCCAAACGTCTGTGAGATGCCTGTAATGATTCCGGAAACGACGGATCCATTAAAGGCTGGGAATGCCTGGGCTTATGCATATCGAGTGAAATAATCCACCACAATGAGCAGGTATTTATGTCCGTCGGAGGCTGGCTATATGGGACCGAGGCCATCGATCACAATCATATCCAATGGCTGCAGCTGGATGACTGATTGTGGCACCCGAGAAGGGCGCTTTCATCCTGTAACTGTCAACTCTGACAACTTCGTCAAAACACATGAGTATCCTTCATCTGGGTCGGCCAATAGTAATGTCCCATAAGCCTCTTCAACGTCAGGTCGTCGGAGTAATGCCCATGGCAGTCATGAGCCCAAAACAGGACCTTGTTAACATTAACATTCTGGACACACCAAGTTTGCCGTCCATTCCGCTCCTGGTACGTCAACAACGGATAGTGATTGACCCCATCCATTAGCTGATACACGGCTGCCTTCCGAGTCCACCATCGCCACACTGCCAGGCTGTCCTTTCCTGTGTCTTCTGCATGCAATTTGCAGTGTCGCTTCAGATACACCACTCCGGCGTACCACTCATCCTCCAGCCAGTATCCCCACCTCTTGTCATTGCTCGGCTGATTGGCACTCATTATCTCCAAGGCACTCTCTTCCTTCCCTTGTCTGCCAAACTCCATAGCCTCTATCAGTAGCTTTGACATGCCATCTGCCAGCGCATTTTCTTTTCCTTTGATGTGGATAATTCGGAAATCATATTCACTCAACCTCAGCAGCCAGCCAACAATGTGTCCTTTGTCCGAGTTCTGCAAGGCGGTCTTCAAGCACTCATAATTGGTGTAAATCAAAACAGGGTGTCGATTCTCATTGCCATGCCACCTGGTTTCTTCAAGGCACTGGACGATCGCCAAACCCTCCAGCTCATTGGAGTGGTAACGAGTCTCGGCATCAAGGAACTTCTTGGAGATAAACTTGATTATCCTCATGGCTCCCATGGGTTTGGATGACATGACCGTTCCCACCGGTTGATCCGTGAGCTGGAAGAGAACACCTCGGTAGGTGAATCCTAAGGCATGACAAGCAAGGTGATATTGCCGCACCGGATTACCTCTGTGACACGCAATTTCTAGGACAGCTCTCTTGATGCTCCTGAATGACTGATTCGCTTCTTCCGACCAATGAAATCCGATTTCTTTCATATGCACCTTAATCCTCCTCTTCTCAGATCCCCACTTCTGTTGGTCCAGTTCCGGCACCTTGGCCACTGCCTTGCACATTATCCGGAAATGATCCGCTCACCCTGGAATGCATTTTCTAATGTAACTTGTCATATAGTATTCAAACTGATCCAGTCCCTTCTCACAGGTCGGAGTAGGGTATTCTAAGAACGTCTGCAGTTTCTCGTTTTCAGACTGGACTGCTTTTCTATCCACTTGCAATCCTAGCATCTCGATCTTAGGTATGAAGAAATAACTCTTCACCAGGTTCAAGACCCACTTGGCCCAATGCATCCTAGGAAAGTAGTGGTCATGAAGGAAGTCCAGCTGTACATCGAACGAAGTCGTGGCGCCCATATCATCATCGAAGTATGTCATGAACGCAAAGTCCTCGGTTTCTCTTGATAGTGGCCGCTCTTCCAGTGGCTCAGGAATCGGCCCCATTACAAGATCCTTTAATTGCGTATAGGTATCAGGTGCTCCTGTTAGCCCCTGTCTCATTCGAAGGTAGTAGGCAAATTGTCCCAGGATTGAACTGAAGGCAGTCTTGTATGCAAGTGAGTGATACATCAGGATCACCCAGTATTCATTCACCTCATCAGCCCCCCAATAGAGCTTAAACCGAGCCATACTCATAGCATTGATGATTGGTTCCGTTCTCTTCATAGGGTAATTGGTCTTGATCGTGGCGTTGTTGATTAGGCAGTAGATATGGACCATCGTCAAATCTCTGTTCTTCTTCACCGGGAACTTGCAGCTGGCTCTCCAAGGCGAGTTGACCCAGTCTATAATTCCAGCCTCCAGAAGTGCAAGTAGGTGCTTTTTCTACCATTCCGCTTCCTTCTGAGTATAAAGCTTGGGCTTCGATCGGACGGGGTGGCACCTTATTGTCAGAAATCAGTGTTTGATCAGATCTGTGGCCGGCAACTTCTTCTCATCGTTGCAGAACCAGTCCCGCCAGGTGTACAAGAGTCAGAGTGCTCGTGACTTCTCTTCCTTTCTCAATTACTCTCTGACCTGTATCATCTTTCCTTCCCCTTGGTTGAACCACTGCATGATTTCTTCTTCCGAGCTTGTCATAATGTCCATGGTCCTTAGGCTTTCGGCCGGTCGCCGACGTGTTGGGAATCCTACCGTGTTCCCAAAGGCTTGTTGCAACTCTCCATCCAATTCAGGATTTCATTCCTCTATGGCGTTTCCTTCCATCCCCTCTCCTTGAACTCCAACATCCCCGGTGGTCCTTGCCACTCCCTCTTCGAACTCCCGTATCCACTTCATCTGCTCCTTCCAAGACATCCATGGTTCCAGCAATGTTACACTTAAAGAAATATCCATAGCCTAGCTAGCAAGTGACAGTGGGAGATGGAGTCACAGGTCATCAAAAGGCATGCCTTTTGAAGAAAGATCACAGGAGACGTTCAGAGAGTCCAGGCGGGAAATAGAGGAACAGAGTTTAGCATACAGCTGTAACTCAGCCATAAGAGATTAACTCCGCGATAGAGGAAAGTGTTACTGCAAACAAGCGGAACTGGACGGACTTGGGCTAGATCGCCTCAAGATGAGGGGATTGTTACCTTCTCAAGATGAGGAGGTAGGCCACATCACCCTGATGGTGCATGAGAAAAGAGTCTGGACCAGACACTCCGCTCAGCTGCATGAAAACCTCATCTCCTCTTATCTACGACCCGGCCAGGACCAATAAAGTTGCCCACGTTCCAAGCGGGGTCTGACTGGACCTCGAAGGAATAATCCGCCTGAGTTGCCTGTTCTCAGGCAGAGTCATCAATTCTCACGCTATGGCTCGAAGGACAAAAGTATCAAGAAAACACGTTACAGTAGAGATATATGGGTGGAGATGGTAGACAGTAGATTCGATAATCCTCCTGTTTCCAGGCGGCAGAGACCTCTCTATATACATGATCGTCTCCAACTTCCTCCATGCCCAGTTTCTTGCCACCAAAGGCACCCGACACAGAATCCGCACGAACAGCCTCTTCTGCGTAGTCGCCACTGTCATCTTATACACCGACGTGCGGTGTCGCCACCGTCTTATGCACCGACACGTGGTGTCGCCACCGTCTTATGCACTGATGGCGTCGACTCATCTTCTCATGTTGACACTTCCCCTCTTGCTGCGTACCGTTGAAAAAACAGAGTAGCAAGTAAGCATCAAAAAACAGCAAGACAGTAAAGTCAACCTCATAAAGCAAAACCCCCGCTGGCCTCATTAAAACCTCTGCAGTAGCAAAACCTCGTGGGAAAAAACTGATCTGCTAGAGGACAAAAGAGTGCCAGTTCAACGCAAGTACAACAATGCGCAAGTAAACAGACAAAATGCAACAAAGCCAAGCAGTAACCTTGCTAACGCTGTAGCCCAATACCCTGTGTGAAGAATCCGTGCTTCCCTGGTCGTAGCGCCTTCGTCATGATGTCCGCTAAGTTATCGTCGGTGGATACGTGGGAAAGCTCTAGGTTGCCAGAGGCATGCAGGTTGCGACAGAGATGGAGCTTGACGTTGATATGCTTGTTTCTGCTCTTCCCATACCCAGCTGCTAGGATATTGTTCAGGGCACCGTTGGAGTCGGTAAAGATAGGGAGAGGAGGTTTGAGGTTTCCAACAATATCCATGTTTAGCTTGGCTAGCCACTGGGCTTCGCGAGCAGCTTCGGAGCAGGCAACGTATTCGGCTTCTGTGGTTGAGAGCGATACCGTTTTCTGCTCGTACAACTTCCATCAGACTGGTCCGTTGTAGGCTTTGAAGACATATCCTCACTGTGACTTTCTTCCGTCGATATCTTTTGCAAAGTCCGAGTCTGTAAAGCCAACAAGAGGTTTCGAAGTAGTGGATGTACAAGGAAATACGAGCTTGAGGTCAGCGGTATGTTGGAGGTACCGGAGGACGCGTTTTGCCGCTGATAAGTGGGACGTGTATGGTTTTTTGCTGTAGCGGCTGAGGGCTGAAAACGCAAAGGCTATGTCGGGTTGTGTTGCAGAGGCTGCATACAATAGGCTACCGACAATGCTTTGGTAGTGCCTGGCAGCGACTTCTGCTTCCCCTTTTGGCTCGACCTCGAGTCTTATCTTATTGTGGAGAGGGGTGGTGACAGGATTTGCGTGGTCCATTAGAACATGTTTGAGGATTGTTCGGATGTATTTGCTCTGCCCAAGTGAAATCACACCAGAGTCGTGCCGCTCTATTTCCAAGCCTAGGAACTGTTTCGCCTTTCTGAGGTTGGTCATCTTGTATTCTTTCTTCAGCGCTGCCTTCAGGTCTTCTGCAGCTTCG
>Ga0307512_10007935_pt1 | contig 10431 bp, 7 predicted proteins | sample 14_EM_MG_FD_200267 | JGI IMG/M metagenome (GOLD analysis project Ga0307512, IMG submission 200267) | Populus trichocarpa ectomycorrhiza microbial communities from riparian zone in the Pacific Northwest, United States - 14_EM | ecosystem: Host-associated > Plants > Roots > Unclassified | place... | reverse complement strand
GTACCCGAGCCCCGCCACCCGAAGGGTGGCCCTGGGGCGGCACTGCCACGAACTGTTCGGGTTCACGCCGCTGGACTCGATCGACCTGGACGTACCGCTCGCCGGGATCCGCGGGGTGGCGTACGTACTGCCGTCCGCGGTCAGTCCCGCCCAGCGCGCCGGTCATCGCGTGCACCTGAAGGGCATGCTGCTCACCGAGCGGGCCGAACAGCTGCTGCCCGACTGGGCGTTCTTCGTGCGCTGCGTCCTCGACACGGACAGCCTGCGGCCCACCGCGTCCCGGGAGGCGCTGTACGAGGACGAGGCCCTGGCGGGCGTACGGGAGGCGCTGGGCGAGCGGATCAGGGCCTGGCTGACGGGGCTCGCGGCCGGCGATCCCGAGCGGCTCGCGGCCTTCCTGTCGGTGCACCACCTGGGCGTGAAGTCCCTGGCGCGGCACGACAGCGAGATGCTGCGCACGATGCTGCCGTGGCTGCCCTTCGAGACGACCGACGGGCAGCTCTCCCTGGAGGAGTTCGCCCAGCGGCACCCGGTGGTGCACTTCACGCGGACCGTGGAGGAGTACCGCCAGGTCGCGCCGATCGCGTCCGCGCAGGGCGTGGGTGTCGTCAACGGCGGCTACACGTACGACAGCGAGCTGGTCGAGGCACTGCCCTCGGTGCGGCCCGGGACGGTCGTGGCGCAGCTGGACGCCGACACGGTGACCGCGCACCTGGACTCGGTCGACCCGGCGGTGGAGCTGGCCCTGTCGGCCTTCCTGGGGGCCGCGCGGGCCAAACTCGACCCCCTGGGGTGCGATGTGGTCCTGCGCGCCTTCCATCCCCTCTCCGTGCCCGCGCTGCACCTGGACGACCGGGCGGCCCGCCACGAGCAGGCGCGCGCGGAGGCCGAGGACCAGGCCGACGACCTGTGGGCGGGCATCCTCGGCTCGCTGCGCGGCAGCGCCCCACGCGCGCGGCTGGTGCTCAACCACCTCAACCCGCTGATCCGGAAGATCAGTTCGCTCGACGACCGGGAGCTGATCGGGACGGCGACGGAGTCCCTCTACGGCCAGGCCCTGCTGATGGCGCAGCGCCCGCTGCGACCGGCGGACTCGGCGCTCCTGAACCGGGCGTTCATCGGCCTCCTGGAGTGGGCCACCCACAGCGACTCCCCGGAGGAGGGCCCCCGATGACACAGAGCACGGACTTCGACGCGCTGCGCCGGGCGATGCAGGAGAACTACGAGCAGCCGGAGGGCCCGGCCCGCAACGCGCGCGCGGAACTCCTGCTCGCCGAGGCCGAGAAGCTGAACATCCCGCTCGCCGTGATCGAGGCGCTCGGCCACCAGCTGAAGGTCTACAACTACAGCTCCGAGAAGGACCGGATGTTCGTCCCCTTCGCGCGCCTGCTGCGCATGTGGGACGAACGCCCGGAGGACTTCGACGAGTACGAGACCCACTCCCTGCACTGGGTCTTCAAGTGGGTGTCCTCCGGAATGGTCGGCCAGCCGCATGTTCCGCTCGCCTCCATCGAGAAGTGGCTCGGCGAGATGGAGCACCGCTACCGGCTCGCCGGTCACTCCGAACGGGCGGTCCGCAGCACCGAGTTCACGGTGGCGCGGTCCATCGGGGACCTGGCGCGGGCGGAGCGGGCGTACACCGCGTGGCTGGCCGCCGACCGGGACAGCATGGCCGACTGCCACGCCTGCGAACTGCACGACCAGGGCTGGTGGCGGGCCGAGCAGGGTTCCGACGCCGAGGCCCTGGAGCTGTGGCGGCCCGTCCTTGAGGGCGAGTACACGTGCGCCCACGAGCCGCACGCGGTCCTCGCGTCCTCGCTGGTGCCCCTGCTGCGGCTGGGCCGCCTGGACGAGGCGCGGGCCCACCATCTGCGCGGCTTCCGGCTCGTACGCCCCATGGAGAGCATGCGCGGCGCGTACGCGGACCATGTGGAGTTCTGCGCGCTCACCGGCAACGAGGCACGGGCCCTGGAGCTGCTGGCGGAACGTCCCGCCTACTTCACGGACGCCGGGGAACCTCGCAGCCGGATGGACTTCCTCGCCGTGGTCGCCCTGCTCACGGACCGGCTGACCTCGCTCGGGCTCGGCGCGCAGACCGTGCCCGGACCGGCCGGCCGCACCTGGACCGCGGCCGAACTCGCCGCCCACGCGCGCGTGGAGGCCCTTTCGCTGGCGGGCCGCTTCGACGAGCGCAACGGCACGGCGTACGTGAGCGGACGCGTCCGGGAGCGCATGGACCAACCGCCGCTGGTGGAGCGGCTGCCCCTTGGCATACGCACGACACCGACCGTGGCCGCTCCCGTACGACCCGCACCCACCCCGTCCGCGGATGCCACCGCCGACAGCGATCCGGACCTGACCTCGCTGCTCGCCGAGGCCCGTCGGCTCTCGGCCGCCCTGCACCCGGATTCCGTCGCGGCCTGGGCCGCGGTCGCGGAGGCGGCCGACGACGAGGACCTGACTCCCCGCGACCGCGCGGAGCTGACCGACCACGAGGCGATGGGCCTCGGCCCGGAGGGCGTGGAGCTGTTCGCCCGCGCCTCCGAGCTGTACGAGGCCGCCGGCGACCCGGGCGAGGCCCTGGCGGCACGCGCGCGTGGAGCGTACGTACTGGCCCTCTCCGGCCGGACCCGCGAGGCGCTGGCCGCGGTCTCGGAGCCGTACGAGCGGGTGCTCGCCCTCTTCGCGGAGGACGGGACCGGGGTCCAGCAGGCGGCCTCGGTGCTGGTGGGACGGGCGCGCATCCTGTTGCAGCGGGTGCACGAGGCGGCGGAGGTGAACGGGGCGGGAGACGGCTCCGAGGCCCTGGCCGCCGCGGAGACCGCCGCACGGGAGCTGCTGGCCCTCGCCGGGCCGGAGGCCGGAAACGACGTCCTGGTCGCCTCCCGGGCCGCGGAGGCGCAGGCCATGCTCGGAGAGCTCGCCGCGCACGCCGGGGACGCGGAGAGGGCCGCGGAGCTGCTCACGCGGGCCTCGGAGGCGTTCGTGGCGGCCGGGCTGCCGTGGTTCGCGGTGGAGTACGAGGCCCGGCTCACCGGAATCGCGCGCCACCTGGGCGACGCCGAGGCGGCCGAGCGCGCGGCCCGGGCGGCGCTGGAGCACGGCGCGGATTTCCTGGAGCCGACCGGCCACGCCCAACTGCACCTCCAGCTGGCCGAGATACTCGGCGCCACCGGACGGTTCGGGCCCGCCGCCGACCACGCCCTGGAGTCGTCGCACTGGGCCGACGAGGGCGGCGAGGGGGCCACGCTCGGCGCCTGGGCCAGACATCAGCTCGGCGGCTTCCTGCTGCGGCAGGGGCGATGGGCCGAGGCCGCGGAGGTCCTGGAGTCGGCGCTGCCGGAGCTGAGCGCCCAGACACACGGCGACGGGGCGATCGTGCAGACCCACTGGTGGCTCGGCGACTGTCTCACCGAGCTCGGCGAACACCGCGAGGCCGCCGAACACTGGCTCCAGGCGGCCGAGATCGCCCGGCAGTGGCCCGAGCAGCGCGACCACGCGATGCTCGCCCATCTCGCCGCCGAGGCCCTCGGCCACGCGGAGCTGCTCCCGGAGGCGGAGCAGGCCTACGCGCGCGCCGGTGACCTCTGGCGGTCCCTCGGCAACGTCCACGGGCTGATCCGCTCCCTGCGGGCGCGCGCGTGGCTCGCGGTGCGCGAGGAGGGCTCGGGGCTCGACACGGCACGCGAGTTGATGGGCGAGGCGGTCCGCGCGTGCGAGGACGGCGTACCCGAGGACGACGAGGCGCGCGAGCAGCTCGTCGCCGAACTCGCGCAGACACACCGGCAGTTCGGCGACCTGGTCGCCCGCTCCGCGCCCGACGACGCCGACGACGAGGCGATCCACGCCCTGTTCGAGGAAGCCCTGGCCCACGTCACCCTGGCCGTCGCGGGCTTCCTCTCCCTCGGCGAGGACGCCCTGCACAGCCGTACCGGCGCCCAACTCGCCGCGGGCTGGCTGGAGGCGGACCTGGAGCATCCCGACTGGGCGGCAGCACGCGCGCGTGAGGTTCTCGCGGCGTACGCGGAGGGGGACGGCTCGGACGAGACGGTGGTGGCCCGGTGTGGTGAGGCGGAGCGGCTGTTGCGGGCGACGGAATCGAGCGCGTAGCGCTCCGCGGGGCGCTCCGCTTGGGGGCCGGTCCTTGTCTGCGGGCCCGCTGTGGCTGGTCGCGCCCCTTCCGGGGTGCGGGACGGGCGGCTACTCCACGCCGATCAGCAGCAGCGCCCCCTGGCGGCCTCCCCGGTACACGACCGTGTCCACGGCCAGGTAGGACTCCCGGACGCGGGATTCGAGGTGGGCCGCGATCGTGTCGGGGGCCTCGTCGCCGAGGACCAGGGTGACCATCTCGCCGCCCGCCGCGAGCATGCGGTTCAGGACCGCCTCGGCGGTGGCCGTGATGTCGGAGCCGATCACGGCGACATCACCCTCGATGAGTCCGAGGATGTCGCCGGCCTGGCAGATGCCGGCCATGGTCCAGGACTGCCGTTCCGCGACCTCGACCTCGGCGTACCGGGTCGCACCGGCGGCCGAGGTCATCGCGACGACGTCCTCGTCGAAGCGTCGGCCCGGCTCGTGCACGGCCAGCGCCGCGATGCCCTGCACCGCGGACCGGGTGGGGATCAGCGCGACCCTGACGCCCTCGGTGCGGGCCTGCTCGGCCGCCGCGGCCGCGGTGTGGCGCAGCTCCGCGTCGTTCGGCAACAGCACCACCTCACGCGCGTGGGCCCGCCGTACCGCCTCGACGAGCTCACCGCTGGCGGGCGGCTCCCCGGGGCGCGCGAGGACGGTGGTGGCCCCCGCCTCGGTGTAGAGCCCCGCGAGGCCCTCTCCGGGGACGACGGCGACGACCGCGCGCTGGGCCCGCTCCCGGACCGGCCGGCTTCCCGCGCCCGTCGTGTGCGCGTCGTCAAGCCCGAAGTGCGTGATCCTGATCCGGTACGGCCGCCCGGCCTCGACACCCGCCTCCACGGCCGCGCCGGCGTCGTCGACGTGCACGTGGACGTTCCACAGGCCGTCCCCGCCGACAACGACGAGCGAGTCACCGAGCCCGTCGAGCCGGTCCCGCAGCCGCGCCACCGCCGCGTCGTCCGCCTCCAGGAGGTAGATGACCTCGAAGGCCGGCCCGCCCCCATCGGGAGCGGGGGTTCCGTCCGCGCACTCCCCCGCCTCTCCGAGGGGTTCCGTCACAGCGGCGTCCACGCGCGCGTGGAGCGCTGCCGGGTCCGAATCCGCCCCCACGCGCGCGTGCCCCGCGAGAACCGGCACCGCCGCCGCTGCGGGCGCCTCGCCCGTGAACGTCTCCACCAGCGCCCCCAGCACGGCCACGAGCCCGCGTCCGCCCGCGTCGACCACCCCAGCCCGCTCCAGGACCGCCAGCTGCCCGGGGGTCGCCGCTAGCGCCGCCCGCGCGCCCTCGTACGCCGCACGCGCGACCGCCTCGCAGTCGCCCTCCGCGTCCGTGGCCGCGTCGGCGGCGGCCGAGGCGACCGTGAGGACCGTGCCCTCGACCGGGTGCACGACGGCCTGCCGGGCCGAGTCGGCCGCACGCCGGAGGGCGAGCCGCAGGCTCTGCTCGTCGGTGTGTGTCGTGTCACTGTCTGCGGCGAGCACCTGGGCCATGCCCCTCAGGAGCTGCGCGAGGATCGTCCCGGAGTTTCCCCGGGCCCCTATGAGCGCGCCGTGCGCCATCGCGTGCACCGCGTCGGCGAGGGCGGGCCCCTCGGCAGCCCGGCCGAGGGAGACCGCCTGGCCGGCGACGACCTCCTGCCCGGCGACGACTTCGTGCCCGTCCAGGGCTTCCCGGCCCTCGAAGGCTTCGGGCCCACCGGGGGCTTCTTTGCCGCCCGCAAGTGCGGCATGACCCGCGAAAACGGCCTCGACCGCCGCGGCCGCCGACTCCACGGTCAGGTACAGATTGGTGCCGGTGTCCCCGTCCGCCACGGGATACACGTTGATCGCGTCGATCTCCTCGCGCGCGCGGCCCAGTGCCCGCAGCGCGAGGCCGCACCATGCACGCACCGCGGACGCGTCCAGTCTCTGCGGCACCTGCGGCACCTACGCCTCCTTGAGCAGCCGAACGTCCGACGCAGCGTAGACCCCGGTCAGGTCTCCACCGGAAGAGGGCCGGGCCAGGTCCCGGGCCGACCATGGTAGTTTCGTTGTACGGACGCAGTCGTTGTATGCTGCTCCGGTTGCCCGATCTCATCGGGCCTTCCTCCTGGCACCGCCACTCAGATCCTAGATCTTGATCCCGGCATGCCGGGATCATCCGTAAGAGCATCTGAAGTCTTTGGAGTGACCCGTGGCTGCCAACTGCGACGTCTGCGGCAAGGGGCCGGGCTTCGGCAACAACATCTCGCACTCTCACCGCCGTACGCCCCGTCGCTGGAACCCGAACATCCAGCGCGTTCGTACCGTAGTGGGCGGGACGCCGAAGCGCGTGAACGCTTGCACCTCGTGCATCAAGGCCGGCAAGGTCTCGCGCTGACGATCTGCTAGCGCGCGGCCACTGCTGGTTCGCTGCTCAAAGCCGGTCCACTTCACGGTGGACCGGCTTTTTGCTGTACCCGCGAGCAGGCGCAGGACTGCGTCGCCTTCTCGCATAGACGACGTAACAACGTAAACGATTACGCAAGCGTTTACGCGCCGCCCGCCGCCCCGAACCGCCACCCATGATCCACCGGCCCGATCCCGCCGCCGAGCGCGAAGCCGGCCACGATCGCCCCGGTGACGTACTCCTTCGCCGCCGCGACCGCCTCCGGCACCGACCGCCCCTTCGCGAGCCCCGAAGCGATGGCGCTCGCGAGGGTGCACCCCGTGCCGTGCGTGTGCCGGTTGTCGAACCGGGGAGCCCGCAGCCAGTGCTCCTCCGAGCCGTCCGTGAGGAAATCAACGGCGTCCCCGCTGAGGTGACCGCCCTTGATCAGCACCCACGTCGGCCCGTACGACAGCACGGCCGCCGCCGCGCGCCGCATCCCCTCCTCCGACTCGACCCGCAGGCCGGTCAGCTGGGCCACCTCGTCGAGGTTCGGCGTCGCGACCGTCGCGACGGGCAGCAGCTTCGTGCGTACGGAATCCAGCGCGGACGCGGCGAGCAGCGAGTCGCCGTGCTTGGAGACGCCGACCGGGTCGACGACGGAGGGCACGGCCGTGCCGCCGATCAACTCGGCGACGGTCTCGACCAGTTCGGCCGAGGAGAGCATGCCGGTCTTCACCGCGTCGACGCCGATGTCGTCGACCACGCTGCGGTACTGCGCGCGCACCGCCTCCACCGGCAGTTCCCAAGCGCCTTGTACGCCGAGGGAGTTCTGCGCGGTGACGGCGGTGAGCACGCTCATGCCGTGCACGCCGAACGCCAGCATCGTCTTCAGGTCGGCCTGGATCCCGGCGCCGCCACCGGAGTCGGAACCCGCGACCGTCAGGACCCTGGGCGGGGCACTCGCACGGGACGAGGCACTCATGACTCGATGTCCGCGAAGTGGTCCCAGCCGCCCTTGCTGGTCCACGGCGCCCCGTCGACCGTGACCTGCGGCAGCGCCGACGGGTTGAGGACCTCGCCGATCACCTTCCAGCGGGCGGGCAGTTTCACGTCCGCCGGGAAGGTCGCCACGATCGCGTGGTCCTCGCCGCCGGTGAGCACCCACTGGAGCGGGTCGACGCCGACGGCCTGGCCGATGTCGTTCATCTGCGTGGGGATGTCGACGGCGCCGGAGCGGACGTCGATACGCACCTTGCTGGCCTCGGCGATGTGCCCGAGGTCGGCGATCAGCCCGTCGCTGACGTCCGTCATCGAGGTCGCGCCGAGTCCGGCGGCCGCGGGGCCCGCGTGGTACGGCGGTTCCGGACGCCGGTGGGCCTCGACGAAGGCGCGCGGCGAGCGGAAGCCGCGGGAGAGCACGGCGTGCCCGGCCGCGGACCAGCCCAGCCAGCCCGTCACGGCCACCACGTCGCCGGGCTGGGCGCCCGCGCGCGTGACCGGCTCGTGGTTGCGCAGATCGCCGAGCGCGGTGATCGCCACGGTGATCGTGTCGCCGCGTACGACATCGCCGCCGACCACGGCCGCGCCGGCGACCTGGCACTCGTCGCGGATGCCGTCCATCAGCTCGGACGGCCAGGTGGCCGGGAGTTCGGCCGGGACGACCAGGCCGAGCAGCAGCGCGGTCGGCACGGCGCCCATCGCGGCGATGTCCGCGAGGTTCTGCGCGGCCGCCTTGCGACCGACGTCGTACGCCGTGGACCAGTCGCGACGGAAGTGCCGACCCTCCAGGAGGATGTCGGTGCTCGCCACGACCCTGCGGTCGGGGGCGGCCACCACGGCGGCGTCGTCGCCCGGCCCGACGCGTACCGCCGGAGTGGTGGTGAGCCGTGAGGTGAGCTCCTTGATGAGCCCGAACTCCCCCAACTCGCCCACGGTGCCCTTCATCGTTGTACGTCTCCTTTTGTTGCTGCGTCCGCCCGGTCGCGGGCCGCCTCCGACCTGGGTACGGTCGATTCGACCGTCAACCTGTGCGGTCCGTGCACCCCTTCGCGGGGGCCCCTGCCTCCGCGGGTCTCCCCGCGACGCGCGGCGACGCGATACCGTGGCGTTCCTTTTCCCCACATGATCCTCGTGGCCGCCCTGGAGGTTCCGTGGTACAGGCGTACATCCTGATCCAGACGGAGGTCGGCAAAGCGTCGACCGTCGCCGAAATGATCAGCAAGATACAAGGGGTGATCCAGGCCGAGGATGTGACAGGACCGTACGACGTGATCGTGCGGGCCCAAGCCGACACAGTGGACGATCTCGGCCGCATGGTGGTCGCGAAGGTCCAGCAAGTGGACGGCATCACGCGTACCCTGACCTGCCCGGTCGTGCACCTGTAGCCCCCGTCTACCCTTGGCCGGTGGACTTCTTCCGTCACCGGCGCTTCTCTTATCCCGGGCTGCCCGCCCTCGTTCTGCTGATCGCGGCCACAGGCTGCTCCTCAGCAGACGACAACACCCGGACCGCGGTTCCCAGTCCGGGCACGAAGGCCACCGAGCTGTGTCAGAACCTGGACAAGTCGCTGCCGGCGAAGGTGGACGGACTCGACCGGGAGGATCCCGAGCCCCGGTCAGCGCTGACCGCGGGCTGGGGAAGCCCGGCGATCATACTGCGCTGTGGTGTACAGCGGCCGCCCAAGATGGTCGACCCCAGGGTCGCCGACGGCGGTGACCCCGACGCGGTCGGCGGTGGGGTGAACGGGGTGGGCTGGCTGATGGAGAAGCGGGACGACGGGTCGACCCGCTTCACCTCAGCTCAGCGTCTGGCGTACGTCGAGGTGTCCGTGCCGGAGGGGCGGGACACGGCCTCTGTGCTTGTGGACCTGGCCGGGGCCATCAAGAAGGCGATTCCCAAGGGGATTGCCGACTGAGACGGCCCCGGTTGTCCGTCTGCCGCGGGCCCGTTGGGAACCAGAACCTCAGCGCAGGCCTGTCGGGCGGCGCAGTGCCGCCTGGATCAGGCGGTCGACCAGTTCCGGGTAGGGCACTCCCGTCGCCTCCCACATCTTTGGATACATGGAGATGGGCGTGAAGCCGGGCATGGTGTTGATCTCGTTGATGACGAAGGTGCCGTCCTCGATGAGGAAGAAGTCCGCGCGGACCAGGCCCTCGCAGGAGGCGGCGTCGAAGGCCTCGACGGCCAGGCGCCTGACCTCGGCGGTCTGCTCGGGGGTCAGCGGGGCGGGCACGAGACCGGGCGTCGAGTCGATGTACTTCGCCTCGAAGTCGTAGTAGTCGTGCGACTGCACCGGCGGGATCTCGGCCGGTACGGAGGCCCGCGGGCCGTCCTCGAACTCCAGGACCCCGCACTCGATCTCGCGGCCGCGCAGCAGCGCCTCCACGAGGAACTTCGGGTCGTGCTGCCGGGCCGCCGCGATCGCCTCGTCGAGGCCGGACAGGTCGTCGACCTTGGTGATGCCGATCGAGGACCCCGCGCGCGCGGGTTTCACGAAGAGCGGCCAGCCGTGCTCCCCCGCGAAGTCGATGATCTTCTTGCGGGCCGTCGACTCGTCGAGCTCCCACTCGCGGGGCCGGATCACCACGTACGGGCCGACCGGCAGCCCGAAGGAGGTGAACACCCGCTTCATGTACTCCTTGTCCTGGCCGACGGCCGAGGCGAGCACGCCCGAGCCGACGTACGGGACACCGGAGAGCTCCAGGAGGCCCTGGAGGGTGCCGTCCTCGCCGTACGGGCCGTGCAGCATCGGGAAGACGACGTCGACCTCGCCGAGCGCCTTGGGGACCGATCCGGGCTCGCTGTAGACGACTTCGCGGTTGGCTGGGTCGACGGGCAGGATCACGCCGCCCTCGCTCGACTCGGCGAGTTCCTCGACGTCGGGCGTACGACGCTCGGTGATCGCCATGCGCTCCGGTTCGTCCGCGGTGAGCACCCAGCGGCCTTCCCGG
>Ga0307512_10007934_pt1 | contig 10431 bp, 9 predicted proteins | sample 14_EM_MG_FD_200267 | JGI IMG/M metagenome (GOLD analysis project Ga0307512, IMG submission 200267) | Populus trichocarpa ectomycorrhiza microbial communities from riparian zone in the Pacific Northwest, United States - 14_EM | ecosystem: Host-associated > Plants > Roots > Unclassified | place... | reverse complement strand
GCGCCGATGCGGTCGGTGATGTATCGCGACAGGTGCGTCACGTCGGCGAACGCCGCCATGAACAGCAGGTCACATCCGTCCGCGACATGTTCCACGCTGAGCACGTGCGGCTCGGCGGCGAACCGGTGGGCGATCCGGCCGGTGTGTGCGGGCGCGCAGCCCACCTCCAAGAACGCGATGCACTGCCGCTCCCAAACCGACGGCCCGGCGTAGGCGGTGATCCAGGCGATCCCGGCGCCGGAAAGCCGCTGCCAGCGGCGCGCGGCGGTCACCGAGCTCACGCCGATCGCCCGGCCGAGGAGCGACCACGATGCCCTGGGCCGTATCTGCAGCGCGCTCACCAGCGCGAGATCCAACTCGTCCGGCAGCACCGGCGCATCGACCGTGTTGCCGGAATCCATCACTGCGGAGCCCCTTCACGGCGGAATCGTGCAGATTTCACGAGGTCGACCGGGCCGGAGTTCATCATTCCAGGCATCGGCGCACCGCACCACCAGCACGGGAGGAGCCGCATGTCGCTGCGTAACTCGGCATCGGGCCTCGCACCCGACCTCGTGCGGCTGCGCCGCGCCCTGCATCGCGATCCCGAGGTGGGCCTCGACCTTCCGCGCACCCAGGAGAAGGTGTTGGCGGCCCTGGACGGCCTGGCCCTGGAGATCACCACCGGGTCCGCCCTCACCTCCGTCGCCGCCGTGCTGCGCGGCGGCCGCCCCGGCCCGGTCGTCCTGTTGCGCGGCGACATGGACGCGCTGCCGGTGACCGAGCGGGCGCCGGTGCCGTTCGCCTCGCGCAACGGCGCCATGCACGCGTGCGGGCACGATCTGCACACGGCCATGCTGGTCGGTGCCGCCCACCTGCTGGCCGCGAGGCGCGCGGACGTGGCCGGTGACGTGGTGCTCATGTTCCAGCCGGGCGAGGAGGGCTGGGACGGCGCCGGGGCGATGCTTGCCGAGGGCGTGCTGGACGCCGCCGGTCGACGACCGGTGGCCGCCTACGCCTTGCACGTCACGTCGGCGGCCGTCCCGCGCGGGGTCGTCGCCACGCGCTCCGGCCCGATATTGGCTGCCTCGGCCACGCTGACGGTGACCGTGCACGGCGAAGGGGGCCACGGCTCGGCCCCACACCTCGCCGCGGATCCCATTCCGGCGACCTGCGAGATGGTCACCGCGCTGCAGACCATGGTCACCCGGCGCTTCGATGTGTTCGACCCGGTCGTCGTGACCGTCGGCGTGCTTCGCGCGGGCACCAGACGCAACGTGATTCCGGAGACGGCCGAGTTCGAGGCCACCGTGCGCACCTTCTCAGCCGGTACCGAGGCACGGATCGCCGATGCCGCGGTCGGCCTCGTCCGGCAGATCGCGGCGGCACACGGGCTGCGCGCCGACGTGGTCTACGAGCCCGAGTACCCGCTGACCGTCAACGACGACGCGGAGACCGGATTCCTCGAGACGACGGTTCGTGAGGTGTTCGGCGAAGAACGCGTCATGCGGATGCCGAACCCGCTCACCGGCTCCGAGGACTTCTCCCGGATCCTCGACGCTGTCCCCGGCGCGATGGCGATGCTCGGCGTCGGCGCCCCCGGCACCGATCCGGCGGTCGCCGCCTACAACCACTCACCGTACGCGGAGTTCGACGACTCGCTCCTCGCCGACGGGGCCGCGCTCTACGCCGAACTGGCCATGCGCCGGCTGGCCGCCGTGCCCTGACCCACCTCGAACCTCCAGGAGGCACCAATGGTCCAAGACGTTGTCCGCGTGTCCGGACAGGACATCGCCTACCGCCGCAGCCCGGGCGCGGGCCGGCCGGTCGTGCTGGTGCACGGCAACTCCTCCTCGTCCAGGACCTGGCACCACCTACTTGACAGCCCGTTCGGTCAGCGCCACCGCTGCCTCGCCTTCGACCTTCCGGGGCACGGCGCATCCCCCGCGGCGGCCGGCTCCGGCGTGTACTCGCTGCCCGGCTACGCCGCCATCCTGGCCGGGTTCGTCGACGCGCTCGACGCTCGGGAGGCGGTGATCGTCGGCTGGAGCCTCGGTGGCCACATCGCCCTGGAAGCGGTCTCCGCGCTGCCGAACGCGGCCGGTTTCGCCATCTTCGGCACCCCGCCGGTCAGCGGCCTCGCGGACATGCCCGAGGCGTTTCTGCCCAACCCCGCGGTGCAGATCGGTTTCACGGCCGACGTGGACCCCGATGCCGCCCTCGCCTACGCCACCTCGTTCCTCGCCCCGGGCTCGACGCTGCCGACCGACGACCTGGTCGCCGACATTCTGGCCACCGACGGGACCGCCCGCAGCGAACTGGCCGCCAGCCTGAACGCCGTGCAGTTCGCCGACGAGGTCGAGGTCGTCGCCACCCTCGACAAACCGCTGGCGATCCTGCACGGCGCGCACGAACAACTCGTCAGCCTGGACTACCTGCACAAGCTCCAGGCTCCGACGCTGTGGCGCGGCGCCGTCCAGATCATCGCCGGCGCCGGGCACGCGCCGCACGAGGAGACGCCGGACGAGTTCGCCGCTCTGCTCGACCAGTTCATTTCCGACCTCAGCTAGCCCTGCGTCATCGCCAATCCAACCGCTGGTCGGCCACCTTGCGGCCAATGCCAAACCACAACACCGCCATCGTGTACGCACACAGCACGGCAAATCCGGCCCAGCCCGGGAGCGGGAAGTACCCATTGGACGGTGCGTAGTGCGCGACCACCTGGGGATACTCCACCGCCGTCTGCCGTACGGCGAAACCCGCGGCCGGGGTGACCCGCAGCAGCCATTGCGACACGGCGTCGGGCAGTAGCGGGAGCGAGGTCACGGCGTACGGCACGGCGATCAGCGCCAGCGCGACGACGATCGCCGCCCAGCCGCGCCGCAGCAGGACTCCCAAGCCGTACGCGATGACGCCGCACAGCGCGAGCGCCGCCGCGACCCCGGCGACGACCCGAGCGCCAGTCACCAGGGAAACCGGCGGCACGGCGATGCCGTTGTGCTGGAGGATCGCGGCGCCGGCCGGCAGGACCGCACCGACGGCCACGAGACCGGTCACAAAGGCCGCGGCGCCGACCACCACGGCCCCGGCGGCCAAGCCCCGGCGAGACGCCGGCCGGTTCCTGCGAGCGCCGAACCGGGCGGCGCCGACGAGAACGATGACCAAGGCGATGACCAGGCCGAGCAGCGTCATCTGGACGGTGCCGCCGCCCTCGTTCCCGACCGGGCCGATATCACCGGTCCCGCTCACCGTGAGCACGCCGTCCTTCTCCACCGCACCGGACGCGTTGTGGTACTTCTCCCAGTCGGTGTGGTTCATCTCGCCGACGGACTCGCTGCGCCAGGCGCCGCCGGCCGCGCCGTCCAGCGTGACGTGGTCGAAGACGCTGGTGGCCTGAGTGAAGCGGACCTGCTCGATCGCTCCGCCGAGGCCGACCTTCTGCAGGGTGAGGTCGCCGGGGGAAGTGGCGAAGACTCCGACCTGTACCGACTCCGGGAGGCCCGTCAGTTTCACCGTCGCGACGGTGTGCCACTGCGCGCCGTCGGTGGATTCGGAGCCGGTGATGGTGTCACCCGAGCGGGTGAGGCGTAGCCAGCGCGGGGATTCCGGTGAGACACCGCCAGAGCCGCCCGCAACGTCATGTTTGTAGTCGTACTGCATCCGTACGCCGTGGCTGCCGGTCATCATCAGCGCCGCGTAGGAAGAGCCCGGCCGGACGCCGTCCTTGACGATGATCCCGGCCTTCGCCCACGGCACCAGCCCGGAGACGATCTGGTCGTGGTTGGGCGGCGGATAGGTGATGGTGCCGGTCATCGCGGTCATCCGTACCGTGAGGGAGCCGTCGCGGCCGAGGTCGCGGTGCAGAAACCAGAACTTGTCGCCGACGATCGAGCCGTCCGCGGCGGTCGGGTCGGTCGGGCACGGCCCGTCGCAGGACGAGTGGTTGCCGAACGCGGCGAGCAGGCCGAGCGCGATCACCGAGAGGGCCGCCGCCGCCAGCGCGATCAACCGGCCGGGTCGGCGGAAGGCCGTCCATTCCTGGTGCAGGAGTTCTCCACTGAGCATGCTGCCGGTTCTACGGACCCGGGTGTAACACGGCCCGAACGACGCTTGTCATACCGCTGTTAGGTCCGGCCCGGCATGCTGAGGCCATGATGGCACGGCGCAGCGGGACCGTGGGGCTCCGCTTCACGATCTTGTACGCGGTCGTCTTCCTGATCTCCGGGATCGGGCTGCTGGCCCTCACCTTCCTGCTCTCCGGCGGCAAGGTGACCACCGTCGCACCGACCCAGAACCCGACGCCCGACAGCGGCCTGGCGCAGGCGCAGCAGCGCATCCGCGAGTTGCAGGGGCAGCTTGCGGAGGTGAACGAGCACCGGTCACAGCAGCTGTTGATCGGCTCACTGCTGGCGTTGTTCGTGATGGCGGTCGTCTCGCTCCTGGTCGGCCGGGCACTCGCCCGCCGAGTGCTGCGGCCGCTGCGGCTGATCACCACGGCGACCCGGCACATCTCCGCCGACAACCTGGACCAGCGGCTGGCCGTCGGCGGCCCGGCGGACGAGGTGAAGGATCTCGCCGACACCATCGACGGCCTGCTCGAGCGGCTGGAGGCGTCGTTCGCCGCGCAACGCCGGTTCGTCGCCAACGCCTCGCATGAGCTGCGTACGCCATTGGCGACGATCCGGGCGGCACTGGACGTCGCCGCCGCCAAGCCCGGCGCGGCGCAGCAGACCCGGGCCCTGGCCGACCGGCTCCGCACCCAGCTGGACCAGGTGGATCAGCTGCTCGGCGGCCTGCTCGTGCTGGCCCGGGCGCAACACGGTGCACTGGCCGACCCGGCCGAGATAGACCTGAGCGACCTGGTGGCGCGGGCGGTGGCCGGCCGCGGCACCGAGATCGCGGCGAAGCGGCTGAGCGTGACCCAGGATCTGGCCCCTGGCCTGGGGATCCGGGGTGATGCCGCGCTGCTTTCCCGGCTGGTGGAGAACGTGGTGGACAACGCCGTTACCCACAATGAGCAGCTCGGCTGGCTGCGCGTCGAGACAGCGCGCGAAGGCACCGAGACCCGGCTCGTCGTCGAGACCGGCGGGCGCGTCCTCTCCCAGCAGGAGGTGGACCGGCTGGCGCAACCCTTCCGGCGGCTCGGCACCGACCGCACCGGGTCGGACGACGGCTCCGGCCTCGGACTGTCCATTGTGGCGGCGATCGCGACCGCGCACGGCGGACGGCTCACCATGGCCGCCCGGCCGCAAGGTGGCCTGCGAGTCTCGATCGCGCTGCCGCCGGCCCCGGTCCCGGCCGAGCTGACGGCATGAGGGTTCTGGTCGTCGAGGACGCGCGGTCGCTTGCCGAGGTGGTCGCCGAGGGCCTGCGCGATCAGGGGATGGCCGTCGACCTCGCGTACGACGGATTGACTGCTGCCGACAAGCTCGAGCTCACCGCGTACGACGTGGTGGTTCTTGATCGTGATCTGCCGGGTCTGCATGGCGACACGCTGTGCCGGATGGTCACCGAGCAACCCGACCGCCCGATGGTGCTGATGCTGACCGCGGCCGGCGCGCCCGGCGACCGAGTCAGCGGTCTGACCCTGGGCGCGGACGACTACCTCGCCAAGCCGTTCCACTTTCCCGAGCTGATCCTGCGCATCCAGGCGCTGGCCCGCCGCAAGCCGCACGCCCACCCGCGGACGTTGCGCGCCGCCGGGATCGAGCTGGACCCGGTGCACCGGATCGCGGTGCGCGACGGCCGGCAGCTCGATTTGTCGGTGAAGGAATTCGCCCTGCTGCAGGCGCTGATCCGGGCGAGTCCCGGCTTCATCAGCACCGAGCAGCTGCTGGAGCAGGTCTGGGACGAGAACGCCGACCCGTTCACCAACACCGTGACCGTGACGATCGGGCGACTGCGCCGCAAGCTCGGCGAACCACCGGTCATCGCGACGACGCCCGGCGTCGGCTATCGGCTCGGCTGAAACGGCGCTGCTAGCGTCGAGTCATGCCGCTCAGTCCGCACGAGGTCGACGTGTTCGAGGACTCCAGGGCCCGCCTGGAGGCGATCGCCTATCGCCTGCTGGGCTCGGCGAGCGACGCCGAGGACGCGGTCCAGGACACGTTCCTGCGCTGGCAGGCCACCGACCGGGAGCGCATCGAGACGCCCGAGGCGTGGCTGACCAAGGTGCTCACCAACCTGTGCCTCAACCAGCTCACCTCGGCCCGGGCCCGGCGCGAGACGTACGTGGGCACCTGGCTGCCCGAGCCGGTCCTCGCCAGCGACCGGATGCTCGGCCCGCTCGACACCGCCGAGCAGCGCGAATCGGTCTCGATGGCGGTGCTCACCCTGATGGAGCGGCTCTCGGCCAACGAGCGTGTCGTGTACGTGCTGCGCGAGGCGTTCGGCTACTCGCACGGCGAGATCGCCGAGATCCTCGACCTCACCGAGTCGAACTGCCAGCAGATCTACCGGCGCGCCAAGCAGCACGTGGCCGGCGACCGTGCCCGCGGGGAGGTCGACGGCGCCGCCGCCCGCAAGATCGTCGAGGAGTTCCTCGCCGCGGCCGTCAGCGGCGAAACCGAGCGCCTGGTCCAGCTGCTGGCCGGCGACGCGACGAGCATCGGCGACGGCGGCGGCAAGATCCCGGCCCGGACCACGCCGATCATCGGCGCGGTGGCGGTGGCGCGGTTCCTGCGCGGACTGTTCCATCCCACCCCGGCCAAGCGGGACCTGGTCGGCGGCAGCCCCGCCCTCTATGTCGAGGTCGTCAACGGCGGGCCCGCGGTGGTGGTCGTGCTCGGCGACCGGGTCGTCGGCGTCATGTCGCTGGAGTTGACCGCCGAGGGGATTGCGGCCATCCGCGTCCAAGTCAACCCCGACAAGCTCGTACGCGTCACGCGCGAATGGTCCGCATCCGGGCACGGGGAGCCCCTCCTCGGCGCCTGGTGACCCAGGTCATAACCGGCTCCTGTCAGGAATCGCATCGCTGTCCGGTTCAGGAAGCAACACACCGAGACAGGAGCAAGACCATGAAACATCGCATCGTCGTCCTCGGGGCCGGATACGCCGGAGCCATCGCCGCCGGGCGCCTCGCCCGCCGGCTGCACCGCGACCAGACCGAGATCACCGTCGTCAACGCCGACCCCGATTTCGTCGAGCGGGTCCGGATGCACCAGCTCGCGACCGGACAGGAACTCAAGCGCCGCAAGCTGAGCGACATCTACGCGGGCACGGGCGTGCAGCTCCGGCTGGCACGGGTGACCGCCGTCGACGCCGATCGCAAGACCGTCACTCTCGTCGACGAGCAGATCGGCTATGACACTCTCGTGTACGCCCTCGGCAGCGCGGCCGCCGACCATGGGGTACCCGGCGTCGCCGAGCACGCGTACGACATCGCCGGCAAGGGGCCCGCGCTGCGGCTGCGCGAGCGCCTCAGCGACCTCGCCGCCGGCGGAACCGTGCTGGTCGTCGGCGGGGGCCTCACCGGCCTCGAGGCGGCCACCGAGATCGCCGAGGCCCGGCCGGACCTCGACGTCGCGATCGCCGCCCGCGGCGGCCTCGGCGACTGGCTCAACGAGAAGGCCCAGCGGCACCTGCGCGGAGTCTTCGACCGGCTCGGCGTCGCCGTCCACGAACACACCGACATCGCCCGGGTCGAGGCGGCCGGCGCGGTCACCGCCGACGCCCGGCTGATCCCGGCCCAGGTGACCGTGTGGACGACGGGCTTCGCCGTGCACCCGATCGCCGCCGCCACGACCCTGGAGGTCGCCGAGACGGGACAGATCGTCGTCGACGCCACGATGCGCTCGGTCTCGCACCCCGACGTGTACGCCATCGGCGACGCCGGGATCGCCGCGGGACCGGGCGGCAAGCCGCTGCGGATGTCCTGCGCCTCGGGAACCCCGATGGCCTGGCAGGCCGCGGACGCCATCGCCGCGCGCCTGACCGGCGGAAAGCTCCCCCAGACCACGCCCCGGTACTTCAACCAGTGCATCAGCCTCGGCCGCCGCGACGGCATCATCCAGTTCGTGACCGCCGACGACCGGGCCAAGCCGTCCCTCATCAGCGGAAAGCTGGCAGCCCGCTACAAGGAGATCGTGTGCGCGGGCGCGGCCTGGGGCGTCGCCCACCCGACGCTGATGGTCCCAACCCGCCGCCGCCACATCACCCCGACCCGACCGGAGATCCTCGCGGCCACTTCATGACGCGAAACGGCTATTGTCGCTTTCGTCGGCGTACAGCCGGGGCGGCCCGAGCAGACTGCTGCGCGCATGGTCATCGGCGCCCGGGGCTGGCTCGAAACAAACTCGAAACAGATTTCAAAGGTTTTGGCTCGGAATTTCATCCGGGCCGGGCAGTGTCCCCGTATCTCCTGCTGTCAGCACGTGTCGACCGCGCCCGACGGGCCGGCCGCTATGCCCACCCACGGGCACCGGTGAGACACGCCGATGTCGAGGAGGTTCGATGCTCGCCGTTGATCCGATGTCCTTGTGGAGCCGTTTATGGGGTCCGGCCATCGCCTCCGTCGCGCTGATCTTGCTCGATCCGGCGACGGCTCGAGCCGAGCCGAGCGTTCCGGTGCCTCCCAACGGACTGCTGACCGACCGGGCCGCGGGCACGATCTCGGCGGCGGACAAGGACTTTGTGATCAAGGTTCGGCTGGCCGGGTTGTGGGAGATCCCGGCCGGGGACATGGCGCAGCAGAAGTCGAACGATCCCCGGATCAAGGAGATCGGCCGCAGCATCGCAGCCCAGCACGGCGCGCTCGACGAGCTGACCCGTAACGCCGCGAAGAAGCTCAAGGTCACCCTGCCGGACAAGCCCAATGCCGACCAGCAGTCCTGGCTCGCCGAGATGCGGGACGCGGAGGGCACCGATTTCGACCAGATTTACATCGACCGGCTTCGAGCGGCGCACGGCAAGATCTTCCCGGCGATCGCGACGATCCGATCGAGCACCCGCAACGACACCGTACGAAAGCTCGCGCAGCAGGCGAACCAGTTCGTCATGACGCACCTGACCTTGCTGGAGAGCAGCGGCATCGTCGACTTCAACGGCCTTCCTACCGCGCCCCCGCCCTCGGCGGCCACCAGCCAGCCGCCGGCGGCCACCAGTCAAGTGCTGGCGGCCACGGAGGATCAACTGCCGAGGACAACCACCACCGTCGGGCTCCTCGCGCTCGGCGGCGGGTTGGCTATCGGCGCCTTCGCGACCAAGCGCATCCTCGGGAACCGCCGGCGACCGTATCGCCCGCGCCGGGACCGGTATTTCGGCGCCTGACCCAGAGCACGTCCAACGCCCCGCCCGGCTGAGCCTGGCGGGGCGTGACGTCTTTGCGTCAAGACCGACTTCACGTCGTACAGCTGGGCTCTTAATCGTTTCTTAAGGTTGGCGACAGCCCATTCATAGGTATCGATGGTTGCCTCCGTCCAACGGCCCGGACGAAGGAGGCGGATCATGCAAGATCAAGCCCAATCCGACAACGAAGCCTATGTACGCGCGGTCCACGACAAAGGTCTGGCGTTTGACCTGCGGACGATGTCACGCCGGCGGATGTTGACCGCGATCGGCGGCGCGGGCGCACTCGCCCTGGTCGGCGGGGCGCTGCTCGACGGCGCGACGGCGGACGCGGCCCCGAGCGCTGCCGCCGCCTGCCTCGCCGAGGTCGAGTCGGAGACGGCCGGACCGTTCCCGGCGGACGGTTCGAACGGGCCCAACGTGCGCACCCTGAGCGGCATCGTGCGCAGCGACATCCGCTCGTCGTTCGGTGGCTACGTGGGCACGGCCGCCGGCGTGCCGCTGCAGTTCTCGCTCGTCGTGCAGGATCTCAGCTGCAACCCGCTCGCCGGAGCGGCCGTCTACGCCTGGCATTGCGACCGGGCGGGCAACTACTCGCTCTACTCCAGCGCGGCCGTCAACCAGAATTACCTGCGCGGCATCCAGGTCGCCGACGCGACCGGCAAGGTCACCTTCACCAGCATCTTCCCGGCTTGCTACACCGGCCGGTGGCCGCACATCCACTTCGAGATCTTCAAGACGCTTGCGTACGCCACCAGCGGGTCCGGCCCGATCGCGAAGACGTCGCAGATCGCGCTGCCCAAGGCGGTCGCCGATGTCGTGTTCCAGCAACCCGGCTACGAGAGCAGCGTCACCAACATGAGCCGGATCACCCTGGCCACCGACATGGTGTTCGGCGACGACAACGCCGCCCGTGAGATGGCCACGGTGACCGGCAACGTGACGAGCGGCTACGTGGCCGCGCTGACCGTGTCGATCAACCCCAACGGCACCGCCTGAGACCCACCCAGGGGCAGCCGTCCGCCCGGACACCCAGGGGCCCCGGGCGGGCGGCGGCGGTCCCGTGTTTCAGCCGCAGCAGCGGACGGTGACGTGCACGATGCGGGCGCCCGTTGGCAGCCGCACGATGAAGGGCGACCTGCTGGCCGCGGCGATCTCGTGCAATTG
>Ga0307512_10007933_pt1 | contig 10431 bp, 15 predicted proteins | sample 14_EM_MG_FD_200267 | JGI IMG/M metagenome (GOLD analysis project Ga0307512, IMG submission 200267) | Populus trichocarpa ectomycorrhiza microbial communities from riparian zone in the Pacific Northwest, United States - 14_EM | ecosystem: Host-associated > Plants > Roots > Unclassified | place... | reverse complement strand
GAATCTTTCATTTTGTGGATTAAAGAGTATATTATATGGCTAAGTAAATTGGCCCTGACAAGTGTGGCTCTGACATGTGCAGCTCTGACATGGTCTCTGACAAGGTCTCTGACAAGGTCTCTGACAAGGTCTCTGACAATCCCGGCTCTGATAAACATTGCTCTGACAATCTCGGCTCTGATAAACATGGCTCTGACAAGTGCGCTCTGACATGATCTGACAGTCCCGGCAGCGATAAATGTGACTGACAAGTGCGACTCTGACATGGACTCTGGGTCTGATTGGCTCTGACAAGGTGCAGAAGGCGGCGCTGGATACTAGGCATCACTGTTGAGATCAACATATCCGATCGATCTAGTATATCATGTTATATGATTCCAAAGATGTGTACGGGTTGAGTAGGTATTGGGTATCTTCGCCGCTCGGAACAAGCTGCACGGGTGTAAGAACCGAAGAAACATCTACCATGTGTCATACTCTTTGCGGCGCATCTCGACACATTATCATTCCATGGGTTCTGTTTGGCATCGCAGACAGTAGATACTCCAAATCCTCTACGAACAATAGGTCATGATGTACCGTCCGCCATATTACACTCCCATTTGCGTTGGCTTCCCCTGTATTGATTCCATCGCTAAAACGAAAAGCGTAAAACAGTTTGGCAGGGCAATATCCTTGTTGACGTACCCAACTATTGTTTCGTGGTGCTCGATCTCCTTGAATCGAAATATTGTCGAATCGATTGCCTTGTCCGCGCCACTTCTCCACGCAACTTGCCTTTTGAACTACAACTGTATCTGGATTATTGTGCTGCTGTATAGTGACTGTGACACCATTCGCTCGGTATATCGTTTGACGGAGAATCGACGATGCACGGGATCCAGAGGTCCGTAGGTCCAGACCGGCGCTCATATCCGCTTGAAATGTCGAAAAATACGATGTCAGAGCATCAATAAACTCTGATATGGTGATACCCTCTGGAAATGTCAGAGTTGCAATCGTGTTGCGTTTGCTCATCACTCCGTTGATGCGAGGTATCAAACCAGGTGATAACTTGTCGGACACCAGAGAATCCCCCACAAGAAGCTTTCTGCATATATCTGCTTTCGGCTAGAGGGGATCTAATTTAAAGATATGTAGTAAAATACTAACTCTCAACTTGATATGAAATAGGCGCGTTTCCCATCGTAACATCTGCGGAATACAGTAAACCTTGTTGGAAGAACGGTAGCCATCCTTGATGAGGTTTTTGTGAGCAGCTTCAGATATTTCGGTGTCACTGTTATCGGCAGAGCCCATTTCCCTAATACATTCGATATAGTGGAGAAGGGAATGAATTTTGGGTATCTTGCTCATACTGTGGCTCTTGCGGTATGGTAGGAAGAGGTGGATGTTGCTGCAGATGCCACTAAGCGCATCCTGTAGGTATTTGAGCCTGGTTTCGGTGTGGGAGTGGTAGCTGGTAATCAATATGAAGTCGGTGACAGATTTGATGAACTTAAAGTGGTCGGGATGCCCTTTAAGAAGAGGGGCAAGCGCTGCAAGCCAGACCTTCACCATGTCCTTGTACTCGGCACCGGTCCATTGTTTCACACTGGTAAGTTTGTCTCCAAACTGGCGTATGTTAGAGAAGCGTGGAATTATGGAACATCGTTCATCTATCAGGTCCAAACCCTTTTCCTGGCGATAAATATCTTTCAGAAAACGAACAATCCATTCTCATGTGTGATCTTGAAATAAGCCCTTCAGTAGCTGGTGCAACCGGTCAACATTCATACAACTATATATATTACGACCTGCATGGGCATGGGCGAAATTTGGACAGTCGGCAAACTTCCACAGCCCCACCTCCTCAGCAGCCGTTGTTGACAAATGAAGGTACCGTTGGGGGTGGTGGCGCCTGGGCCTGCGGGCGAAGCCAGGCATGTCATCCGGGCATATCTCGCATCGAGGGCACCATCCATTTTCACCGTAGTTATGGTGCACTGCTCTGGGTAGTCTGCAAGGAATGACGCAATGCGGCGAAATGCGTGACGAGTGCGACCGTGTGCACACAGAACCGCTAATCCGCTCTTCGCCAGCTCCTCTAGAGCACGCAATATTGTTGCAATAGATTCATGACAGGCGAACCTATTGGGGTGGGTTTTTGGTCCGTTTGGACATTTCGGTAGAAGACCGATTAGTATTAACCCGTTCGTCTTAACTGATCGTCTCTTCGCCTTAGAGAGGTCGCCTATACTGAGATAAACCGGCCAAGCCGTTTTGTCGCCGCTTAGCGTAGAGAGCTTAGTTTTGTCACTGCTGAGTACAACGGGGACAAGAGTGGATCCATCTGGCAAAGATTCCTAGGATGTGTTAGCAATGAGTAATGAGGTTCTAATATCTAGACAAATCTGGTCAACACTGGAGCTGACACTCTTGACATGCTACCCGCTCTGACACAATGAAACTGACACGCTATCTCTGTCACGCTCTCTGACACACTCTCTCTGACAATCTGACTCTGACGCTCTCTGACACGCTCTCTGACACGCTCTCTGACACACTCTCTGACATGCTCTCTGACACGCTCTCTGACACGTTCTCTCTGACACGTTCTCTCTGACACATTCTCTCTGACACGTTCTCTCTGACACGTTCTCTGTGACACGTTCTCTCTGACACGATCTCTCTGACACGTTCTCTCTGACACGATCTCTCTGACACGATCTCTCTGACACGATCTCTCTGACACGATCTCTCTGACACGATCTCTCTGACACGTTCTCTCTGACACGTTCTCTCTGACACAATCTCTCTGACATGCTCTCTCTGACACGATCTCTCTGACACGATCTCTCTGACACGATCTCTCTGACACGATCTCTCTGACATGCTCTCTCTGACATGATCTCTCTGACATGATCTCTCTGACATGATCTCTCTGACATGCGCTCTCTGACACTCTAACTCACCCAAACACAACGAAAATCTGACAAGAAACAATCTCTCTGACAATACAAGGAAACTTGCCTGCGTTTTCAACCACCAATCTGCGGTCCACATCTCAGCGTATATACATTCGCCACTGGAATCTATTTGTTTGACCGGCGCGTACAGGAGATGGTCATTGAATGGGGGATGTCCTAGAATATATCGTAGCGCTGCAATAGGGTTCCGATACCAGAACGGAGTACCTTTTCCTTCAATATTAACAGAACTATCCTCCCATCCGCATACAAGTCCGTCCATTTCTTCCATGTCCGCAATGAGTTGATAGAACTGGTCTGGGTTTTTGGCATTGGCGTCGGGTACAATAAGTCTTCGTTTGAGGATGTTTGTTGAGTTTCATTTTACCTAGGTTGGTATCCACAATAGAACGACAAAGTTGCCATTGTTGGGGTGTAGCGAACGGAGCAAGGGGGTCCCAGTCATCATCCTCACAAGAATGAACTCGTACTGTGTCATCGATTGGGGCTCCTGCGTTGGGGAATATCTCCGTCTCAGGTGGCTGGCTGAGTGTATCGTCGTCAAATTGGAGAATGTCGTCTGCTAGTTCGTAGTCTAGCCCATCTGACGCTGAAAGATTGCTAGAATTTGGGTGAAGACGCGCATGTGTTGAACGGCGGTGACGAGTGAGACCACTTTGTCGGGAAAAGACCCTGCCACATAAAGTGCAAATACAGGACTGCATTGTTCAAGGTGGAAAGATTGCGATTGAGTGCCCCCTGGAAATTGATTGTAGTGAGGCTCTTATCATGTGTCCCAATGCTGTGTATTCAGCCTACCCTAAACAGACCTGGATGCTAGCCTAGCCTCGTGATATTGTTGTACCACACACTAGTATCTTTAGGCTTGGAGTATACTATCTTTAGCCCCCTTGTGTGGAATGCTGGGAAGTTCCGCTTCTAAGCACCATTTTCGGCTTCCCTAAATGGAACAGTGTGAGTTGATGTTTCGGCTGCACACTGATCAGCATTTCTACACCAGAACCCCTCACTGTCTTCCGAACCTCGTTGTGTTCGGCCTTCCAAAAAACCACTGACATTTTTGCATCTACCTATTCTGACCTGTCTCAACTAACTAGCATTTTGCTTCTTCAGACTCTCCTCACTTCAATCTGCGGCGCTTTCTCAACCGGATCGACTTGCATATTCGCATCACAGTAACAATGTGTGTTGGAGTGGTCACCCCACCGAGCGTGGGTCAGAGCGCATCTAGTACTAGTTGGTATATAACACATACAATCCTCACTCAGATCAATCAACGTTAACTTGACGACCATCATATGCACTCAGCAACCCTCATATCCACTCAGCGACCCTCATATCCGCCGAACAACCATCATTATGGCACGACCACAAGTTCCACGGAGATGGCCCACCGGCGTTTCGAACTGGACCAAAGAAATCTGTGCCTCTGTGCTAAAGAAGACGGCCCAGGACATAGATGCTGTGAGTAGCCAGTCTGCATTCACTGAAGGCCTTGCAGCAGTCCAGGGATGGAAAACTGAACACGACAAATCCACTATCCCTTCGTACACCAATATCAAAATGTACATGGAGGTGCGAGGTATAGCAAAGACGCGTGACCAGGTTGGTAAATCCGACTCTGACATTGAGTCTCTGACATTGAGTCTCTGACATTGAGTCTCTGACATTGAGTCTCTGACATTGCGTCTCTGACATTGAGTCTCTGACATTGAGTCTCTGACATTGAGTCTCTGACATTGGGTCTCTGACATTGAGTCTCTGACATTGAGTCTCTGACATTGAGTCTCTGACATTGGGTCTCTGACATTGAGTCTCTGACATTGAGTCTCTGACATTGAGTCTCTGACATCGACTGACATCGACCTGACAAATAGGAGTTTACCGACATTTGCGAGACGCTTGCGGGTAACTCTCGAGATCTCCTGGGACTTACACCGGACGCGAAGCTCAATGATGATGATGTCCGTACAATGCAAAGACTCATCTCAAGCTTACAAAGAAGTCACCCGAAGGGCCACCACCACACGCAAGAAAGCCCCAGCAAGCCCCGCCAGAAAGCTTAAGACCGCAACGAGCCCCGCCGCAAAGCCAAAAACTGCATCAAGCCCCATGCCAAAGATCACATCAGCTCCTTCATTAGAGCATATCCTGGTTCCTCCTACTACACCGATCAATGAACGCACTTCAGATGTTCGTGTTGGGTCTACTACACCCGCAATTTCAAGCTCAACCTCATTGCGACCAAGGGGAGATTCGGTAGCGCGGGGTAGGAGTACCACTCATAGATGCACTACACGATCGGCAGTATTGTCCACGGTACCATCTCCTACGATTTCGGCGGTTTCGGGGGATGCTCAGTCGCCTAGGTTTGACCCGTTTCAGATCAACAGCTCTGGCAGTGCCCTCCAGCGACCCTTTTTCGGACGGAATAATGCACGCGATCCCTCGCCACTTTCACTCCTAGATCTCAGCACCAGGAGGCCTAAACGCGGTGCAACCAGCTCACCAGCTCAATCTGGGGTGGGAGGCACCTCACCTGGAAATCAATACCAAAAAGCCAGAGAAGACCGTATTGATCCTTTTATCACGTGGATGGAAGATGATCACCCAGTAGATATTGGGGAAAAGTTGAAAAGTCCTTGAGTTCTGAGAGACTTCACAAAGGATCCTAATGCGCCCCAGTGTTATGACCAACTTGTTGCCTGGATTACTCGGCAATATGATCTAGCAACCTACTTGCGGGCTGTTGACTCCTGTTTGGTGAGCACAACGTCCACCCAGGGTGATAGTCCATTGTCCAGATTTGCACTGATTGACAGTCGATTGGACGAATCGAGCTGGGACGACTGTCTCACCTTCGCTGACATTGAAGGCCGTCTGATGGTGACATTCGTTATCATCAACAAGATGGTCATGGTGGATGACACCAACAATAAAATCGAATATATCAAGACCAACCCCCTCATCCCGGAAGGAACATCGACCATTAGGGTCAAACAGGAGGACAAAGATAGCGAGACCTCAGTTATTGACTTACTGGACAGTTCCGAAGACGAAACCAGTGGCGATGAATTGGATGATATGGAGGAGGAGGAGGATGGGGAAGGGAAGGAAGAGCTACCGGGGATGCCAGAGGACCAGGATGATTTTGATCCGGGGATCATGCCGATTACTAACAATGCACGACCGAGTCAGTCCTCCGGCCGGACTGCCGAACAAGAGGACCAAGATTTTGACATTCAAAACGCAGAAGAATTAGATCAGGTAGACGCTGACTTCAACAACATTGCCCGAACGGAACTTCAGGGAGCCAACGACCCTGATGTGCAAGCACAGAAGGAGGACCAGACGGATAATGTCGATGTTGACTGGTGAGTCACTGTCCTTGTCAGAGTGGTCGCTGTCAGAGCTGTAGAGCTACTGTCAGAGCTCAGCAGCTGTCTGAGCTGCTGTCAGTGCTACTGTCAGAGCTGCTGTCAGAGCTGTTGTCAGAGCTCAGCTGCTGCCAGAGCCGTTGTCAAAGCTGTTGTCAGAGCTCAGCCCGCTGTCAGATTAGCTGTCAGAATGTTGAATGAAGCTAATTTTTACTCGCAGGTTAGCGGAGCTGATGGATAACCAGGAATTTCAGAGAGAAAACTTGGAGGAGTCAATGGCAGCGTTAGGCATCACCATGGAGATCAGAACTTTCAAGCCGCTCCACAAACCCATGCAGTTACAACCGCATCAAATTATTGCAGTGAATTGGATGACAGAGGAGGAAAATAGCTTGGCGAAGGGTGGTTTATTGGCTGATGACTGTGGTACTGGCAAGGTCAGACCCTGCTGTGCCCTTGAGATATACTGTTCGCCACACTAACAATCATCAGACTCTGACAGCACTAGCTTTAATATGTCACCAAGTTAATGTCTATGAACAAAAAATCAAGAATCCACCTCCTGGATTCGACAAATGGGAGATCGACATGAACCACTACAAAGCGATGGTTGAACGGGGCAAGAAGGTGGGAATGGAGCCACGAAAGCTGCGGTGGGAGGTCCACCTCCCAACATTCATTCTATGGTATGACCGGAATACACTCCACTATAGTGACTTCAAGCTAAGGTAGAAATAGCCCTAAACTGATAGTGGCAGAATGGGAAGCTGCGGTGACTAAGTTCACTGAGTTAACTCCACATCTCCATTACGGTACTTCTTCCTGGAGGAGGGCATCCCATCTAGCCACTCTTGATGGTAAACCATGGAGAATAGTCGTGATCTCGACGATTGAGACTTTCTACCAGCGGTTCAACCATAAGGAAGCCGACGGTTCGGAATTTTGGGGCCCTGGCATATTTCATTGGGATATCTTGGATGAGGGCCACAGGTTGAGAACGAGCGGGACCTCAATCGGCTAGTTTAGGAAGGCTAATGGCACGTTGGTTAAAATGGACTCCCACGATTACAATATGCATATGGCGTCCTGTATACTCAGTCTGGAGCCGCAATACAAATGGATGTTAACAGCAACCCCATTGGTAAATGGCATCGAAGACTTGCGTTGGATCCTGCGTTTTCTGGAGAGTTCATCCTGGTTGACCCTACAGCTGCCGCCAGATACATTCGACTATACTCTCAACATTGATGACGATTGGATCGCGGACTGGAGTAATGTGCCAGGTACTGAATGTGGTGCAGGGTTCATGCCAGTTGCAGATCCGTACAAGAAAGGCCCAGAATTCGGATCACTTGTTCACTGCACAACAATGGCTTGGGATGCTTATATGTTGCCCATAATCGGTGAGGTGGGGAAATTAAGAAAGGCCGCACAAACATCAGATATATTAATCAGACAGCACCGCTACGAGGAAACTATTGAGAGGGGAGCTTTTGCGGGTTTATGCACACAAATGCTACGGCGAACAATCGTGAGCCATATCCTGTTCAAGAACCCAAAGCCCATCATCAACATCCCTCATATCCATGTAACCACCGAACTTGTTACATTCACGAAGTCCTATGGAGCTGGACAGTTCTACATTAATTAGGTAGACGGTAGCTATAAGGGGCTTAGAGAGAGAATCACCGGGGTTGCCTCCGCGCAGGCTACAACGATGGGGCAGAAGAAGCCTTATGGCCCTCGTTGGCGGTTTATTCGCCTTCTGTCCATAGCGCTTATTCTTGGCCCTGCCTCGATGGATCCGGAAATATCTTCATCGAAACGATTATGGACACTACCTTCCGGGGTTGCTGACATGGGCAGGCCGAACCTGTCCATGCAGAGGACAGTTATTTCTGGATTTCCAAAGGCTTTCCCAGGGAAGACAGACCGAATACCTCCGCCTGACAAGGTCAAGGGTATGACGTATGATCAGATCGAGGCTGCGTTGCGGTTTGGGGCTCCAAAGTTGGCTTGGCTCAAACACTATCTCCGGAACACCTTGACAGCGAAAGACAATGGAGAGTAGGTGATTCTGTGGGTATATTGGCCACTTACCCAGTGGCTCATTGAACAGGTTAGCACTCCTTCGCAATCCCACTTTCTGCCACTCATATCAACCCTGACATTTAACTCTGACACACATCAACTCTGACAGTTAACTCTGACATCAACTCTTCATATGACAATACTAACTGTGCGCAGTACTGCTGCCCCTTAGGTTACAATTGTTTTGCTATCCATAGCTCAATGAGTGCCGATGAGCGTGCCTCTGTGAAGAAGTCATTTATCAACTGCAGGCAGGTGAGGGTCTTTGTCTTGCCCTATCTGACAAGCAATGAGGGCTTGAACCTACATTATAATTGCCGAAATTCCGTCATGGTAGAACAGGGTATAGATTACTCAATAGAACATCAGGCATGGTCGCGTGTCTGGCGGATTGGTCAACAGCAAACGCAACGCACAACTCGATTGGTAAACCTCACCACGATCGATCGGTTAATTGAAAACACTGAGCGGATGATGCAATCACCAAGGCTATATGCGCTGGGGGTTCTCCAGGACGCTGCCAGTGAGGACATTGATCTCGATGCTGATCAAGTATATGATACCATGATTGGAAAGATTTCCCCACAGGCACTCTGGTCAGCTGTGATTGGTCAATATAACGATGTAATAATGGATGTTAGTTAATTTGTGATCTTTCAATACTTTCCATTTTGGGTCTGCGCTTTTTTTCCTTCTAGGTTGGTTCTTGGGTTTGGGATCTCTCTTTCGGATTCACAGTTTTGGTCTTTGTTTGGGTTTCCGGGTTCGCCCTGCTGGGTTTTGGGTCGCTTTTGGGTGATCTCACGGTTGTCTTTTTGGAAGGTTTCGAGTTGTATAGATGACTAGTACCAACGAATGGAGTAATTTAGTCGCTGACTTTGACTGCCGACCAGCCTGACTGCGACTCTGACAGCAGCCACTCTGACAGCAGCCACTCTAACAGCAGCCACTCTGACAGCAGCCACTCTGACAGCAGCCACTCTGACAACAGCCGCTCTGACAACAGCCGCTCTAACAGAAGCCCTCTGACAGCAGCCACTCTGACAGCGGCCACTCTGACAACAGCCGCTCTGACAGAAGCCCTCTGACAACAACTCTGACAACAATCTGACAACCGCTCTGACAGTGACTGTCCAAAGAGTTTGCCATGACCATGCTCGGTGAACAAAAAGTCTTTATCATTTAACAATGCGAAATCTCTATTGGTAAGTGCTCTTCAAGCATATCGCCCAGCAAGTACTCTACAGTCAAGGCGACAATAAACAATTGTTTCGGTACTTGCTAAAACCATATTGAAGGGACACCGCGACGTTAAACTATACCGAAATCCCTTCATACTGATACAAGCTAAGACTGACCCCTCAAGACATAAAGAAGCGAACAGAATAAATATGCAGCGCGGAAGCACAATAGTCCTATCCAACAAGATATCCATGCCACCCGGTTGTAGGCTCAAGTTCGTCATTAGTGTGTATTCACTTCGGAGATATGAAAGACACTCGCAGTGCCGAAGAGGGATGCTTCAACACTTTCGAATACGAATTTGACTTGGCACGCATTTGATGGGCTTGGCTGCAGAGCCGATACGTGGAGTAGCCACCGCTCTCTTCGTCTCGTTAACCGATATTTCATCATCGGACCGGCACTGTTTGAGGCTTTGGGACGAGTGGCCAGTTGTAGCGGGCATTGTAGGGTAGTTAGGTAGAGAACGTTGTGGGTAGAGAATGGAATTCTATGCCGTACGAGAGTACAAATTCTAGTGCCTGTGTACCAAAGTACTCCAGGACCTATATATATACTACACACTCCCAACATAAAGTTGCCAAGATCAGCAGAAGTACCACACAGTAAATTACAACGGGTCCGTGACTTTGATTCATCTACCCAATCCCCAGGCCACACAGTAAACTACAATGGTTCCGTGACATTGATTCGTCCATTTCAATCGCATGGCCCAGTTGTGAGTAAAATATGCTAATCGAACACAACTCGGC
>Ga0307512_10007932_pt1 | contig 10433 bp, 7 predicted proteins | sample 14_EM_MG_FD_200267 | JGI IMG/M metagenome (GOLD analysis project Ga0307512, IMG submission 200267) | Populus trichocarpa ectomycorrhiza microbial communities from riparian zone in the Pacific Northwest, United States - 14_EM | ecosystem: Host-associated > Plants > Roots > Unclassified | place... | reverse complement strand
ACTTCGATATCTAGTCGGTTCCCTGTTGTCTCAGGGTTCCGTGTGGTATGGGACTCTCGTCGTCCACCCGGACAACGGGTCATTAGCGTGCACCTTGATCCAGAAATTGGCGAGAGCACCATTGACACATCGACATTCTCTCCTACCGCGGCTGGACCCACTATAAACGTTATTCGAGATCCAGCCGAGGAGGTAAAACGGGAGAAGGGTGGGAGGATGTACAGGGTCGTCACAAGGGAGTACTTGGCTAGTGGACATGATGGATATGAGATGTTGAAAGGGAATAAGTATCTGATCGAAGATGAAGGTGGACAGATGATGAGCACAGTCGTAAGGAAGTACCTCCTCGGTGAGTCAGTGGTGAATCCGTCCCTTCAGACGTGGCTGAGACAGGTCTAATCACACAGGATCACGGTTCGTGAACCGAATGTCCCGCCTGGCAAGAGAGAGCGCTTTCTCCCAGACTTTCATGCGAGCCGGAACAGAGATGGTCATCCAACGCGAGAGGAAACGGTCCCAGCGACTAGAGAACCAAGGGAAGATGCACTGGAAGCTCGCGGCTTCGCTTGTGGTCAAATCAATCAGATCTAAGAGGCATTACCAGGAGACCTTGAGCGTCGCCCAGGTCGAACACATGAGTGACGTGGACTGTTTCGATGGCGAAAAGATGAGAAGGGAATGGGGGGCTCCTCAAGCCCAAGAGGCGAAGGAGGGGAAAGGTCAGGATGAGAAGAGTTCTCGCAAGGACGAGGAAGATCTGTTGCAAATCCATCCGGTCTTGGATGGAAGGCTCGATGACATCGGTAGGGCCTAAGTTTATCGGACCAGAGAGAGATAAGGACGCTGAGGAAAGATGGAAATGAATGTATTTGTACTCCAACCACATATCCGGGATGTACGGTGTTTATAGTTCGGAGGCAAGCCTACGGACCGTGCGCGGTATCAAGTTTATATTCGGACGAGCAAGGAAGGGAACGTATGCACAAATGACAGGAGGGAGGTGATCGGAAACTGTATACCCGTTAGCCGAACCGAAGCTGCTCGAGTGTGAAAAACATCAAGGACTCACGAGACTAAGAAGCATTCGGGATACTGAATCATCCGCCAGGGATAAAATAACAAAGATGGTCGAGAGCTCGAGGGTTGGAAGCAGTGAGGAGAATTCGAGTCTCAAGGACTGATCGCGACTGGTTTCAAAGGCGCCAAAACATTGGTGAAATCCAGCTTGGTGCCCATGGGGCCTGAGTGATTCCAGGGGGCTCGAATCTGGGCATTTACAGGTGAGGGGCACTTGGAATCCCAGGACGAGGTCGGGGAAATGGAGGAAACGGAGGAAGTCGATCCGGTGGGCATGTGACCATAGACTTGGTGGTGCTCCCGGTGGATGGGGTCTTGGAAAATGTCGAGTGGGGGAAGGCCCCTATCTGTCCTCCGCCGAGAGGAGGTAAAGATAGAGGTTGATGGAAGGACAGAGACGGGTTGGAAGGTAGGGAGAGGAATGGACGGCATCACGAATTTGGGTGTGCCTCGTGGAACAGGTCCAGAGGGGCAGAGACGAAGAGGACTGGGGGCAGGACGACGAGGCATTATGACTGGGAGTAACTGGGGTACCTGGAAAAATGAAGTCTTATCAGCATTCTTCCTTCGATGTAGCCATGGGAAGATGGATACGAACAGTGGACACGAAAGGACGGCTGTTCGTGGCTTAGATCTCCAGGACCAAAGGGGCAGAAGTAGCGTATCTTTCAGAAAGGTGACCGCCGCAGAAATGAGGGAAACGAGCGGGTGGAAGAAGGAAGGAGCGGAGGCTGGCCTGGTGGAAAGAGCTGAAGCCTGACGGGGACCAGAGGTTCGATCGCTGTCACCGCGACGTTGTCGTCTTGATGGTAACCACGACGCCGGCAGAGCACAGCATCCAGAAACACGTACAAGATACATCATATTACGGAGTGGTCCCTCAAAGCAAGACTACGAGGTATATACATCAACGGGTTGTGGAAAGATGAACAAAGATGCGATGCAACGGTCGGGACATTAAGCTTTAAGCTTAAGCCCGCGCTCAGAGGGGGCCGTCCTCATTGATCGGTCTGTAGAACCTCATCAGTTGCGTCTTGAATTCTGTGAGCGGGAGTCGGGTTGTAAAGGGCGTCAGTGTTACGTGCAAGATATGCATCCAATAGATTACCCACCCTCAGGCTTGTCCCAGATCCTTGCCGCGTCCGGGTTGAGTGGTGATGCGTTGTTAGGTTCTGAGATCGGGTTTTGTCAACCATTTCAAATCCGCCCCACATGGAGAACCAAGCTTACCACCAAGAAGAGATTGGAGAGAGAGAAGAATGGTTTGCACGCTGTAAACAGCGGACCACTTGTCCTGCGTGTAGGTTGGAATCTCGCCTCTCCAAGGGTACGCGAGATTGCATACCTGGAGAATGTCCAAACAGATAGCGCCACCGGTCAAATCAACATTGGGGTGATAGCACGGCGTATCAAACTTGATCGTCGGAGCGGCGTAAGGGTAGTTAGGGGGGAAGGAGATGGAAATCTTGAAGCGTAGGCCAACATAAATCTGACGCGAGGTCAGCGGAAACCCCTAATGTGGTCGGAACGCGACTTACAGTTGCAGGAGCGCCCTCGATTGTTCCGGCCCACTCAAAGAGGTTGGCATCGGATTTTGGGAAGGCAGACTAGTTGAGACGCGTCAATGCGGATGTCACTACAGGAGATAGCAACTCACGATCCCAGGAGAAGAAGACATCTGGAAGATTCAATCAGAACTATTTCATCGTTGTGGGACTGGTAGATCGTACCATCAAGGTCATAAGCTCGCTACTGAGCCTGTTGAATGTTGCTTGAGTCCCGGAATTTCAACTGATATGTAAAGGGATGACTACAAACCGTTTAGTCACGCTACCAGCGGCATCCTGAAGGGTGCCCTGGGAAGTTTGTTTTGTAGAAGCGCGAGGAGGAGCGAGAGAGGAGGTGAGCTGTTCCATGGCGCGAGCTGGTGGTTTATGGTTAACCTGTGAGTTGAACTTTTTCGCGATTTTTCAAATTAGGCGCATCTGCATTGAAGTCACGTGATCAGTAACGTCACGGCGTCACACGCAGGCTCGTGTTCGGGTAAAATCTCCAGAAAATCGGTAAAAATATTGGCAAGCCCGCGGATACAGGACAGGGTGCCGTTTGGCTCTGACAGGGTGCATATCTCTTGGATGACATTAAGGAGAAATACGGCAAAGCCCAGCGGCTTGATCGGAGTTGGCCGGGTCGACAAACCATTGCCTGTCTGCTCTCAACCTCAAGCACTCATCCTCCCGCATTAGACTCGCCGTGGTCGCCACGAACTCCCTGTAAATTCTGGACACAATGTCCAGCGATTTCACTCCTTCTCAAGCAGAGGTCGCTCTGACCAAAAAGATATTCGAGAAATGCGACCCTCAAAAGTTGGGTATAATCACCGGCGACACCGCAGTCAGCATCTTCAACTGCACCAAGCTCTCTGCAGTCGTCCTAGGAGAGGTCTGGGCCATTGCAGACAAGGAGAACAATGGCTTTTTGACCCGTAAGGGCATCTCGATTGCCCTCCGGCTCATGGGTCATGCCCAACGCGGTGAACTGGTCTCTGAGGCATTAGTTTTGAAGCGTAAGCATACGCGATTTGCTCCTCCGTTCCAACCCTTTCGGAAAGAGCTCACCCTTCCGTAGCCGGATTGCCACCAAACATCGAGGGTTTCTCGTTACCGATCCTCCAACAACACACTGGAAGTTCTGCGGGCCGCGCCAAATCACCTCCACCACCAGTCTCGTCGGTTCCACCACTAACATCTCAAGATAAGGCTAAATTCATGAAGATATTCTACGGATGTAATCCAGTCAATGGAATGCTGGGCGGTAGGTTTAATTACTCCGAGCTTTGAATCTTCCAACTCATGTGGGAATTACCAATGACGTGACCAGGTGATAAAGCCAGCGAGGTTTTTATCAAATCTAAACTTCCTGTCGACAAGTTGTCACAGATATGGTCTGTCGTCTTGCGTCAACATGTTGGAATTCCTCTGACAGTTCTGCGCTCGCACGTAGGAACCTGGCAGATACCCAAAACCGAGGTTCCTTAGACGCGACCGACTTCTGCATTGCAATGTACCTCATCCAGGCTACCATGTCAGGTCAACTTTCCTTCGTTCCGACTAGCCTACCGCCCGGTCTCTATGATCAAGCGTCTGGAAAGTTCGACTCGGTTATTTCTCATACGACCGGTAGCAGCTCGCAACTGAGCCCTTCGACAAACCGCTTCCCAGCTGGTGCTCTCCAACCTCAGTACACGGGCGGATTGCAACCTCAGCTCACCGGTAGAGACCCTCCGCCAAGTGTCCCTCCCCGACCTGCCGCGGCCCCTGGTGTGAGCACCTTCGGCCAAACCACCCCCTTCGGCGCACCACCATCTCCACAGTGGGACATTACTCCTGCGGAGAAGGCTAACTCCGATAGGTTTTTTGACGGCCTTGATACAGCGAAGAAGAGTTTCATTGAAGCTGATGCTGCGGTTCCTTTCATGATGCAATCCAACCTTCCCGAGGATGTTCTCGCTCAGATTTGGTGTGCCTTGCAGTCATGTTCAAAACTTAATCGATGCTGACTTTGGAGTCTAGGGACTTGTCTGATATGAATAAGGACGGCCGACTTACGAAGGACGGATTTGCTGTTGCATTCCATCTGATCCAATCGAAACTTGCCGGTAAGGCACTTCCAACAACCTTACCACTGTCACTGGTCCCTCCCTCTTTACGTGGAAGTACCCAGCCCGCTCCTCCACTCCAACAACCGGTTCAGGAGACGATCTACGACCTCTTGTGGGATGATTCCCCTCCTGCCTCCGCAGTTGCTACAACTCAACCGACTCAGCCACCCTTGCAACCACAGCGAACGGGCACGTTGAATGCGACACCATTACAACCTCACACCACAGGGTCTTATCAGCCCCTCGTCCAACCACAGAGGACCGGTCCGCAGTTAAACCAATCCACACCCATCTTCTCTCAGTCCACCGGAGGCCCGACCCATTTCACTGCCTCTCCCCCCGCTCCTGCCCCAGATCCTTTTACGAGCTCGGTTTCACACGACTTCCTGAGCGACGATGAGCCTTCTGCTCCCGCCCCACCACTTGAAGACAAGTCGGCCGAGATCGGAAACCTTCATAATCAGCTCAACTCCACAAACCGATCTTTGAACACTGTCAAAGACGAGCGCGCAGACATCGATCACCGATTAGCTGAACAGGCGACAGAGCTTTCAAACTTGCAAACCCAACTCACGGCTGCCAAGACCGCATACGAGACGGAAACGAAACTTCTTGTCACACTCCGCGAGCGTTACGCTAACCAGAATGCGGATATCAGCAGGACTCGTCAAGAGCTTATCACCGCCGAGAGCGATGTCAGCGCTCTACGTCTTGAGAAGAACGAGGTTCAGAACGCATTATTGAGGGACAAGGAGGAGGTCAGGGATCTGCAGAAGAAGATGGCTGCCGCCGGTGCCGAGATTGAGACCGTTAAGGCTGAGATTGAGAAAATCAAGAAGGATGCGAAACAACAGAAGGGACTTTTGGCCATTGCTAAGAAGCAACTCGCAACGAGAGAGGCGGAGAAAGTGAAGGTTGAGAGTGAGAGGAGTGAGGCTGAGGTTGAGCTAGTCGAGGCGATCGGGGAGAAGGATGAAGCCGAGGCTGAGTTAGTCAAGGAGGCTGGTGTCGCGTTCCCCATCGAGTTGCCAGCCATCGAGAATGATGTTGTCAAGTCATCGTCACCGGATATCCTCGCCACTGCTATCGCTCAACCTCTCCCAGATACACCCGGAGGCTCCATTCTCGGCTTGCCTAGCCCACAATCATCCTCAACCAAGAGCACTAATCCATTTGAACGCCGCACCAATACCAGCCCCCCTCTTCCCCTATCACCATTCATGCCATTCAGTAGCTCGACAGAACCAAAGGATAGCGGCAACGGGGAGGTCAACTTGGATGATCCATTCGGACTCGGTACCTCGCGAGTCGAAGAACCCCAGCCCATGGGTGGTGCTACAGAAACAAGTACTGCTAAAGACAGAGCTACATCCCCCTCCTCTTTCGTCGAGGCCGATGATCTGTTTGTCACTCCCCCTGCCTCAGCTGCTTCAATCCACGAATCACCGAAAGGACCTGAACGCACGTTCACCCCTCTTGATGCCGCTGTGTCCACGTTCCCGTCGATTCCTGGAGCATTTTCTGACGACCCTGAATCTGCCGTGCCCACCGAGGAAGTTGCAGCCGACGAGGATAGCAGCGACGACGGTGACGAACCTGAAGAGGCTACGGCTGCTCCGAAACAGCAAGTTTTTAGCACACCGTCCCCGGCTCCCGTACAGGTCTCCAAGAAATCTTCGACTGGATCAAGTTTCGACGACGTGTTTGGTGTCAGCTCGGAAACGAGTGCCTCTATAATATCTATGCCTTCCACAGTCACACCGAACCGGACTGGCAACGATGCGTCCAAGTCACCATTCCAACCCGCTCTTTCGGCCGAGACCAACCCGCTATCGATATCCACATCTTCTGACAAGGCGGCGGACCAGCCAAGTGACATCATTGCAGGAAAGAATGCCTTTGACGAGGCGATGGGTGTGGTTCCCTCCGGCCAACCTCCCGCGAATCCTACGTTTGGTTTCGACTCCGCGTTTGACGACGATTTCGATTTTGCAGCTGCGAAGGCTGACTCGGACGTGCCATCGTTCCCTACTCCTGCTCCTGCTCCCACCCAGTCGCATCCCACGACCAACGGGGTCTTTAGCCCATTCCCTCCTCCCCCGACTTCCATGGGAGCTTCATCTAGCGTGGATGGGGGGTTTGATAGCGCGTTTGGTGTGAACAATTTCTCTCCTGCTCCTGCCCCTGGACCACCGACTGTCCAGATGTCTGGTAAAGACAAGGAACATGACAAGCCCTTCCCGTTTGACACAGCGTTTGGAATCACCACGACTAAACCCGAGACTACGGAAATCGATACGAAGGATAGCGCGCTTCACCCAAATCTGGACAATGTGCCCACTTTTGCAGGAGACAGAACATCGAAGGCACTGGCGCTGTTCAACGCATTTGGATCTGGACCGGGATCACAGATGCCGAATAACCCGACATCATCACTCCAATTCCCGCGACCTTCGACATCTCCCCCTCCTCAACAGAGAAGCTCTTCCCCGGCGCCTGGCAGTAATGGCAGCATTCACAGTCACCATGATCAATCTTCGAGCAGGTTGACACCACCAAAACCCCGTCCAACAGTGGCAGACAAGCTGAAGGAAAAAGAACACCCCACCAGGTCCTCGAGGCTAAGTGTGAGTTCCAGACTTTTGTACCGATCATCGGGTTCATTGTCTTGGTTTTCCTCGACACCCGATTCGGATCAACTTTCGCTAACCAGTTTTTCGTGTTTTCTTTCGAAACAGATCCGGCTGCCATTCGGGAAGAAGAAGAAATCACAGGATAGCCAGAATCCGCCTCCGATCCCAGCTCGGAGCTCGCACCTAGCACCTCCCCAGGAGCACACTTCTGGGGAGAGCGAAGATGTGGATGCAGTGAAGCAATTGACGGCGATGGGGTTTGGTAGGAATGAGGCGGTCGCGGCCCTGGAGAGATCATCATACGACTTCCAGAGAGCGTTGAATTCACTGGTGGGCTCTGCATAATCTGCAAAGACAACCATGGTTGTGTGTGGGTCTCTCTTAATTGTTCTTGTCCGATATTTTTGATTGCCTCGCACCGTCGAGCTTGCACACGCTCATTGCCTTTGTCTCTGTCCACGCCGCTACCTTCATGCCATTATTGACTCCGCCCCTCACTTATCTACCCCGGATTGGACGGAATGTCTTACTTTAGCCCACCCCTTACTCATGCTCTACGGTTTTCACCGGTGATACTGGAAATATTTCCTGTCCCCCTTCATCTTTGTCGTTTATCTCATATCGGTATTACTCCCTCGTTTTTTATCTTCCTTTTTTTCTTACTCTTGACTTTTAAATACGAGACAAACCTCTGGAGATGGACTGATGGGGCCGAACTTGCTCGGTCGGTTCAATGCGCATGCGTGATGGTCGCACGAAGCACAAAGTACCATGGCCCGTGGCTACGTGCTCCGACCCACGTATGACCAAGCCCAAACCTGAATGCCATTGTTGCCCAGGTGGCCGTGTCTGAATGTATTCGATAAATAGAGAGGTGGCGGGTGAACAATGTGCTGATCCGTCCCCACCGCCGTCGGTCATAGAACAGTCCGGGAAGAAGAGTGATTGGCCGCAGTGAGTCCGAAACCATTACGGTTCGCAGTTTATATCCTATTCCCGCGCTTGTTTTACCACCCATCCACGGGTTCCCCACCCCTTTACCCGGACAGCCTCCAGAGGTGTGTGTGCCTTTCTTCGGCCCCAAGTATATAACACTCCCATCCTCGATTTACCCGGCATCCCTTCCTCCCCTCTCCCACCCCCACCATTACAACCCTCACGCCGGCAATTTCGGTTACCGTCCACACACGCAGCAAATTCCTCACGATATTTACTCTCAACCCCATTTTCCCGTTCGCCAAGCTGTCGAAAGGAACCGAACGGACATATTTACCTTACTTCCTCGTGGCCATCTCTGACTTGTGTGTACACCTGCTGAAACGACTGCAACGGGTTTGTCGGATGAGGGTTGGAGCTTTTGAAGACAGAGATCAGCATGGGTCGCCCTCGACCTCTACCGCTGCCAGCGGAACGGCCAGGGATATGGTCGACCAGGACCCGAGTTTCGATATGGTCGTCATTGGGTGTGGAGGAGGCCCGTTCGAGACCAATCTATCTGCGTGAGTGGCCAGTCTGCGGGTGGCGAATCTGTTCACCCGCATATTGATTGTCGTGCGCTGACCTCGAGGGTGGACAATCGGTTTCAGATACCTCGTCAAAGCGTCAGGATCACATTGGGAAAAGGGTTCGGTTGTTGGCCTGGAAGCCGGTATGTCATTTTCTCCTCCCTCCCCTCCTCGTTGCCTCGTATTCAATTTTTGATTTCCCTCGCGTTTTTGGCGGGTTTTCGGTTTTCGCGCAGGCTCGGGACTTGGTGCCCTCGAGACGATCATGAAGTCCGACCCTGAGTTGTTCGGTGTAAACGGAGAGACAGGGAAGCCGTATACTGCGGCTCAGATCTTCTCCTACATGAAGTGAGTTTGTTGTGTCTGATCTAATCTCGTCAGCGAGAAATGAAAAAGCATGAGGATACCTCGCCGGTTCGATGCGGCGCAAAGCTCGGACCGCGGCTTCTCGCTTCTTGCCTTTGTCTCTCGACGCGGTGTGGGATTCAATTTGCTTATCGATGCCGTTTTCCATTCTTTCTTTTTCAAGGTGTTACTTGATCACACATTCACATCTAGACCATGTGAACGGTCTCGTGTTATCTGCAGGCTCTATGGGCGGTCAAAAGTTAATCCATGCCCGGAAACAGACCATTAAGGACCTCGAAGTCATTTTTGCCGATCGATTGTGGCCAAAACTCGCTTCCCACAAGAAAGAGGACGCGAATGCTATGCTCGTATACTCTCCGTGAGCGTCTTTTCCGTTCTCAGTGGCGAAGATGTCGTTCTGATTGCCGTCTGTAATAGGTTACCCGTAGATCGCGGATACCTTGATCTCAACCGGGATATATCTGTGTCCTCCATGCCTGTGACGCACGGTCTCACGAAAACTGGGAGTGTCTACGAATCTGCTGTTTACTTCCTACGGAATAACGCGACGGAACGAGAACTCTTGTTCTTCGGGGATGTCGAGCCGGACTCGATATCTTCGAAACCTCAAACCATCAATGTTTGGAAAGCGGCTGCTCCAAAAATCCCACACACCCTTGCTTCGATCTTCATCGAGTGTTCGTGGACATCCGACCGACCTGACAATCTGCTATTTGGACATCTCAATCCTGTGCATCTCGTCGATGAGCTCGTGGGGTTGGCCCTAGAGGTCTATAAGGTGAAAAATAATCTTCAGTCAACGTTCGTGGTTGTTGCGGAAGGGAAAACAGGTCCTGATACTCGGGCGAGGAAGAAGAAAAAACTCAACCCTATTCCCCTTGAGTCACTGCGAGGCATGCTGGACGGTGTGACTGTTTATATCATGCATTGTAAAAGTGATCTAGGGGGACAATATGATGGGCCTATTAGCGAAGTCATCGGGGCTGAGGTCAGAGCGTTGGCTGAGAAGAAAGGGCTTGGTGCGGAGATCGTCGTGCTAGAACAAGGAACTCGTATCCGTGAGCTTTACCCTTTATGCTGATTTCACCCGCTTCTGACGTACCTTTGTATAATCATAGAAATTTGAGTCACCCAGTGCCCGGAACTGCGATTCCCCCCTCCCCCCCTCGGTGTCTGGACGTTTACTCT
>Ga0307512_10007931_pt1 | contig 10434 bp, 4 predicted proteins | sample 14_EM_MG_FD_200267 | JGI IMG/M metagenome (GOLD analysis project Ga0307512, IMG submission 200267) | Populus trichocarpa ectomycorrhiza microbial communities from riparian zone in the Pacific Northwest, United States - 14_EM | ecosystem: Host-associated > Plants > Roots > Unclassified | place... | reverse complement strand
AGCAGCCGACGACGCGGTCCACGCCGGCGTCCCGCCGCCCGGACTCGGGCACACCCACCGCGACGTCGTTCGTGCCGGCCAGCCTGGCGAGCAGCGCCTGCCAGCACGCCAGGAACACCATGAAGGGAGTGCAGCCGTGCGCCTGACCGACCTCCTGGAGTCGCGCCGTCAGGGCGGTCGGCACCGCGACGGCGACCTCGTCCCCGCCGTCCCCGGCCACCACCGGGCGGGGACGGTCGGTCGGCAGCTCCAGCATCGGCGCCAGTCCCGCCAGCTGTGCGCACCACCAGTCGAGGTCGCTGTCCGACTCGGGCCGGGCCGCGACGTCGGCGTACTGGAGCGGCGGAGCGGTGGGGGAGGGGCGCGTGCCGAGCCGTGCCGCGTAGCAGGCGGCCAGGTCGTCGAGCACCACGGCGATGGACCCCGCGTCCATCGCGATGTGGTGGAACGTCAGCGACAGCACGTGCCGGTCGCCGGCCAGCCGGAACAGCACGGCACGCATCGGCGGCTCGTCGGCCAGCGCGAACGGACGATCGGCCTCGGCGGCGAGCGCCGCGTCGAGCAGTTCGTCCGTCATGTCCACAGTGGACAACTGGATGCCGGTCGCCGGGCCGGGGCAGGCCCGTGGCTCGCCGTCGATCTCCCGGTACACGCTGCGCAGGACGTCGTGCCGGTCGGCGACGTCGCGCACCGCGGCCAGCAGCGCCTCGGTGTCGGCCGGTCCGGTCAGCTCCAGCACGAGCGGGATGTTGTAGGCGTGCCCGGCCGGTTCGAACCGGGACAGGAACCACAGTCGGGCCTGTGCCGAGGAAAGCGGGACCGGACCCGTGGCTGGCCGGCTGGCCGGCGCGGTCGTGTTGCCCCGCAGTGCCGCCGCGGCCCTGCTTTCGAGCAGTTCCCGCATGCGTTGCTGTGCGGTCACCGAGGTCATGCTGTGCCCCCGGTCGAGATGGCCGTCATCGCGATGTGTTCCAGTTCTGCCGCGAACTCACGGAGCACCGGCCGGTCGGCCAGGCTCCGCACCGGAATCGGGAACCCGAGGGCCGCGCCGAGCCGGTCCGCGACTTCGGTCGCGGTGTCCTGCTGCCCGCCGAGCGCGAAGAAGTCGTCCAGCGCACCGACGCGCGTGCGGCCGAGCACCTCCGCCCAGATGACCGCCACGAGTTCCTCGATGGGGCCTTCCGGCGGGATCGGCAGGTCGCCCAGAGCGGCGGTGAAGTCGGCGAGCACCGGGTTGTCGAACAGGGTGCGTACCGTGATCCGGCTGCCCAGCTTGGTGTGCAGCAGGCCGACGACCCTCGTCGCCGCCAGCGATCGGCCGCCCAGCGCGAAGAAGTCGCTGTCCGGCCCGATCTCGCCGGCCTCGTCGATCTCCAGGCACGACCGCCACACCTCGGCGACGACCGCCTCGGCCGCCGACAGGGGCAGCGGGGCCGAGACGGTCGTCGGGGCGGAACCGGTCGCGTGGGCCGAGCCGGTCGCCGGGATTGGCGCGAGTGCGCGCCGGTCAAGCTTTCCGTTGGGCAGTAGCGGAAGTGAGTCCAGAGTGGCCCAGCGGCTCGGCACCATGTAGCTGGGCAGCAGCCGCCGCACCCGCCGCTGCGCCTCCGCCGCGTCGACCGTGGCTGGCGTGAGGTAGCCGGCCAGATGGGCGTCCACGCCGTCCGCGACGACCGCGACCGCCGCGTCGTCCACATCGGACAGAGAACGCAACACCGACTCGACCTCGCCCAGCTCGAACCGGTTGCCGCGTACCTTCACCTGGTCGTCGATCCGGCCGAGGAAGTCCAGCGTCTCGTCCGACCGCCACCGGACGAGATCCCCGGTGCGGTAACAGCGTTCGTCCGGCCGCATCGGGTCGGGGACGAACGCGGCCGCGGTCAGCTCGGGCTGCCCCCGATAACCGAGGGCGACTCCGGCGCCGCCGATCCACAGCTCACCGATCGCGCCGGGCGGCGCGAGCCGGCCGGCGGCGTCCATCACGTACAGCCGGGCGCCGGGTGTCGGCGCGCCGATCGGCACGCGTGTCGCGGTGGTGTCGGCGTGGGTGATCGGGTGCGCGGTCGCGGCAACGGTCGTTTCCGTTGGGCCGTAACCGTTCCACAGCTCCTTCACCACCGGGAGCACTTGGGCGGCGAGGTCGGGGTCGACCACTTCACCGCCGAGCAGCAGGCGCAGTGCGGGATCGCCCCGCCAGCCGGCCGCGAGCAGCATCCGCAGGCTGGTCGGCGTCAGGTCGACGATCGTGACACCGCTGTCGTTGACCCGCCGCGCGAGCTGGTGGCCGTCGACGGCGCAGTCGCGGTCGGCGATGACGCAGCGGGCGCCGGTGGCGAGCGGCCACCACAGCTCCTCCGCGGACACGTCGAAGGCGAGCGGCGCGATCGCCAGCATCGAGTCGTCGCGGGTCATGCCGGGACTCAACCCGCGCGACCTGACGAAGGCGTACAGGTTCGCGTGGGTGATCTCGACGCCCTTCGGCCGTCCCGTCGAACCGGACGTGTACAGCACATAGGCGAGTGCGTCGCCGTGCGGCAGCACCAGGTCGACCGGCCCCGGATCGCCGGCCGAGTCGGCGTTGACGAGGACCATGCCCGGCAGCGCCGAAGCGACCTCGTGCGCGGTGCCTCGGGTGAGCACGACCCGGATGCCCGCCTCGGCGCCGATCTGGCTCAACCTGTCCACCGGCTGGTCCGGGTCGAGCGGCAGGTAGGCCGCGCCTGCCCGCCACACGCCGAGCAGCATCGCCGGCAGGAACTCGTCGCGCGGCAGGCACACCCCGACCACGTCGCCGGCAGTCACGCCAGCGGCGGCCAGCGCGTGGGCGATCCGATCAGCCTGGCTGGTCAGCTCGGCGTACGTCAGCTCACCGTCTACTGAGGACACAGCGGCCGCGTCCGGGTCCTGTTCGGCGTTGTGCCACACCGCGTCCGGCACGCTGACCGCGTCCGTGTCGGGCAGCTCGCCGCCGACGCCCCAGCTGATGGCCTCTGCCGAGAAGTCCAATGTGGACAGTGGAGCGTCCGGTGTGGACACCACGGTGTGCAGCAGGTGCAGCAGCGAGCGGGTGAACCAGCTCGCTCGGGTGGGGGAGAGCAGGCACGGGTCGTGCTCGACGATCAGCTCGCCGCCGTCGACGTTCTCGTTCACGAAGACCGTCAGCGGGTTGTGGCTGCCCCCGGTGGACAGCTCACCGAGCAGGTCGAGGCGCATCCCGGGACCGTGCGCGGACACCGGCAGACCGGCCGGCTGCACCGCGATCGACACGGGCGTGAGCGGCATCCCGGCGGGACGGTCGCCGCCCCACAGACCGGTCAGCTCGCCGCTGGACAGGCCACGGTGGTCGATAGCCCGGACGGTGGTCGTCATGGCCGTGTGGAGGAGGTCGCGGAACGACATGTCCCTCGTGAGCCGCAACCTGACGGGGAGCACGTCCACCAGCGGCCCGACGGTGTGTTCGACGTCCGGCCTGTCCCGCTGCGCCGCCGCCATGCCCAACACCACGTCCGAACCGTTCACCAGCTCGCCGACCAGGACGCCCAGCGCCGACAGGTACACCGCGAACGGCGTGACCCCGGCCGACTCGGCGAGCACCCGCGCCGACGACCGCAGCGACTCGGGCAACGGACTCGAGATCCGTTCCCCGAGGAACCGTTGGGCGCCATGGGTGGCGCGGTCGAACAGGGCGTCCGGCGGGGTCGCCCCGGCCAGGTCGTCCGACCAGTACCGCGCCAACGCCTCCCGCCGGGTGCGCGCGAGCGCGCGTTCGCGCAGCGCGACATCACCGACCCGCGCGGGCAGGTCCGCGGTGGGAACCACGCCAGCCAGCTCCGCCATGATCACGCCGATGGAGGCCCCGTCCGTGGCGATGTGGTCGGACACCACCACCAGCTCGGCCACGTCGTCGGACAGGCGGAGCACGGTGATGCGCAACAACGGCGTGTCCGACGACAGGTCGAACGCATGCCGTGCCGCGGCGGCGGCCAGTTCGCCGGCCCGCTCACGGGCGGCCACCTCGCCGAGCCCACGCAGATCATGCATGTCGAGCGGCACCGGTGCCGGCGGCGCGACGATCATCACCGGCTCGTCGAGCCCATGCTGGTCGTGCGCGCCGGCCGGCGCCGGCTCGCCGCCCTGGTCATGGATAGTGCTGCGCAGCGCCTCGTGCCTGGCCACCAGCGCGTTCGCCGCGGTCTGCAGCGTGTGCTCGGAAACCGTGCCGTGGCACCGCAACCGCCACGCGACCGTCGTGGCGGTGCCCGTCGAGCCGAGTTGGGCGAGTGTCCACAGGTCCCGTTGTGTGTTGGTCAGCGGGTAGTGATCCGCGTGGTGGACCAGCGGCTCGGCCGGTGCCACCGCCTCGGCCGCTGCCAGCCGCCGCGCGACGGCAGCGACCGTGCCGTCGGTCAGGAACTCCTCCAGCGTCAGGTGTGCCGTCTCCCGCAGCCGGGCTACTGCCCGCGCCGCGGCGAGCGAGTGCCCGCCGGAGTCGGTGAACCTGTCCCGCACGCCGATCTCCGGCAGGCCGAACGCCGCCGCGACCACGTCGGCCACGAGGCGTTCCATGTCGGTGCGCGGGGCGAGGTACCCGGCGGACCCGTCGCGTTCGAACACCCAGGCCGACAGCGCGGCCCGGTCCGCCTTTCCGGTCGTGCCAAGGGGAATCGCGTCGAGCACCGCGATCCGGGACGGGACCATGTGCGCGGGCAGCCGCGTCCGCAGCCAGTCGCGCAGCGCCGACTCCGGCACCCGGTCGCCAGCTGGCTCGACGAAGGCGACGAGCCTGCGCTCCCCGGACTCATCGGCCGGCGCGAGGACGACCGCGTTGTTGACCCCGGGGTGGGTGAGCAGGACGGCCTGCACCTGCGCGGGCTCGATGCGGAACCCACGCACCTTGACCTGGTCGTCGGCCCGGCCGACGAAGTAGTGCACCCCGCTCTGGCGCCGGACCAGGTCGCCGGTGCGGTAGTGCCGGACGCCGTGCTCGTCGACCACGTACCGGCTCGCGGTCAGCTCGGGCTGCCCGAGGTACCCCCTGGTCACCAGGGCGCCGCTCACCCACAGCTCACCGACCTCGCCGTCGGCGAGCGCCTGTCCGCGCTCGTCCCGCACGGAGAAGTCCGCGCCGGGCAACGGTGTGCCGATCGGCGGGTCGTCCCGCTCGTCGCGGTGGACCTCGTGGCACGAGCAGTTGACCGTGGCCTCGGTCGGGCCGTAGCAATTGACGATGCGGCGCACGCCCGCGTTGCCGTAGAGGCGGTCGACCAGCGAGCGGGTCAGGGCCTCGCCCGCGATCGCGATGGTCCGCACCGAGCCGGGCAGCGGAGTCCTGGCGAGCACCGCGAGCACGGACGGCACGCCCTGGACGAACGTGACCTCCTCGCGGGCGGCCAGACCGGGCAGCGCCAGCAGGTTCTCGGCGAGGATGAGGCTCCCGCCGGTCACCAGCGGCGGGAAGAGCTCGGCGACCGAGGCGTCGAAGCAGACGTTGGCCGCGCCGAGGACGCCGCGCAGCTCCTCGTCCGAGTAGGTCGCGACCGCCCAGCGCACCAACGCGAGCACGTTGCGGTGCTCGACCTGGACGCCCTTGGGGCGGCCGGTGGAGCCGGACGTGTAGATCACGTAGGCGAGATCCGTGCCGGCGCCGGCGATGCCGGGGTCGGCGATGCGCGTCTCGTCGAGGTCCGCGGTGGTCAGGACGGGCGCCGCGAGGTCCGGGCTCGGCTCGTCGGTGATCACCAGCGGCAGACCGGCGTCCTCGATGATCGAGGCGACCGGCGCCGGCGGAGAGGCGGGATCGAGCGGCACGTACGCGCAGCCCGCCTTCAACACACCGAGCAGCGCTGGCACAAGCCATGGCCCCCGGCGCAGGAGGACACCCACCAGGTCGCCGGGCGACACACCCCGGTCGAGCAGCGCGTTCGCCACCGCGTTGGCGGCCTGATCCAGTTCCTCATAGGTCATTCGCCGGTCGCCGACGACGATCGCGCAGCGTTGCGGAGTTCTGCTCGCCTGTTCCTCGAATGCCTGGTGTACTCGGTCGATCCTGTCCAGCTCTGCCCGCAACCCGCCGGTCTCCTCCACGCCACGTGCGGTCCGTTCGGACCACGGGCAGATTGAACTGGTGGCGGACCGGCAGGGTCCATGAACAAAGCACCGGAACTTCTGGGACGAAAGTTCCGGTCAGCCGACGCGGGCCCCGACCCCCATCTCCTCGTACAGCGAACGCGCACGCTGACGGTACGGCCGGCCCTTGTCCGTTTCGCCCGCATCCTCGTACGTCGTGGCGATCCCGTCCAGTGCTCTGGCTTCCTCACGCGGTTCGCTGGTGCGCTGGGCGAGGTCGCGGGCACGCAGGTAGTGCGCCAGCGCCGCCGACCGGTCGCCCGTCGCCAGAGCGCTGTCACCGAGACCGTTGTGCACCAACGTCTCGAGTGGACGGATGCCGGTCGCCACGGCGATGTCCAGCGCGGCCTCCTGATGCCGGCGCCCGGTCACGGGGTCGCCCTGGTTCAGGTGCACGAGCCCGAGAAAGGCCAGCGCGTATCCCTCGGCCTCCCGGTGCCCGATGGACCTGCTGTACTCCACCGACCGGTGCAGGTGGTCGCGTGCCTCCTCGTAGCGGCCCATGGCGCGGTACACGTCGCCGAGGTTGTGCAGCGAGATCGCCACGCTGGACCGGTCGCCGACGCCCTCGGCGATGGTCAGGCACTGCCCGTAGCACCGCAGAGCTTCCGCCAGCTCACCCTGGTGTTCGTGGATGAAGCCCAGGTTGCCGAACGCCCGCCCCTCGTTCAGGCTGTCGCCAGCCTCCCTCGCCATGGCGACGGCCTCACGAAGGTGGCGCGTCGCGGGCCCGTACCGGCCCAACTGCGCGTACACGGTGCCCAGGATGGTCAGCGCGCGGCCGGTCGCGGCCGGGCTGCCGTCGACCTCGAGGCAGTCGGTGAGGAGCGTGATCGCCTCGTCGTAGTGGCCGAGCCGAGCGCAGATCGCCGCGAGGTCGACCAGGGCCTGCTGTTCGCCGATGGGGTCCTCGGCGCGCCGGGCCTCCGCGATCGCGAGACCGTGCAGCGTGCGCAGAGCGCTGTAGTCGCCGTGCATCCGCAGCACGAGCCACAGCACCGTGGACAGGTCGCGGGCGTGGCTCGTGCCGGCCGGGTCGGCGGCGGACTGCTCCGCGAGCGCGAGCAGCGTGGGCAGTTCGGCGGCCAGCCAGGCCGAGGCGTCCTCGCTCCTGGCGAACGAGAACCCAGCGTCGGCGACCGGGGTGAGCAACGGCCGGCGGTTGGGATCCCGTGGCGCGATCAGATCGGCCGCGGCGACCGCCCCGGCCACACAGTGCTCGGCGAGGCGGCCGACCGCGGCGGACCGCCGCTCCGGTGAGTCCGCGTCGGCCAGGCTTCGCGCGTAGTCACGGACCAGGTCGTGGAACTCGTAGCGGCCGTCGGCCCGGTGCTCGAGCAGGTGACCGTCCACGAGCACCTGGAGGAGCCGGCGCGTCTCGTGGGCGCCCGTGTCCAGCAACGCGGCCGCCGCGGCAGGTTCCCAGTGCGGTCCGGGATGAAGGCCGAGGAGCCGCAACGCGGTGGCCACGTCGTCCGGCAGCGCGTGGTAGGACCACGACAGCGCGGCGGGCAGGGAGGTTCGGTCCTCTTCGGTGGTCAGCGCGTCGAGGCGGTCGCCCGTCGAGCGCATCGCCGACGCCACCTCCGACAGCCCCCGGTTGTGCGCCAGGCGTTCGCCGACGATGCGGAGCGCGAGCGGCAGCCCGCCGCAGCGGGACACCACGTCGGCGAGCGCGGTCTGGTCGGCGAGCAGCCGTGCGCGGCCCGCCAGCCGACCGAGCAGCGACACGGACTCCTGCATGTCCAGCGGCGGCACGGCCACCCGGTGGGCGTCGTCGCTGATGGCCAGACCATGCAGCATCGCGCGACTGGTCACCACCACCACACAACCGGCGTGACCGGGCAGCAGCGGCCGGACCTGGTCCGCGGCACGTGCGTTGTCCAGCAGGATCAGCACCGAACGGGTGGCCAGCACGCTGCGCAGCAGTGCGGACCGCCCGTCGAGATCCGCCGGCACGTCGCCCGCGGGAACACCGAACGCCCGCAGGAACGAGTGCAGCACCTCGCCAGGCTCGGCCGGCGCGCCGGGACCGTAGCCGCGCAGGTTCGCGAACAGTTGACCGTCGGGGAAGTGCTCACTGACCTGCCGGGCCCAGTGTACGGCCAGCGACGTCTTGCCCACCCCGGCCATGCCTTCGAGGACCGCGACCACGACACCCTCGTCACGTCGCGCGCACAGGGCGTCCAACGCGCTGATCTCGTTGCGCCGCCCGGTGAACGACGTGCTGCCGGCCGGCAGCTGGGCCGGCACGGAGACCACGGCCGGGCTCGTGGGCTGCGACACCCAGGTCGCGTCGGGGCAGTAGTGCCGCACGAACCGGAGCATCTCCTCGTCCCGAAGGCCGAGGCCGACGGCGAGCGCTTCCACCGAACGCCGCCGGGGCCGGGTGACCCGGCCCCGCTCGATGTTGCTGATTCCCCGTACCGTCAGGCCGGTGCGCTCCGCCAACTCCTCCTGTGTGAGCCCAGCTACTCTCCGTAATTCGCCGAGTAGTGTCGTCACCGGCTGAGTGTCCACTGAAGCATGCTAGTCCTGCTGCCGAAGGCAATTCGGCAGCCCGACGGGTCGTCGCGGACGGTAACTGTCCGCAGTGGGTCCGGTACGGTTCGCAGGGGGCGAGCCCGCCCCGACACAGGCCGGCGGGGGCGGGCTCACGCTCTTTTTCGGGGCGTCAGTTGGTATCGAGCGCGACTGCCACCTCGTTGACGGGCGCGATCGACGGGAAGTCCCCGACCTTGGTCGCGGCGCCGGTGAGCACATCGACCATGTAGAACGACGCCCTGGTGCCGCCCGTCGGCACGAACGCGCCGAAGGCCGTGTTCGATACGGTCTTGCCGCTCGAGAGATCGCTGAAGATGTCGAAGCCAGCGTTGAGACTGACGTCCACGGTGAGCTTGCCGGTCGGGTTCAGCGAGCCGTTGTTGGGTGGCGCCTGGATTTCGACCTGGTCGTTGACCGTGTCGACGTCGAACAGCGTTGTCGCCGTGTCGGCGTTGAGGTCGTTGTTCGTGTACGCGGCGCCGGTGACTCCCTTGGCCGGCGCGGCGTTGAGGTTCAGTGAGAGGTCCTCGATCGTGGTGTGGTCGTTGAGGTTGTGCCGCAGGTTCTGGCCGTTGTCGCTGATCACGCGCAGCCGGTCGGCGGCCGGGTTGAAGTCGACGCCGAAGCTGGTGCCGTACAACGGGACGGTCAGCTGTGAGACCTTCGTGAGCGACACCCAGGAGGCGTTCGGGTCGACCGTGATCGTGTAGATGAAGCCCTTGTCACCGACCGCGTAGAGAAGACCGTTCTGCACGCGGAAGTCCAACCCGATCAGGCGCGTCTCGCCGCCGACGAACCCCATCACGTCCCTGACCCAGTTGAGCGTGCCAGGTGCGTTGGTCTGGAAGGCGCACATCGTCGTGCCGTCCCCGATGAGCCCGAACGCCGGCAGACTCGGCGCCGCGGCCGCCGCCCCGCCCGTGTTCCCGAGGAAGATGGCCGTCGACGCCGCCATGACCGCGGCCGTCGCGGCGATCCCCTTCTTGAGTCGCCCTGTCATCTGTCTCCCCTTCCGATGAGCTGTTGTGCGGCACACGCTATTCAGCGGCACTGGACATCGATTGGACGACGGTTGGACTAGGCGGATCGGCGGATTGCGGTCACCTCCCGCTGTGCTGCACATTGGTAGCCGGTCAACAAATTCAGGGGGGATACGATGACTTTCAGGCGTATCGTCGCGACCATCGCGGTGTGTGCGGGTTTCCTCGTGGGGGCCTCGGTCGATGCCGCGGCCGAGGAGCCGGAAACACGGCCGTGTGCCACGACTCCGTGGCGTTCCGAGGTCGCGCACCAGAGTGTCGCCGGCTCCTGGGAATACTTCTTCCAGCTCATCTGGTGCGTGGAAGACGAGAGGATAAGCTGGGTCGTCCCGGTGGTCACGCCCATTGTGCCCGACGACAGTGACTGCGGCTGGAAAGGCACGGAGCAAGAATCGCAGGATCCGGTGGAAAGCACCGGAAAGTGGTCGGGTTTCGACATGAGCCGATTCTCCTGCCCCTATGGCGACGATTTCCCGTGGGGAAGAATCACCATCAGCCCGGACGGCTCCAGCGAGATCGACGGAGAAGGAACCGCCTAGTGCGGTGTCTACGAACGTTCGTCGGGTTTGTCGTCCGTGGCGGGCTTGGCCTCGTTTCGCGGGTAGGGCGCGCAGCCCCGGACCCGCGAGGGGCGCGTTCGTGCCGGTGGCTGATGTCTTGAGGGTGCCCTTCAGGGCGTTGAACGTCGTGAGGGTGCCCTTCAGGACATCGCCCACCGGCACGA
>Ga0307512_10007929_pt1 | contig 10434 bp, 12 predicted proteins | sample 14_EM_MG_FD_200267 | JGI IMG/M metagenome (GOLD analysis project Ga0307512, IMG submission 200267) | Populus trichocarpa ectomycorrhiza microbial communities from riparian zone in the Pacific Northwest, United States - 14_EM | ecosystem: Host-associated > Plants > Roots > Unclassified | place... | reverse complement strand
AGCCCGGGACCAGCGCGGGTCGACTCCACTCCATTGGGCGTCCGGAGGTGGTCACCTCGATATCGCACGGTTCCTGGTCGAGCACGGCGCCAACGCAGCAGCCCAGGACCAGGAGGGGTCGACTCCGCTCCATTTGGCGTCCAGAGACGGTCATCTCGATGTCGCACGGTTCCTCGTCGAGCTCGGCGCCAACGCGGCAGCCCAGGACCAGGACGGGTCGACTCCACTCCATTTGGCGTCCAGAGACGGTCATCTCGATATCGTACGGTTCCTCGTCGATCACGGTGCCAACGTGGCAGCCCAGGACCAGCGCGGGTCGTCCCCGCTCCATTTGGCGTCTAGAGATGGTCATCTCGATATCGCGCGGTTCCTCATCGAGCACGGCGCCAACGCGGCAGCCCAGGACCAGCAGGGGTCGACTCCGCTCCATTTGGCGTCCAGAGATGGTCATCTTGATATCGCACGGTTCCTCGTCAAGCATGGCGCCAACGCGGCAGCCCAGGACCAGCGCGGGTCGACTCCGCTCCATTTTGCGTCCAGAGATGGTCATCTCGATATCGTGCGGTTTCTCGTCGAGCACGGCGCCAACGCGGCAGCCCAGGACCAGGACGGGTCGACTCCGCTCCATTTTGCGTCCAGAGATGGTCATCTCGATATCACACAGTTCCTCGTCAAGCATGGCGCCAACGCGGCAGCCCAGGACCAGCGCGGGTCGACTCCTCTCAATTTGGCATCCTCCCGAGGTTATCTTGATATTGCACAGCTCCTCATCGAGCATGGTGCCAACGCAGCAGCCCAGGACTAGGGCGGGTGGACACCGCTCCATTCGGCGTCCTCCAACCGTCATTTCTATGTTGCACAGTTCCTTATTGAGCACAGTGCAAATGCAGCGGCTCAGGCTACACTACAGATCCGGCAGTCCACGACAACATGGGTCGGAGACCCTACCACGTGGCATTTGCAGAAGGATATAGCTCTATTGTACAGTTACTACCATGCTGTTCATGTTGATGTACTCCTGCCAGTGTCTAAGTTGTATATGAAGGCAACTTCAGATGAGTTTGGACATGCAGTCATGCCAAGTTTTTTAACGTTCGGGAAGTAAACATTCAGCTACTGAGTCCCCTCGTGTGACTGTGTATATTCAATATTTGCTGCTGTAGGGTGGACTGCGCCGTTGGACACGGAAACCTCTTGCTCCTCGTCACTGCCACTCGCTCTCAGCCTTGGTCGACCCGATCTCACATCCGACGCGACCTCACCTCCGTTCATAGCAAAGGAATTCATGCAGCTCCGATGTACTTGATTTCTTATTGTTCCCCATTTCCAGTAACTCTACTATACTGATTTTGGCATCCTGTTCCTCTCTGATTCTCGGACACTGTACTCATCCTATGCTCTCTCACCGCCTCCCCACTCTTCCTTACTTGTATCCTGTGTCCTCCTGTCCTCCTTCATCTCCTGTATTTAAGCTCCCTTGGGCCTTCCTTGATCGGTTGATGAAATAGAACTTCTTCCCTCCCATCTTCTGAACTCAGGTCTGCCTTACGTTCTCACATGCAGGTCCTCTGACCTCGCTTCACTGCTCATGCATTTTATGCTAATTGACACAGATCCGCTATCTGATTTGTCCGGCTTATCCGTCCTTGCCCGTCTTGACATTATGATGTACGTCTCCCCTAACTTCAGTATTCTTATTCTCCATCAATCTACGTTTATGTTCCCTGCCTGACCGTTCGAGTCCCAACATAAAATCTGAACAATCTCGCCTCATGAACCGTTCGAAAAATAAGGGTTCTCGAGGATGGTGCTGATGGCTTATATACCCACCCTGGGAGATTACCACCAACCACTGGCAACCCGCCCACATTCAAGCAGTCTAGGAGTACGGACCGCGGAAAAATGACGGACCTTCCGGACAGCTCGGTGGTTTGTCTGGGTCACCCTCGATCAATTGTTTGAACATAGATTCCTTCTGATGGTACTCATTCAACCCGAAGTCCCGCTGAATGCGAACACCTTAGTTCAACAAAGAGTTAGAAACAGCAAGAAACATAGTAGAGTAAAAGCAGTTCGAAGCTAGCCTAGATTTGCGAAAGTCATGCATCTGACCAGTTCCAGATTAGACTGGTGAATTGTAAATGGTGTCAAGTAAGTCAGTCCGAGCCTAGTCCTACCGTATGACGGTCTTCAGGAGGACTTACCAATTGAGTAAAGTTGTTGAATCTATGTCGGGCGTGGATGTGTTACTGTCGAGGAAGGTCGGTTTGCCAGCACCGGACTCGTTCGTCTATCACCAGCTCATTGCTCAGATGAACGGCAGATTCGAACATTTTGTAGCATGGAAGACACACGATCACACGACATTACCCACCCGCTTACTACGAAAGTGCGAGCGATGGTTACTGAAGACTGTAGAAGGCTGGTCGCGGTGGCATCGCAGTTCTATATCTCTGTGTACGTTAGAAATGGAAAGCCACGACGGGCAGCATTCATCCGAAGTACGGTACTGGTGTGATACTGTGTTGGAACCTTATCCAACTGTAGCCCAAGGACATCCGAATGTTCTGTTCTGTTCAGAGGCGTGTCAACTACAGTAGCAGTAGTACTTTGGATCTTCTGTAATCGTCTGGGTTTGAAAGTAGTTACACCAACGTCGATTGATGCCTCCTTTAGCCATTCAATACATCCACCTGCTCCCAGTTGACGTACTTCAGGGCTACCTCCATTGCTGTAGTCCCCATGTCTGGTCAGGCGAACTATGCTGTCATCAAGCTGTGTGTTATTCAAGGGTGCTCCAAAAGGGGACATTTTCGAGGCGATCGCTTTGTCACTGTTACAGCAGCTGCTCGTCAGCCAGGAAAATTGGTCTATTTCTATCCAGGCTTCTAGAGATCAGGGTATCGCACGGTCAGCTTACCCTCCAAGATCTGAGTGAAAGGACAGCTGACTTGAGCTCGAGAACAAGTCATCCCCAGGAGCATAGCCAGACGGACAGATCCTGCGAGCGCCCCTATCTGTCTGCGCCACCAACACGCGGCACGGGGCACGGCAACTGGAATGGCTCCATGGAGCTAGCATTCATACGGTGACCATACCTGTCCACAAACCTATATGCCGCGTCCGTCTGTCACCAGTGGAAAAAGATGAGAGAATGCGATACGCGTTTGTCAATGACTGACGGGGTGACCATGAGTGGGAGGGTGCTGGTGCCAGTGCTGGTGCGCAGATCTAGTGGCTATGAAGGTGCTCGGCAGTCGCGGATAGCGTACGTATTTTTGTTTTGTGAATCGAATCGGTCGTGTCCTCGCGGTGAAAGGCCTGTTGCGCAGCCAAGGTTGTAGAAACGGACACAAACAGAGACCGGGTCGGAGGTCCGCGCCAACAACCAGCTCGCGTGGGTCGCTTATGAACAATCTGCGCATCTAGGTGTCCATCGGGGTGTTGCCATTTCTATCAGCATGTGCCGTGCTGCTCCACAATGAGCTGGGAAGTGACGTGCTCGTGGATGGAGAAATGAGAGGAAGAGGAGGACCAAGAATGGAGGGGACGCAATGAGTTGGCAGCGTGTAAGGTCGCAGGTCGGAAAGACGCGTTTTATTTTAATTTGCGCCTATCAGCCAAACTAATAAGCTAAACCCATCTTGGCATCTTGGCATACACACACCTCAATCAACCATACCCATCACAATCACAGTGGACAACATGGACCAACCTCACAGCCGACGAATTTTTGGGGCACGATGCAGCAGCCGATGCCATCGTATCGTTGACGCTCCTAATTCTACAAATACACCATCCCTATGACCCTCCCAGCCCCTCTCGCAACTCTTCAACCCTTTTCCTATTCAACACATCCCCCGATACCTCCTCGCCTCCTCAATGAAGACTAAAATGTCCTCCACGACGCCCTCTAAGCCCTTCGCCCGCGACAAGGTCGGCCATATCGCTGCCCAATTCTCTAATCTAATCGCACGCACGCAAGCAGATCATCAAGTCGGGTGGTTCTTTCAAGCGCGATGATGATGCTGCAGTGAGAGAGTTCCAGGCCGCGGTAAGCACACCATTCTTGCTACCTCATCGGGGGTCACCCGCGCTTTGACTCATTTTTGGCCCAATTTCTGCGCTTATTCCGTCCGTTAGTTCGAGAGGGGTGTCACCTCGTTCCACAAGCCCTCCGCCTTTGTGGGTATCCTATCACGTTGCGCAGTTATTCTCTTTCTGATAATTATGGAGATAGGCGGCAGCTATTGACGCGTTTAAGCACATCAACTCTATCGATGACCGTAAGATGGGCGTAAGTCGTTGGCTAGTTGTCGTATACGTTGGATTGCCTGACGTTCGAGGTGCCTTGTGCAGCTGGAGCACATCATCGCGTTCCTCTCCCGCCATTCAGATGGCATCCTGAAGGACAGGGTTCACGAGTTGCAGAATAAGTTAATCAAGCTTCGTTCGTCTCCCATACATCGTCGCATATGCGTACATTTTACCTGACACACCGTACGCCGCCCGGCACAGTTTATGACGACCTAGCCCACCCCCCGGCGACATACATCGGGCCCAACTACTCGTATCGTAGGCCAGATGGCTCACACAACAATCTTTCCGATCCCAATATGGGCAAGGCCCACCAGCCATATGCGCGCAGCGTACAGCAGATGCGCCCTCTCCCGCAGAACACGCTTCCCGATGCTGGCCTTGTGTTTGATACCCTCCTCAAGCGTGAAAAGGTTCAGGCCCCTCTTTACTTGCAGTTCTTGCCTGACCGTTGACGAGGGTGGTCTCAGTTCGTCATGCACCCGACCGGATTGTCCAGCTTTATGTTTTCGTTTGCGGCGCTTGTTGTCCATACGTAAGTTTGGTTATCATGTTCGATCTGTACTAGGACTAACCACTTTTTCGGAAAGCATTTTCAGAACGTCTCACAGGGACGTCAATATTAATGAAACGTCCTCGTATATCGATCTTTCGCCACTGTACGGCAACAATGAAGAAACGCTGATCAAGATTCGGGCGCATGATGGTCGAGGACTTCTCCTTCCCGACACATTCGCCGAGGAACGTCTTCTCCTACTTCCACCTGCTGTCTGTGCCTTGCTTGTGCTGTTCAACCGCAACCACAACGTACGTTTTCGATCTTCTACGTCCTTACTTGTCATCGATTCCCATGTTCAGTATATTGCCAACAAACTCCTTGAGATTAATGAGCGCAATACCTGGACAAACCCAGATAGAATACCTTTGAGCGACCCGCAGCGTGAATTGAAGCTCGCCTCTCAGGATGAGGAACTTTTCCAGACTGCACGCCTCATCAACTGTACTTGGTTCGCGAGCATAGTGTTTTCCGATTATTTTAGCTGCATTCTCGGCCTCGTGCGTCAAGGCAACACCTGGAGCTTGAATCCCTTTGGTGTCCGTGGTTATGTTTTGTCATTCTGTTCCACTGTCGCTGATTACACACTCTCAGGAAATCCGCGAATCGGATCACAAGCTCTTTGAACGCGGCCGTGGCAATGTCTGCAGTGTTGAGGCATGTGCTACTACTGTCAATCTCAGGCTTCGTTCTTCACAGACCTTGCTCCTATAGTTTAATTCTTTGTACCGGTGGCATGCGACTACATCCGAAGCCGATGAGAAGTGGGTCGAGAACATGATGGGCCGTATCTTCCCTGGACAACCCGTGGAGGATGTAAGTCATACCGTCGACATCATTGACGAATTCACATATCATGATATACAGCTCACTATTAAGGATTTCCATGATGCTGTTCGGAGGATGCACGCCGAACGGAAAGATTGTTCGGAGTGGACCTTTGGAAAGTGCGTACCCCAGATCAGAGACTGTTTAAATCTCAATATCTATATCTTTACTAGTTTGAAACGCGGGGAAGATGGAAGGTTTAACGATTGCGAGCTTGCAGCACTTATCAAGAATGCGTATGTAACAATGCTAGGTTGTATGCACTAGTCAGACTGACGGTATACTAGGATCGAGCATCCAGCTGCGGCCTTTGGTGCCCGTGGCACGCCCCATATCATGAGGTTGCACGAAATTATGGGAATCGAGGCTAACCGTCGTTGGGGTGTCTGCTCATTGAACGAATTTCGCAAGGTATCTCGTTTGATTTCTTGCCCCGAGTATAGTCTAACCTCAACTGTCGCTGTAGTTCCTCAGTTTGAAACGTGAGAATCAAAGTTTCTCTGTACCATACCAAAACTCAGCACTCTAATTATATTTCCTTGCAGCCTATGCTAGTTTCCTGGAATGGAACTCCAACCCCGAGATTGCAGAGGCTGCGGAGCACCTTTACCGCAATATTGACAATCTTGAACTTTATGTTGGCTTGGAAGCCGAAGAGGCAAAGCCCGTCGTTGAAGGTGCTGGACTCTGCCCTGGTAGGTTCCAGTCTTTTGTGACCTTTCGGGGCTCAGTATTCTCCTCGCAGGATACACCATTAGTCGTGCTATCCTCAGCGATGCCATTGCCTTGACGCGTGGCGATCGCTACTTTACGTCGGATTACACCCCTGACAATCTCACGGCATGGGGTTTCGCAGACAGCCAGCGCGACAGGAAGGGCCCAGGACATGGGAGCACGCTTGGTCGTCTCCTCCTTCGCAGCCTGCCAGGAGAGTTTACTGAGAATAGCACCTACACTTGGTTCCCGCTGCAGACCCCCGAGTCGATGAAAGTATTCCTTGGGAAATTAGGTACTGCCGATCGCTACAGCTTCAATCGCCCCGGTGTTTTGCCTGCAACCGTCATCGTGCGCGAATACAATGACGTCCGACAAATTTTGGGCAGCGCTCAGTTCCGCCCTCCTTATAGTGACAAAGCGGCACAGGTTGTTTCTGGTGAAGGGTGAGTAGTTGATGTCAGATGAGTATCGTTGTAATTGAGTGAGTCATTATGACAGGTTCTTCCTTGCGTCGGACATCGATGCTGAAAGCCAACGCGACCAGCGGGAGGTTCTGCGTGTGTTGCAGGCATCGCCGAACCAGGCTGACAAGATTGCGCACTACTTCTATGAAAGAACGCGCAAACTGATCCTCTTGAGGTCATTTACCGTATCTGGTAAAGGGGTCAAGATTGTGGATCTTGTTCGTGATGTACTGCGCTACGTGCCACTGTACTGGACTGCGACGGAGCTGGTGTGTGATCTTGCGCATTCTGGCGTCGCCGATAAGGGGTTGACATGAGTCAATAGGCCGGCTTGAAGCTGAAAGCGGATGAACATTCATTATTGGGGGACTACACTGAGTCTCAGTTGTATAAGATGGTCACGGATATATACTCGTATGTTCTTTGACCGTTGCGCTCGTTTTTTTGTAGAAGTGACGTACACAGGTTCCTGTTCCTGGACGTTGACCCGTCCAAGGCGATGAACCTAGAGGAAAGGGTCAAGGAGCACATCAAGGATCTTCGACGGCGCATCAAGGCCAACATCTTAGCGGATGTCGGCGGAAGGGTGAGACATGCACTTTCTCAACAGAATTCTACGGTGTTCACATTATTGCAGCTTACCTTCTCAGGTCTGGTCGGCAGTGTCAAATCATTGTTTTCCGCAAAGGCCAGGAAACAAGAGCTCCCAACAGCCGCAAGCCTATTTGCGAATATTGGTTCGGTAGATCGAACCACGAATAACATCCTATCTCTCCTAGTTGGCGCATCTGTTGAGCTTTCGCAGTGTGAGTGCGATACTCTCTGACTGAAACCGTAGATTTACCTTCTTTTCCTTAGCTATTATCAACATTGTTAATTTTTGCCTGGGCCAGCCCGACGTAGTCAGCCAACTCGGGGCATCTGATGTAAAACGTCCTACAGTAGAGGGCTACATCTATGAAGCCTTGCGTAAGTACCTATCTTGACCGTGCCATGTTATAGGTACTGATACTCCCCGATTATCACGTAGGTATTGACCCCCCTTTCCGTGGCATCTATCGTATGTTATCATTTTTCCTTCAATTTTTGGTCTGACTCTTTCATGACAGGTGAGTCCTTAGCCGACCAGAAAGTAGGCAACCTCTCTGTCTTGAAGGGTCAACGTGTATTCCTCGACCTTGCCCATGCCAACAGCGATGTAAGTCAACCCAACATTCTGCGTCTCCGTTCGCATTGACAGATAGACAACCCAGCCGGTCGTGTTTACTGATCCGACCATCAATGCCCATCGCGAGTCCAAGGACCATTACCTACCCGGAGACGCAGTTACCCGCTCGCTTGGTGTTGAGTTGACGACGAAGATCATAAGCGAAGTGCTCCGTGCTGTATTTGAGTTTGATGGACTCCGTCGCGCATCGGGTCTCTCGGGCATGCTCAAACGCCACAACGTCGCTGAGGGGAATACGCTCCGATACGAATATCTCGGCGCGGACAACCTGCCTACTCCATGGCCGAACAGCATGCTTGTCCAGATGAACACCTCAGAGGTGGAAGACTGGGACGTTGTCAGGGCATAGATGATAATTGGGAAAATTGCGGGGTCTTGTGACAGATATTGTCAACTGAATGGTAATCTTGCTTCTATCGTACGAAGCGACTTGACGTGTTTAATTTACGATAAAGTGTAGAACAAAGCTGGTAAAATATTGTAGTAGTATGATAGCTGTATATACAGTATGGTATAATATATAACCCTCAGTCAGGCCATGGCGCCGAATCAACCAAGGTTCGTGTGTGCGCGCTACCTCTTGTCACCTTACCTGGTACGCGACATAACACCAAGGAGGATCTCCCCGAAGGGCATTGCCATGCACGTCGGGACCGGGTCGAGAGATCCTGGTGCAAAGTGCGGGTTCCTGGATCATTGTCCCGTCCCGTGTGGGTGCTGTGCTGCTTTCGAGAATGGGACCCACACGATTCGGATGCATTTTGAAGGCCATGGTCGACCCACACGAGAAATCATACTTTATGCCGGCTACGTGGGTGTGCCGGTGGTGCTGTATTCGTTGGAGCTTGCTGGTGGCGGGCATAATGTGGTGGCCAGTGACATCGAAGTCGAATGATGATGAGGATACCGGGGACTACGGTTGCCGGTAACGAACGATTTGCCATAGCCGGCAGTGGTGGTCACGCGCGGTGAGACAGTATACGCCGAATCTTTGTATCTGTCGTTGAACGACCTTTCACCGATTTGAGTGGGTGGCGGGAGCCTGATCATGAATGTCTCTACACGACGCGCGTGTGGGAGGTCGTTCACGGCTTTCCGCGAGGAAGCAGTTACTCCTCCGCCGCGGACCGCGGACCGCGGAGACGCTACGAAGAGTATCGAGAGAACCGGCGGGGCAGGTCCAGGCCATCACGCACGGGCCCCCTTCGCTGCTTCTCTAGGGAACAGATGAAGTTTCGAGAACGAGGTCTCGAGGAGCGAGCCCAGCTTGGGCCTGCCGCCTGCGCCGCTACGCTGGGCAGCGCCGCGGCGCCGCCGAACGAAGAGGCGTAGTATCACCCCAACGCGCTACCGCCCCGCGCCTGTTTCGTCCTATCGTCATGTCGACACGTCGAGGGGTATCAGCGGGCGGGCGGGCTTGGTGTCATGTTGAAACCGCTGCTGGTGCGGGCCGGGGTCGGGGGTGTGTCCAGACGACGCGGAGGTAAAGCTACAGCCCTCACGTCGCGGTGGATTCCGAAGGCTCCGCTCGGGCTACTGTCACTGTACTAGTACATCCCTTCTAGAGTACAGTACCAGCTGCGTTTGCGGGGTCGAATTCCATGCAACGTCTTGGCCAGTGACCGCGGTCCCTACTGTATAACCGAGAGCCGGAACGCTATTACGGAAGCTTATGTACGGCACGCACGGGCCATGATCACGGCGTGGCGAAATGTCATCGTATGACGGGCCATCATCCGTACGCACCGGGTTCTTTCCTTTGCCGAAGCTTGGTTGACTCCTGATCGCGGTTTGCACGCATGCTTCGATTGCAAGGTCGACAGACTCGACGTGGGAATGGACGGGTGTGAGTCTGGGCGGTTGGGCAAGGTTGAACGAGTACTGTAGGGCAGTGCGGTACAGTGCAGTATAATTTCCGCATCGCATCTCCAACGATTGCATCTCGCAAGCTGGTGTACGAGCGCGTGTCGCCCCTACGAATCGCCGGAAAAGTCAACGTCATGATACTTTACATACCTACGCAACCGCAGTGCGCATCGTAAAATGGCACCTTGAGGGAATGGTTGGAGGCTCACAGCACTTCACCGTGCTGTAACCTTGCACGTCGCATATGTGACAAGCGAACTTGGTTGATGTGTTGGCCGTCAATTGACGTTGGGGCATATACTTATTGCCGATTGACATACTGACAGGTCGATGATGTTCACCATTCAAAAGACTGACTAATTCTGACTCCGCGGCAACACGCAAAGAACATGCGAAGACACATGCATGACAATAAAACTAACCGCACCACTGCAAAAATAGGTCTCCAGACTGTCAAG
>Ga0307512_10007926_pt1 | contig 10435 bp, 10 predicted proteins | sample 14_EM_MG_FD_200267 | JGI IMG/M metagenome (GOLD analysis project Ga0307512, IMG submission 200267) | Populus trichocarpa ectomycorrhiza microbial communities from riparian zone in the Pacific Northwest, United States - 14_EM | ecosystem: Host-associated > Plants > Roots > Unclassified | place... | reverse complement strand
GACACCGTTGGCATCTCCCGCGCCGAGTGAGCGCGCAATATCTCTGGTTACTTCACCTGGATCAGTCCGAGCACTGCTGGGATGAACAAATAAGGAAAGGTGGCGGAGATGGCTCGCAGGAAGGAAGAGCGCAAGCAGGTATGTCTCGTTTTCTCTTTTTCGCTCACATTTTTTGACGGTGCTTGGACGATGACGCGGGACCTGTGTTGGTGGTGGATTTTCAGAGGAAGAATGCGGCTGTAGCAAAGGATAGATGACCACAGTAGGTGTTGGATAGTCACTGAGACAGAGATGTCTGGATGAGATCGGTTTAAATGACTGTTATACCCCCCTGCCGTCTAAGTTAAGCTAAGATCCGTCCCTTTCGCGACATGGAGTGTGAAGTTGTGTTCAGCACATGATTTCAACGTGCTTTCGTTATCGCCACTCCTGTCACGGCGCTCATCCCTTTCAGGCAATGATGTTGCACCCATTTCCGAATATGGTGTCCAACAAACGGGTGAGTCGGATGAGGCGGTGCACGACAGTACCCTTCGCACATCCCACCGTCAGGTAACCTCAGGTAATCAATTTGTCCAAATGAATAGTTTTTTCTTCCGTTGGCCACATCTCTTCCCTACGAGTCCCATGGGCGACCAACCAGAATCGGCCAGTTTCCGCGTACTTTTCGAGTCTGCCTTACAGGCGTACGAGAAGACGACGGGAATATCGTTAGCCGAACACCCACTTGCTATCCAACTCCAGAGTTGCCACTCTATCGAATCCATGACTGCCCTTGTGCAGGACCAAGCATCGGCTTTCAATGAATTCAGGGAAAAGGATAGAGTTACCAAATCAGTTAAGAATACGCTATCAATCTTAACCAAGCTTTCTGCCACTGCCTCCCTTGGCGACGCTGTTGGCCTAGTATGTCGAAAGAGTCCCGATGGTGTCTTACACAGGCACATCTGATATTTTTTACAGCCATTTCCACCTGCAATTGCTATGCACGCTGGCTTTGGTATTTTATTTTCTGTATGTACCTTACTTGTTTCCTGACGGATATACGATTCTCATGACATCCACGTGTATCAGGCGGCCAAGGGCATGAATGCCAGTTATGACACACTTGTCGACCTGCTTGAGTCAATCGAACGCTGTCTTATGCGCCTTGACATAGATTCCCACATCCCCCATACACCCGCCTTGGACGAGATGGTGGTCAAGATAATCGTCGAGTTGCTTTCCACCCTCGCGCTGGTGACAAAGGAACTTAAGCAGGGACGAACGAGTAAGTCCATCCCCATTGAAGAGTTACCTTACTCAATCCAACGCAGAAAAATTCGCAACAAACCTTTTTGGAGAGAAGGACATCGAGGCGGTGTTACAAAGGATAGATCGGCTCACGCGGGATGGGGCACGTACTACCGCAGCGGAGATTTTCAAAGGGATTCACGGTCTCGTCCAGAATGTGACTGAAGTCATGGATGGTGAGTAAACGCATTCATCTCATCACCCACTGTCCATCGAGCATTCCCCTATAGATGGCAAAAAATCTGCCGATGGTATCCGGCAAGTTCTAGGTACATTCTGTCGGTGACAGCAGGTAGTTCCATCTCTGACTGAGCGTTAGAAATCTTACATAAAATGGCGAGCGACAAGTACAAGTCGAAACGTCCGTTATTTTCTGACGTTGCGATTGCGAACAGGGAGTACTGAAATTGGCGTGGCAGGTGACGAATTTCAACGAGATATCCGAAGTTGGCTCTCTCCCCCTGACCCATGGAGAAATCATCACATTGCTTGTGAATCCCGCCACGAAGGTACCGCAGCCTGGTTCCTGGAGGGTGAGACGTTCTCCGAATGGAAAGCATCGGGACCGAGTTCCTTGTTGTGGGTGCATGGGAAACGTGAGTTGCCGTCTGCCGCTTACTTTTTCACAGAGATTGATAATTTTCCTCCCTCGTAGCCGGCGCGGGAAAGAGTGTTCTTTGGTACGTGAAACTTCCGATATCGTTTCTCGAGAATTCATGATGTTGGCCAGTTCCACGATCATCCAGGAGATCGAGGCAATGCGAAAATGCGGGCTTGCATCACTCGCGTTCTATTACTATGACTTCCGGGAAGACAAAAAGAAGGACCTGCGCGGGCTTCTCTCTTCCGTTCTGCTCCAGCTTTGTGGCCAGTCGGACTCCTATCACGATATCCTTTCCACTTTCTATTCCACACATTGTCATGGCGCACAAAGTCCCAGCGATGATGAACTCGCCGGGTGTTTGAGGGACCTGTTAGGACTCTCAGGACAAGCTCCGGTTTACTTAGTTATCGATGCGTTGGATGAATGCCCAATTACGCTTGATGTGAAGCCCCCCCGCGACAAAGTCCTGACGTTTCTAGAGTACCTCGTTGATTCAAAACTCGCGAACCTGCGTATATGCGTTTCAAGCCGCCCCGAGGCCGACATCAAGATTGTCCTTGAACCCTTGACTTTCCGTTCCATATCCATACACGACGAGCACGGACAAATGAGGGATATCGAGAACTATATCAAGTCCACTGTTACCTTCCATAGAAATATGCGACGGTGGAAGCCGGAACACAAGCAACTTGTCATTGACGTCTTGACAACGCGAGCTGATGGAATGTGAGGCATTTACACCTGATTTCGTCAAAATTCTTACTGACACCTCTACGATAGGTTTAGATGGGTTGATTGTCAGCTCGGTTACCTTGGCAACTGCCTCCCAGGACGTATCAAACCTGCTCTCGACGAATTACCAGAAACACTCGACAAGACATATGAACGCACGTTGCGAGAGATCCAGAGCACGAACTGGGAATATGCCCGACGGCTGTTCCAATGCGTCTCGGTGGCTGAACGCCCGCTCAGTCCGGAGGAACTGGCCGAATTTCTGGCATTTGATTTTGATGCAGGACCGACTCCAAAATTTTGCGAGGATTTCCGCCAGGAAGACCCATTAGAAGCAGTGCTGTCGACATGCTCCACATTGCTTGCGCTTGTCAATATCGACGATTCGCCAGTTATACAATTTTCCCACTTTTCGGTCAAAGAGTTCTTGATGTCCTCCCGATTTTCTGACAAAGGCGACACGATTTCGAACCGCTTTCACATTTCTTTGACACCCGCCCATACTTTTGTCGTACAAGCATGTCTTGGAATTCTACTTCATCTGGATGAAAATGTCACAGAAAACGTCCTGAAGAAATTTCCTCTCGCCGAATATGCAGCGAAGCACTGGGTCGAGCATGCCCGTTTTGAGGGTGTGTCGAAAAATGTCGAAGAAGGGATAAAGCAGCTGTTTCACGCAAGCAAAGCGCATCTCGCGGTTTTGGTCTGGATACACGACCCAGTTCCCTGGATGCGAACTGGACACGAACGCGGTGAAAGACCGTCGCCGCTCTCCGGGACCGCCTTACATTATGCCGCTATTTGTGGCTTACCATCTATTGTGAAGCATTTGGCGATTGAGCACCCCCAGGATGTGGATTCTCAGAGCTATTCTCGGGGCATCAGTGTGGAGTTGACCCCATTACACTTAGCATCGGAGATGGGACACGTGGAAATCGCACGTTTACTTGTCGAACATGGCGCCGACATGAACGCCAAAGACAATCATGGCATAACTCCATTACTTGACGCGCTGTGCGAGCGAAAACTGGAGATCGCACGCTTGCTCGTCGAGCTGGGCGCAGATGTGACGGCTCCGGACAACTTCGGGAGAACCCCGTTGTATCTTGCAGTGGAGCATGAAAGTATGGATCTCGTGCACCTGTTGGTTGAGCACGGCGCGGACGTGACAGCCAAGGACCAAAATGGGATGACTCCGTTGCATTCGGCGGTGGGACAAAGAAGAGAGGATCTCGTACGCTTACTCGTCGAGCATGGAGCTGACGCAACAGCTCAGGACGAGCATGCGCGGACTCCTTTTTTTTCCGCGGTGCGCTCAGGAAGCGTTGATTTTGTGCACCTCCTCCTCGAGCTCGGTGCGGATGTGACGGCCCTACCCAACAACGAGCGGACTCTGTTGCTGCGTTTTCCGGTACAGGCGGGAAACATAGATCTCGTACGCTTGCTCGTGGAAAATGGCGCGGACGTAACGGCCAAGGGTATACTCGGTCAGACTCCGCTGCATTTGGCGGTGGAGGATGGAAGGGTGGACCTCTCACGCTTGCTCATCGAGCACGGCGCGGATATGACAGCCCAAGACGACTTCAGGTCGACTCCGTTGCATTTAGCGGTGCGCAAGGAACGAGTGGATCTTGTACGCTTACTTGTTGAGCATGGTGCAGACGTGACCGTCCCATTCGTATACGGAAGGACTCCATTGCACGAAGCCGTACTTAACGGAAATATGGATCTAGCACGCTTGCTCGTTGAGTTTGGCGCAGACGTGACAGTTCGGGACGACTACTGGGGAACCCTAGTGCTTATGGCGGTGTTGAAGGAAAGAGTGGATCTCGTACGCCTCCTCGTCGAACACGGCGCAGACGCGTCAGCCCGGGGCAATTACAAGTCAAGTCCCTTGCATTTGGCTGTGCAGCGGAGAAGCACGGATCTCGTACGCCTGCTTGTCGAGCATGGCGCGGATGCGACAGCCCGCGATGATATGGGTCGGACTCCGTTGCATTTGGCGGTGGAGCATGAAAGCCTAGATCTCGCGCGCTTGCTAATCGAGCACGGCGCAGACATTACGGGCCAGGACGACGAAGGGTTGAGTCCGTTGCATGTGGCGTCGCAGGGAGGAAGTGTTGAGTCCGCACGTTTACTCCTCGAGCATGGTGCGGACACGACAGCCAAGGACGAGCGTGGGTCAACTCCGTTGCATTTGACAGTGCAGAAGGGAGGGGTAGACATGTCCCTCACGTGCTTGCTCATAGAGCACGGCGCACAAGTGATGGCTCATGACGACGACGGGTCGACCCCATTGCATTTGGCATCACGGGCAGGACGTGTGTGGCATGCAGGCTTACTCCTCGAGCATGGCGCGGACGTGGCAGCTCGAGACGAGGAAGGGTTGACCCCTTTGCATACGGCGTCACGGGTGGGAAATGTGGATCTTGCACGCTTGCTTGTTATGTATGGCGCGGACGCGACAGCCCAAGACAACCACGGGTCAACACCACTGCTTCAGGCGTCCCGGCTAGGAAGCGTGGATCTCGTGCGTCTCCTCGTCGAGCATGGCGCGGACGTGGCATCCTGGGACAACAACGGGACCACCCCTTTGCATCAGGCGTCACAAGTGGGAAGTGTGGATCTCGCAATCTTCCTCGTCGAGCATGGCGCGGACGCAACAGCACAGGACAACAGTGGTTTGACACCATTGCATAGGGCGTCGCGATTGGGAAGCATAGATCTCGCACGCTTGCTCGTCGAGAACGGTGCAGACGTGATGGCCCGGGACAAATACGGGTCCACTCCATTGCACTGTGCGGCGCAGAGCTACGGTGTGGATATTGCATCCTTCCTAATAAAGTGCGGTGCAGACCCAGAAGCCCATGATAACGACGGGTTGACTCCATTGCATTGGGCATCGCGATGTGGAAGCGTAGATCTCGCACGCTTTCTCGTCGAGAACGGTGCAGACGTGATGGCCCGGGACAAACACGGGTCTACTCCATTACACTGGGTTGCGTGGATCCACAGTGTGGAAATTGCATTCTTCCTAATCAAGTGCGGTGCAGACGCACAAGCCCATGATAATGACGGGTTGACTCCGTTGCAGGTTGCTGAGCAGAACGGAGATGTGTCTCTCGCACGCTTCCTCGCAGACCATGGCACAGATGCAACGGCCCAGGACCAGGACGGTCCACTTCGTGGCATCTCTTATGACGACCCCAGGGTTATGCCGTATGTTCTCTTTTTAATTCATATGTACTATTACTTTTCTTCGTGCTACATCCCCGCTTTCTTACTGTGTCTGACTGTGGTCTCACTTCTCGTATCGTATCGCGTGCCCCGGCCCGAGATGCCGGCCCACCAACGTCGCGACGCGCGACGGGACCAGCGGGCCGCATACCTCCATCAACATCGACCACTGCTCACGGTTCCTGGCACGTTCGAAACTCTTGTGACCCTATCTGACTCCTGTTGACTTGGTATTATAAGTTGTAGCTTGTAGCTTGTGTATAGTGTATAAACATGTACCGGTAGAATCTTGACGCTTTGGCATCGGCCCTAGGACCTAACGATCACAATAAGCCATGTCATTGTGAGCGCAGAGATAATGAACAGGAGTTGTTACCGACAGGAGGACGTCGAGGTGGACAGGGCAGAAGTGACAAGGGGGTAAAGGGCGTCCGATAGATTAAAAGTGGACTTCTTGGTCCTGGAAGACAGAGGGAAAATGTGTGCAGAGTGGATGTTGAGGCAGAAGACGCTGAAACCGTAGAATCGATGAGTGACTTGATTGAGCAGATGGAATCGTAGAACGACGAACAGATAAGGAAAAAATTAAGTATAGGTACTAGGGCTAGTATCACCAAGACGTAGACGTAGATGATGGTTTGGTTTCCTCTCCCTCTTCTCGATGACACCTTCCGAATGCGAGGTGCTGTGGTAAAAAAAAAGTGAGTGGGCAAGAAATCCTATGGCGGAACATCCAGGAAATTGCCCAGGTAAAACGTGCCACGCACAAAGTGGACTATTTGCCCATGATGACACGGGAAGCGGAGGCGATGGAGATGTAGACTGGATATGCCTCTTGGAGGACTCGCCAAAGTCTTGCTCTCGGTCACCGGTTGGGATCAAATGGCGCCGCAGCGCCCATGCCTTCGGAAGGAAACGAGAGTGGGAGAAGCGATGTATGTATGCCATATGGGCTTACAGGACGAGGCGGTCAATGTTGAGCGTGATTGTGGTGCTTGTCAATGCGGGGTCATGTCCCAGAGGGAGGAATCTGGACAAAAGAGGTGTGACGTTATGGTCGATTTTCTCAACGGGTTCAAGTTCAAGTACGGCGAATCGGAGAATCTTGAGGTCGCGTCTCTGGAATCTTGTCAACTTGTCATCGGTCCCAGTACCAGGTAGGCCCCGCGGGAAGACATAGTGGGGGTGGGCAGGGAAGGAGTGAAAGAGGTGACAAGGAAGAGCCCGAGCACAGGGCATCCGATTGATATGGTGTGGCTAAGAGTACGGTCTTCTTGGCTTTTGGGAAGACGGAGAAACGTGCCATGAAGATTGTACGATTGCGGTCACGATGTAGTGGGGGAACGAGCTGAGCTTGCAGTCCATTGCGGGTGGAGGGTATATACCGACGAGCAGCTGCGTGTAGAAGGTGGGCAAGGAAAGGTAGAGGGGTGCTACGGTCATGTATCACCAAGACATAGTACATTATGGTTCGTTGCTCTCCGTCCTCTTGGTGGGTGATACTACATCTCTCGGATGGCATCCTTGACCTTGACGGGTGGCATGTCTTTGCTCAGTAGGGGATTCGCGTTACGGGGTGGCAACTATGCGACGATCAGCGACGATATTCCCCGCCGGAGCTCCTCCGAAAACTCATTAGCGCCAAAATATCATGTGACCGATCAAACCGGCTTCGCACGCAGTCACGGCTTCATTTACTTATCCGCGAGACCACAGGTGGTGGTGCGCCATCATGCATCATGCGCTACTCTCACCATACCACCCAACACACACACACCCGCTAGTTTACCGACCATATCCTGAACGATGATCCCCTCCGCCATCTTGCTCGCCTTCAGTCCGACCCCGCAACTTCCATTCGCACCACTTCGATCATTCTCTTTGCCCGACTCGGCCCAACACTCAGACACAACACACGACGTAAGGGCCTCGGTGCCGCCAGCATCAAGGCAATGAAGGATAATTTTCCGCCGGCCCGGGTGACCGCTCTCATGAGTGGCATGCGCAACCTCGTTCGATGTGGAAGAGCTTGCAGGAAAGGTTATGGGACTGGTGGCAGGCGCGTTGGAGGATAAGGAAAAGTAAACATTTCATCCCTTTGCTGTTGTACCATTCTGATCGCGAGTAGAGATACGGGACCAGAATTTCGGGCCGTGGCAATGTTCGTAATACTCGAGGAGCACGCTGCCAAGATGGTTCGCCGTCATTTCCTACGTTCGATCAGGCTTCGCTGACGGATCGCAGCCCGATTCTACGGCAGACGAAGGAACCCCCAGCTTTGGCTTCAACACACCAAACGGTGGTGGTGAACCCACACTTGTCAGCTCCGCTACCGGCCTTGGCAGGCTGGGCAATATGTTGGATAGGGAAAAAGGCACGTAATCTCATCTCTGTGCTTCGCCATCCCTCATATCTCCCTACCAGTTTGCGCCCACCGATATGCAAGCCGCGGTCACACCTGCCGAAACCCTCTTGCCGCCTGTGCCGAGCCAGACAAAACCTACAATTAGCAGCCCATCGTCGGCACCGCCCGTTCCCAGTGGTAGTAAACCTAAGGTATGGAGCTGGGTGGCCACAAGACCTCCATTCCAGGCGCTTTTCCTGGAGGGCTGGCAGCAGAGGCGCGGTGGGGTGGGAGTTGATGGACGTCAATGCCGACGCAGACGACTGGAGTGTGTGTCCGTCTCTGCTTCCAAAATTACCACTGAGTAACTGCTCCTTTCACATGCGCAGACGAATTTGAGAGCGCGCCGGCAGAGTCTGCAGGTCCCAACGCGTTGGGGCGGCCCCACAGATGATGAGGACCCTTGGGCCGCGTTTGAAGACCCCGCACCACCACCTGTACCGATTCTTGTTACGGAGCTCCCGTCTCCGCCTGAGTTCTCCCCCACTCCAGCATCAGGACAAGTGCGGATTGACCCCATTCCACTTGGCGGTGCAAGACGGACGAATAGATCTTACACGTGAGCTCATCGAGCACTGCCGGTGTTCGAACGTAACAACCCGGGGTTATGACGTGTCAACTCCAGTACTTTTGGCGGTACAGTACAGCAGGGAAGTGTAGATCTCACACGCTTACTCATCAAGTATGGCATGAATGCAACGGCCGGGGACCATAACGGGTCGACCCCGTTGCATTTGGCAGTGCAGCAGGGAAGCGTGGATCTGGCAAGCTTGCTTGTCGAGCATGGTGTGAATCCAACAGCCCGTGACTATGACGGGTCAACTCCATTGCATTTGGCAGTGCGGAAGGGGAGCGTGGACCTAGCACGCTTACTTCTCAAACATGGCGCGGACCCACAAGCACAGAATTACCGAGGGTCGACGCCGTTATATCTGGCTGTGAAGCCTGCAAAGAACGAAAGCATGGAACTCACAAGCTTACTCATCGAGCATGGTGCGTCCGCGATAGCCAAGGACAACTATGGATCGATTCCATTGAATCTGGTGTTGCAGGGTGGAAGAGAGGATCTAATACGCCTTCTCAATCGCACGTAGTAGAATCACCGTAGCCTCCATTTCATCAGACATCATAGCTCTCTGAAAGTATGGCAACCAATCTCTTTGTTGGGCGTGACGCGACAAACACACACCCCGGCTAGGTACGAATCCGGCAACTGACATTATAGAATTAGTACGATGGTGTTGTTCTATCGTATAGTTACCGTCAAGCCTTACAGGCTGCAACAGGCACAAATTCTTGTCGTATGAGGTCGTGACTATGATGGTGATAGCAAGCAGGGCTAGATCATTTACCCCTACTGCAGAGGAAACGAGTACTGGAGCAAAGGCAAAAAAATGGGCGCAAGTGTGGGCATCGCCTTCAGCATCGGAGAAAGCGGCAGAACTGAGAAGAGTTCTCGAGCGAGCTCTCGTCCCAGTTGCCACTGTACCCTTTCCCGTGCCTTCAACTCCACTTCCCGTTGACCCTCCGAAGGCGACAGAGCGAAGGTCGAGCGCCTGTCCTTCCGGGAGGACAAACCACGACCGCGCGAACCACACAAGCGCTGAGGATCAGTTGCTTATTGGGCGGCTTTCTTTTCTTAGGCCGAGTCCGCGCAAGTCGCCTCCGCAGCGCCTTCCTTTTGCGGCGTACGGCCATATAATTGCCACTCATCCAATAGTTCGTGATGATTCATACACCCAATGGCATTGACCAAACCATTTTCATTCGGTCCCTTGATGCAACCACCCCTGGGTGTGAGCTCGGAAGAGCGCCAGGAGGAGGGCGGCCCGAGCCGTAAATTCCGCGTCGCGCCACTTCCCTGCGGCGAATCTGGCAAGGGTTGTCCTGTTGAAACGTGTGGTGCGCAGAGGAGTAGGCTTTCTATCGATGGCAACTTGGCTAGAGGTAATAGAGATAACGGGCAGTTGTGCTCCCTGGTATGCGGGGATGGGATGTGGTTCCGTACCTCCAGAAGAAAAGCGACTCGGAGAGCCAACGAGGCGGGAGGTACTCTGCCATGTGGGCCTCCAGGGTGAGATGTAGATTGCTGAGCGAGATAGTGGTGTTCACCGATGTGAGATGAATTTCTGGGAGGAGGAATCTGGGTGGCATGAGCAGGTGTC
>Ga0307512_10007925_pt1 | contig 10436 bp, 10 predicted proteins | sample 14_EM_MG_FD_200267 | JGI IMG/M metagenome (GOLD analysis project Ga0307512, IMG submission 200267) | Populus trichocarpa ectomycorrhiza microbial communities from riparian zone in the Pacific Northwest, United States - 14_EM | ecosystem: Host-associated > Plants > Roots > Unclassified | place... | reverse complement strand
GACAACCAGGGTCTTTATATTTCAAAGCATTATTGTTTTGAAGAATAACACATACTTGTTCGGCTAAAAATGCTTTCTTTTTCACATTTAGTTTTCTCTTTACAGTGCACAGATCTTTCAAAAATTTAGCATAAGAAGGTACATGTTTAATAGCATCCAACAAAGGTATATTGATCCTTACCTGCTTGAAAGTTTCAAAGATTTCAGAGTTGTGATTGACTTTCCTTTGTTTGGTCATGGCATAAGAAAATGGAAGTGTTGGCGGGAAAACAGTCTTTTCTTTGCAATATTCAGATTCAACCTCTTCCTTACCCTCAGATATTAACTCATCATCTTTCTCATAAAGTTCAAGAATGGGTTTTTCAATAACCTTACCACTGCGAAGAGTCATGACTGATTTGACTTGATCCATGTGTTGGCTTCCAGAACTACTTGCATTTGCATTGTATTGCCCCTTGGGATTTTGCTGTGGTTGAGATGGAAAATAATGGTGGAATAATGGTTGTTCTTCCTCTGTTTCCTTTTCTTTTTCTTATTTTCCGTGTCTTTATTTTTTGCTTCTACTACTCTTTCTCTCTTGCTTCTATTTTTCTTATTATTTTTTCTTATCCCTTGTTTGGTCTTCCCTTCCCTTTCTTTCTTTCTTTATTTTCCCTTGTTTCTTTCTTCTTCTTTTTCCTCTTTTGTTTCTCTCCTTTTTCTTTTCTTTTTCTTTTCTCTATTTTTTCTTTCAGTCCACTTACTAAAATCTCCTCCTTTTTGTGTCTCCCCCTCTTATATTTATAAAGGGGAAAGGAAGGGAGGGAGGAAGGGAGGGAGAGAGAGAGAGCCACCTTACCCTGTCCAATCACGCCTAATAGGTAGGGTGGTTGGGCAGCTACCCTAGAGCCATCCGTAAGGTTTGTCCCCTTTATTTTTTTGCCTCAATGGCAGACCATGAGAGGGGTGTGGGTCTTGTTGGTTTTTTGGGGTTTTGTGAGAGAGAGAAAGAGAAAAAAATATATATATAGGGGAAATAGGAAAAAAAATCCTCTTCTTCCCCTGCCCGTGCATGTTCGAGGAAGAAAAAGACCCATAGTGCTGTTCAAAACGGCACCGTTTTGACCTTTTTTTTTATTAATGAATAGTGCATGAAACAACATCGTTTTGAACACAACATGACGTTTCATTTAAAAGAAAATGGCGCCAAAGAAGTCAATTTCCAAATCAGTCCTCAATTTTTTATTTATTCAATCAAGTCTTCAATTGCAATCTAATTTTAAGAATCAATTCAATTACATCCCTTCCAAATTCAAATGTCGGCCCTGATATTGATCGTCTTTTTCATTTTGGTCCTTAGTCTCAAATTTATACAATTTAACCCCTAATTTATCATTAAACTTTTAAATTTCTTCAATTTAGCCCTTGATTCTCGTCAATTGGGTCATTAGAGTTTGGCATCTTTTGCAAAATTATTCTTGACTGCGAATTTCTTCAATTTAGCCCTTAATAGCCCAAAAAATTTTATTTTCTTGCAATTCTACCCTCGATTTCAACCAATTAACTTGGTAAAAAATAAATTTGGTCTCTTAAAATTTCAATCTTCTCAATTAAGCTCAAATTAGGCTCCTAAACTTAATTTTTCACCAATTAAGCCCCTAATAAAATTAATTTGACTCATTTAAAGTATAATTAAGTCCTTGCACTTGATTAAATCCTTCAATTGGACTCAAATTAATTCTCAAACATTATTAAACTTTAATTTGGCTCATAATTATATCAAATTGGCCTATTAAAAATTTAATTATGCACTTGGACTTAATTTATATGCATATTCGTCCAATAATTAGTTAATTTGATATTAAATCTACATTGTTTCTTCAGTATTGGGTATAATGGGGTACAATTAGGCTTCGAATTTCATCCAAAATTATAGCTTAATTTTCCTAAATTTTTTAGATCCTCCTCAACCTGTTTTCTCCGTGTCGCCAGTCTTTATTTTTTTTGGAAGAAAAAAAGTGAATTTAGGGAATCTCTGTAATGGGTTATGACAATGGTTATATCCTAAAAACCCATCCATGAACGAGTATATGACACTCTTCATAGCATTGTCGACTAAGACGTCTATGTGGGGTAGAGGAAAGTCATCCTCCATGCTTGCCTTGTTCAAATCTCTATAATCCACACACACCCTGATCCTGTCATCCTTTTTGGAAACTATAACTACATTATCCACCCATTGAGGATAGTGGACCACATCTAGGAATTTTTCTTCCCACTATTTTTGTATTCTCGACTTCACCTTAAGCGGCATATCCGAGCACATTTGTTTGGTCTTCTATTTAACCAGCTTACTTCCTTCCACTAAGGGAATTCTATGTACCACTATGCTAGTGTCTAAATCAGGCATATCTGTATAAGTCTAAGCAAAAACATCTGTATGCTTATGTAACAGAGAGATTAGGCCATCTCTTTCCTCAACCGTAATAAGGGTACTCATCTTCAATTCTTTCTTGTCTTGTTCAGTACCCAAATTTATAACTTCTAGCTCTACACTAACGAGTTGCTAGGTTTTCTTAGAATTTTCTATTAGCCTAGTAAACTCTTTTATTTCCTCTTCTTCCCAGTCTTTGTCACCCATTGCAGTTTTATTATTAAAGTGTAGTCAATTATTCTTAATGTAGTGGGTTCGTGAATTGATGGAACTTTCACGGTTTTTGAAAGTATAAAGTGTGTTCGTATAGGTGTGTTATTTGTATGGAAGATAAAAGAACACAAATACATATTTTGGACACAAGAAAATACACAATCTTATCAAAATAAAACGAAGCTCATTTAATAAAGAAGATCTTGTGGCATTATGAGCCAAATTGTCATCAAGATTAAAAGTAGAGAGAAATAACAAAACACAACAAGACATTTGGAGAGAGGTAAAACATCAAAACAAGACAAAACACTTAAGCATACATGGTCAAACAAGAACAACTACTTTTTGAAAACAATAGGAGCAAGCTCCATCTTTTAATTCTAGTACGCCTCTTCCTCAACCAACTTCTTCACAAAAGCTTTTGCAGGGACATTATTAGCGGTGTGCACAGACAGCTGTGTTAGCATCGCATCTTCTACTTCAACCTTTATTTTATCAACTTGTTCTTTATCTTGAAATTTCAAAACACCAATGTGGAAGTCTATCATGCCAAATCTGATCACCTCCACAAACCTTGGAAAGGTTGCTCGAAATGGCGGGATGGCAGGATGGTAAACCCTTTCTTTTCTGACTCCCGTCCTTCAATCTTCATCATTCTATATTCCCTCTTGCAACTAGTGACCCTCTTGTAATCATTTCTCTTAGGCTTATACCGAGACCAAATCTCTAGTCCATATAATTCAATTTCATCAAATTGACTCGCTCAAGCATCGCAATTTTATGATCATACTGGAAAGGAACCTCATGCTTTAAAAAGTAATTGGTTCGAAACTTTTAGTTTTCTCAGCACCGTATCCTCGGGAACCCATTCAGTATTCACTATTTCAAAAACGTGAATATTCTCATCTTTACAATCTTCTGCCTCAATGAATGGTACAACTACATTCTTGATCACGAAAACTATCTCCTCAACCTTGACAGTTATCAACATCTTATTCATGATATATTTCAGGCATTGATATAATAAGAATGCTACTACTTTGACCATATGGATTCATAGTCTTCCTATCAATATGTTGTAAGATGGATGGATATCCATTACCTGTAGTGTTACCAAGAACATTTATGGCCCTATATAAATTTCCATTTCCTAGGTCCTAATTATCTGCATCGGCGAGCCATCATGATACTGGGTCTCATGTGTGACTCATCGATGGGTATTTCTTTCAATATGTGCCTTGATAACACGTTCAATACAGAATCATTATTGCCCAGTACCTTTCTAATTAGGAAATCTTTATATCGCATTGTAATGTATAGTGACTTGTTATGCTAGTACCATCATGATTCAATTCATCTTCAATGAATTACAGATAATTCGAAACCTGAATCCTTATTACTAAGTGTTTCATTGATTATTGGTTGATATCTTGAGACACGTAGGCCTTATTTAGCACCTTTTGTAGAGCCTTCCTATATAGCTCAGAGCTCAAAATTAATGACAGTAATAATATTATAGCAAAAGTCTTTTTATGCTCCTCAACAACATTATATTTACTATGTTTCATTAGCTTTACGAACTTATTGGTCTTTTTTCCACTGTTGGCTTTGTTCACCTCCTCGGTCATGTCAACCACTTCTTTCTTTTTTGTTTTCTTTTGTTTCTCGAGTTCTTCTAGGGTGGAACATCTTCCACTACATGTTAGACCTCCAACTTATTCTTGGAAAATAGGCACTGATTACACACTTTGGGAGGAGTATCCATAGTTATGTGGTAATGCACTGTAATTTCTTTACTTGCCACTGTAGGTTTTCATATAATTAGTTTGGGTAATCCTTCTATAGTGAATTTTACCTGGCAGACCTCTTTATTTATGCTAGTTTCATCTATCATGGAAACTTCTATACTTATTGCCCCTTTAATTCTAAGAGTTCCTCAGACTAACATTTGTATCACCTCATTGCAAAAACCTTCACAGTAGTTGATCCTATTGCCTTTTTTCACAAAGATAATTATAAAAATTCATACTCGTTGGTCCTTCTTCATAACTACCGTTCTTGTACCCAACTTTTATAAGCATTTTGTAAACTTTATCTAGCGACACCTTTATGCTCATTAGGCCTTTCGCCTCTAGTGCGTTTACCGACCCACTAATCGAGGTATGATTGGGTAGATGGATTGTATTTACATTCGGGGTTTCCTTAAATGTTATCTACCCAATATTAATTAATTGCAAGAGGTTTTTCTTGAAAGCATTGCAAGTATAGATGTTATATCCTACAATGATATCGTGGCACTAACAGGTGAGGTCTGACTTATACCAGTTGGGAAATGGTAGTTGTAGAGGCACCAGCAGTACCAGAGCTACCGGGGTAGCTGTTTTTGGATTGTTTGGTGATTTTTCTTTAGTATGTTCTCAATTTGGTTATTGACTTGGTTGGTTTGAGTCTTAGGTTTTTTGGTGGGAAATGAAGAGTTAAAATTGATGTTGGCAATTTGGGATAGTCTTATAAATCAACTTAATGTTGCTCCACTTAAACTATTCTGAAAGAAATGCATTAGTATTTTTTTTTTCATCGTGCACTACTTCTACCATTTTATTATAATAAGACTTGAGATGAGTGACAGGGCATTGAGTTCCAGTGTATTTGATGAAATCAGGAACATAAAACATTTTTGGTACAACCATGATTGGGACTAAACATATTTTCACGATTTGTACAAGATCATACAAATCTACTTCTTCGATAGCCCTTATTCTGGCTTCCAATGTTGCCATATTATCATGATTAATATTATCATATGATTTTTTCTTATGAGATTCATTGGCGAATGCATCTATAATTGTAGGGGCTGGTACTGGTATTGTCTTCTATATAAATGCTCATTATATTGGGGTTCCTGACCCTATTCGTCCATCCTTTCCTCGGGTTAAATTGTTGCTTAAGTCTAAGCAAAAGTGGCAGGCCGATTGGACATACCTTTACCAGAGGTATTTCTAGGCGTTTTCTTGAGTAAGCTAGCAATGCAAGTCATGTTAACCTTCAGTGAATCCAACTCTTTTTGAAAGTGGACATCATAGTGAGCGCATGCTTTTTCTTCCATATTTCTGCAGATTTAAGCTTTTTAGAGACCTATATTTCAATGTGGAATGCACTAATGACATATAAACTCTAAGATATGATTGTATGCATGCTTATGAATGCAAGTGTAAGTATAATTGCATTGGATATGGATTAACTTGTTTGAAGAGCTAATGACTTTCTTGTTGAGCACAGGCGAAATCTGTAGTCTGACAAATATAAAGAGATCTTTCTCGAGTCCTCAAATTGGTTGAATTCCATACATATTAGAAAGTACCATAAAATAATGGGTCTAAGCCATTTTCATTCATCAAGAGCAAATAGTTCGTACAAGGAGTTTACATTATGGAATAAGACTTATATACATCTTTACTTATTCTCAAGTGCCACCATTTTATTGGCTATATTTTTTTATAAAAGTTAAAACCGCACTCATATACTCTTCATACTTGCCATCATTGTTGCAAATCATAGAGGCCTTCATTTGCAACCCATTTGTCTTCCAAGCTTTATATCAATCAACATGTTTGTCTACTCATTCTTGTAATGAAATAAAGTGTTATCTTGAAGTAACGCACCATTGCTTGTAGCCAGTGACTCGTTGCTCTTATCCAATATCTAAACTGTCCTCTCAAGATATTGAATATATTTCTTGTTGTACATTGAGCTTAGCTATCTTTGTGTTTAATCTAATTCCTATTGAATCTAGTCCCTCTGAAGGTCTTCTTGTTCAATATCAAGCTCAACTATCTTCGTGTTTAGTTATACATTGAAGTGATCGATGTGATCTTGCCACTCCTCGAATTTCTCAACTCCCTCGGCTCTTATTTACAGTCTAGGTATTGCTCTTTCAGTTTCTTCAGCTCCTCCTCTCGGAACTCTAGCTCGGACTGGACAATAGAGACCTGATCTCTCGAGGTATGTACTCTATTTTGATACGATCTCATGTATGACTTGATTGCCCTTCTTGCTTCTCTCTCATTATTAACTTGGGCCTTATATCGAGCTCTTAAACTTCTTTCTTCCTCAATACTGGGATTATCCAATCTATTATTCTTTTTTTTAGTCTCCAACCTCATTCCATTGTGAGCCATTTGTTTTTTCAAAGAAGATATCAATTCTTTGTCAGCACGTCTCTTATTCCTAGAACCCTTTTTTTATATATATATAGTTACTAGTTCCTTTTTCGATATCACATGCATGTTTACTAGATCATCAAACTTGACCAATCTTTCCTTCAACTGCTCTTGGATCCTATGCACAATTTCCTCAGAATTCATGGCCATCTCTTAATCGTTCTTTTCCCGTTCTAAGTTTTGTATTAATGTGGCCATCCTTTCATTCTTCTATCTCAACTGCTGGTTTAGGAAGCCTTTCATCTTTTCTTCTTCAAATAACTAGTTTTCTAAGAACTTCTACTGACTCCTGTTGTTACTTAGCTTAATTCTTAGCTTATCCAACTCATTTTGCAGTTCTTGTTCATTGTTGACTTTAAATTCTCTTGGGTTCTCTAGTGACAAATGATCTTGTTTTGCTAACTATCATTTGGCTTTGTATTCATGTGCTTCCAAGTACCTTAGATAATCCATCGTTTCTCCATACTAAGTAATTAGGGTTGACTAAGGATTCCTTTTTTGGCTAACCTTTGTAGACTAATACAAGCTGCCCTAATCACGTTTGATGGCTCCTAACTCAGCTAAAGAATTAGAATCCTTAAACAAACCAGATACTCGATTAAACCCCAAGTCCTCTTCATATGTTGAATGCCTCTCAAATCTCAATTTTCTAGCGACTAGTGAGGGCGAGTAACAGATGTAACTAGTTAAACTAATTAGTGGGTCCCATGCATTATCTCCACAACTCATAAGATAAGATGAATTATCTACCAAAGGGGCTTTCCACCTGAAGTTAGTTTAAGAGAGATCATGATATTTTTCTATAAATGCCTTCTCATCTAGGCTTTTATAATCTTCACTCAAAATCAGCTTCAAATGCCTCATGTTGAACCATAAGAAATTATTGAAAACCTCTTTCGGGGTTTCCAAGTGACTGACTATCCTTATAAATAATAGAGGAATACAACACCGCATTACTCCCTTTCCATGCACCTTATAGTGATTGAGCGACAAGAATTTTTCAGCCAAGATAGTTGAAGAAGGGTTACTCTTTGTCTGTTCATATTCAATAAAGGCATTGGCAGCTTCGACATTGATGATCCCAACAGCTTCTAAAGTAAACAAGACTAACCCAAAGATAGTAAAAGTAATTTCCTGTATCTTTCTTCTCCCAGATTTCCCTTATCTTCATCTGCCTTTAACTTAATCTCAATGAGTTTCCACTTGAACCCCCCGTTGGTTGTCTTGTACTGATTGACTTGGTCTAAACATAACAATTTAGCAACCTCGGTAGCCATGTCTCTGATCTTTTATCAAAAGTACAGTTTATGATTCAGGATCTGAGCATATTCCTCAATGGTGGGGGTCATCTCAACATCCCCAAAGGTGAAACATTTGTAACTCAAGTTCTAGAAATACATAAAGGTCTTAGCTACAAAAATCTATATTGGGAGCATTACCAGATGGGCAATTCTCTCATACCTTCTCTCAAACAGGGTCTCATCCACATAACCCAAGACTGACACAAACTTCTATATATTATCCATAGAGCAATGTACTTTGGTCATGCGTGGTAATTCCTCGACCTTGGTCCCTAAACAATCCACTTCAATTAATTACGTCATCTTAGTTTTATGCATGTACTCGAAAAAAGTCATTGCATTCATAGTCACTAGGTCTACGAGATCTGAATAAGGGGACTAGGTGTGCAACGGGAAGACGTAACACCCTCAGTGCACCTTACTTATGGTAAGTTGCATCGCTAATTGATTGTTAATTTAAGATATATTTCTATTTATTGGTCTCATCTAAGATTCAAGACAGATCTTTCTTTATGAGAAAATCTTTATTTTATCGGGTTAAATCCTAACCGTTATAAGGCCCAAATTTTAGCATTGCATTTATTTTCTATTTTTGTATTTTTAATACCTGAGGGTATATTTTACAATGTAATTAACACTTTGAATGTTAATTAAACAAATTAATAGTTGTGGGATTTATGGTATTTTGGCCAAATCCTAATGGATAATCATAAACTGGTTACGATATCCATTTTGCATGATAAAATGTGATTTGTTTTTATAAAATATGGATGAAAGACCTTTAGAAGTTGGTCCTGTTCGTGAAAACAAAACATATTTTTTGTGTTTTTGAAATGAGGAATTGTTTTGAATTTTTTTAGATTTTTTTTAAAATTTTGGAGAAAACCATGAATTTTTAATATCTGGTTTGTATCTTACAACGTAAGTCTATAGACCAATATTAAATGAAATTTTTAAAGAAAAACATGTTTTTGCATTTTCTAAAACAAAGGAGTTTTTCTTGAAATTTTGAAATTTTTGGAGAAAAATCAGGTATTTTTAATACCGGATCCGTATCTTATAGTGTGAATCTATAGCTCAATATTAGACAAAACAAATGTTAGGAAAACACATGAGGGACCCGCAAATAATTTCAAAATGGTCCCTGAATTTTTTTAGATTGTTTTGAAATTTTTAAGGGTCTTTTTGGTTAGATACATAAATATAGAAAAATTAAAACTAAAGGAAAAGACTTTGGGCATGTTTGTCAAACGTGCCCTTAGCCTAAAATCAGAGACATAAAAAATACCTTAAAAACGTGTTTGGCAAACACGCTCTAAGGAGCCAAACAAAGCCTTATACCATAATGAAAAATAGGGCATGCTAAACACACCTTTATGTATGGGTTTGGGCTTGGCCTAACTACATGGGCTGGGTTTATTGGGCTTGAGGCTTGATGCAACCATATTATTCGATAATTTCACCCACATTTAACTAGTGTTTTGCCTATGTTTTATATATAAAATGTCTTGATATTATTTGTTTTATATTTTGAAGGCACTTTTGGATGAAAGATGCAAAAAGGAGTAAATTGGAGATAATTGGCAGATTTGACCTTCAGTTGATGTTTTGTGCAGAGCGTGAGCTTTAAAGGTTGAAATGAAGTGATTCCAGTGGCATTAAAAAGCTAACATCCATACCTTTCTGGACATCTAAGGCAAGAAAATAAAATAAGGAAGAGCATGGAAATCGCAGCCTTCAAAGTCAAATCTCGCAATCTGCCAATGTTAACCTTCGGTCATTCCAACTTCAATATCTGGAGCTACAGAAGTCCAATTGATTCCAACTCAATTTTTTTGGATTCATGACTCAAAGGTCTATAAACGCTCCAAATTTCAGCAAAAAAAAATGTCATATGAGGGACATCTGAATTCTGCCAGCAAACAGGTTTCGTGAAGAAACGAGTCCAAATTACGTTTCAAAGCATCTAAACCGATATCCAAGTTTTTATTTCATCAATTTAGCTCCTCTAAGTCAAAGCTTGAAGATTTCATGCAAGGCTATTTCTCCTTTTTTAGGAAAATGGTTATTGAAGTACTTAAATGTAAACAGTCTACTTAATGGAGGACTATTTTGTAAAATAGAGACCTAGGTTTTCCTAGGATATAAAAAGAATGAGAGAAGAGAAGGGGGGCAGCCAGCCAAGAAGAAAAAAATGCCCCCTTCCTCTAAGAAACCCTAAATTATGCATTCTTTCTTCTTTTTGATTAGTTGTTCAACAAACATGCAAGGCTAAACATTTTTTCTTGG
>Ga0307512_10007924_pt1 | contig 10436 bp, 11 predicted proteins | sample 14_EM_MG_FD_200267 | JGI IMG/M metagenome (GOLD analysis project Ga0307512, IMG submission 200267) | Populus trichocarpa ectomycorrhiza microbial communities from riparian zone in the Pacific Northwest, United States - 14_EM | ecosystem: Host-associated > Plants > Roots > Unclassified | place... | reverse complement strand
GCGGGCGCGGACCCGCGCCTCGCCGAGGTCGCCGCGGAGTTCGGCGTCGGGATGGTGTGCTCGCACACCGGGGGCGCCACGCCCCGCACCGACCCGCACCGCGTGCGGTACCTGGACGTGGTCGCCGAGGTCACCGCCGAGCTGGCCGCCCGCGCGGCACGGCTCGTCGATCTCGGCGTGCCGGCCGAGGGCGTCCTGATCGACCCGACGCACGACTTCGGCAAGAACACCTGGCACGGCCTCGAGCTGCTCCGGCGGCTCGACGAGCTCGTGGGCACCGGCTGGCCGGTGCTGATGGCGTTGTCCAACAAGGACTTCATCGGTGAAACGCTCGGCGCGGCCACGGCCGACCGAGTGGACGGCACCCTCGCGGCGACATCCGTCGCGGCGATGGCGGGCGCGCGGGTCTTCCGCGCGCACGAGGTGGCCAGAACCAGGAAGGTGGTCGAGATGGTGGCGAGTATCCGGGGCACCCGCCCGCCAACCCGATGCCTGCGGGCACTGGCGTGATGCACGCCGACGCCCGCACGTGGTTCGCGGAGCGAACCTGGCAGAGTCCGACATGGACACTGGAAGACTTGGTGCGGGCCAAGGGGGCCCGCACGGTCAGCGTCGTGTTGCCGGCGCTGAACGAGGAGGCGACGGTCGCCGACGTGATCGCGTCGGTCCGCCCGTACCTCGGCACCCTCGTCGACGAGCTGGTCGTCGTCGACTCCGGCTCCACGGACCGCACGGTCGAGGTGTCGCTCGCGGCCGGCGCGCGTGTGGTGCGCCGCAACGAGGTGCTGCCGGAGCTGGAACCCGTGCCGGGCAAGGGAGAGGTGCTGTGGCGTTCGCTCGCCGCGACCACCGGCGACCTGCTGGTGTTCCTCGACTCGGACCTCATCGACCCGGACCCGGAGTTCACGCCCCGGCTGCTCGGCCCGATGCTGCTCGAGCCGGACGTGCACCTGGTCAAGGGTTTCTACCGGCGACCGCTCACGTCCGAGGGCACGGCGGGCTCCGGCGGCGGCCGGGTGACCGAGCTGATGGCGCGCCCGCTGCTGTCCACGCTGCGGCCTGAGCTGACCGGCGTCATCCAACCGCTGGGCGGCGAGTACGCGGGGACGCGTGAGCTGCTGGAGGCCGTGCCGTTCGCGTCCGGCTACGGCGTGGAGATCGGGCTGCTGCTCGACGCGCACGCCATCGTCGGGCTGAACGGGATCGCGCAGGTCAACCTGGGAGTTCGCCGGCATCGCAACCAGCCGCTGCAGGCGCTGGGGCTGATGTCGCGGCAGATCCTGGGAACGGCCCTCGCGCGCTGCGGCATGCTGCCGTCGCACGCCGGCGCGCTGACCCAGTTCGTCCAGGTCGACGAGGAGTGGCTGCCGGATTCCGCTGGTGTGCAGGTCGCGGACCGCCCGCCGATGCGGGAGTTGCTCGTCCGCGACTGATTGTCAGTGGCGTATGACACCATCTTGGCGTGACCACAGCACTGATCTACCTGGTCGTCATGATGCTCGTGGCGGCCGTGGTCTTCCTGCTTGCCTCGGTGGTGTTCGGACGGGGCGAGGAGCTGCCGGCGCTGCCGCCGGGCGCCTCGCCCACCCGTCTGCCGTCGTCCGGGGTCAGCGGAGAAGACGTCCGGAAAGTCCGGTTCCAGCTCGTCGTCCGCGGCTACAAGATGTCCGAGGTCGACTGGGTCCTGCGCAGGCTGTCCGGTGAGCTTGAGGACCTGCGCGGCGAGGTCGACGAGTTACGCGAGCGGCTGGCGACCGAGACAGAGGCCACGTGACGGCCGCGCTGCCCGGCGCGGACGGCGTGCCACGCTGCCCATGGGGCAACTCGACGGAGGACTACGCCGCCTACCACGACGAGGAGTGGGGCGTGGAACTGCACGGCGAGCAGGCGCTGTACGAGCGGCTGTCGCTCGAGGCGTTCCAGTCGGGCCTGTCGTGGCTGACGATCCTGCGCAAGCGGGAGGGCTTCCGGCGCGCGTTCGCGGGTTTCGAGCCGAAGAAGGTGGCCGAGTTCGGCGACAAGGACGTCGAACGGCTGATGAACGACGTGTCGATCGTCCGCAACAGAGCCAAGATCGACGCGACGATCCGCAACGCGCACGCGATCGCCGCACTGGACGAGCCCCTCGATGACCTGCTGTGGTCCTTCGCCCCGGACACCGCGGGCAGGAAACGCCCGGCGCTGACCTCGGAGATCCCCGCGATCACCCTCGAGTCGAAGGCCATGGCCCGCGAGCTGAAGAAACGCGGCTTCGCGTTCGTCGGCCCGACCACGGCCTACGCGCTGATGCAGGCCACCGGCATGGTCGACGACCACCTGACCACGTGCTGGCGGGCCAGCTGAGGAGGCCTACGCTCGGCCGGCATGCAGCCTGACACGCGGCTCGAGCAGGTACGCCTGTTGCGGGCACAGGGACAAGCCCCGAAGCAGATAGCCCGCACGCTGGGCATCAAGCCAGCGGAGGCGACCCGCCTGGTCCGCGCGGCGGCGTCGATGGCCGAGCCCCAGCTGGTCGGCTGCTGGATCAGCCCGACGTGGAGCACTGGCCTCGGCCTGGGCGACCACCCCGACTGGCCCGCTGACGAGACCCCGGCGGTCGGCACCGACGGCCTGGTCTCGGTGCTGGTCGCCCGCAGGCACAGGTTCGACAAGGTCACCGTCTGCGGCTACCTGGTGGACGTCTACTGCCTGGGCGTCAAGAACGCGCTGGGCCCGGAAACCATGGACGACCTGGGGCTACAGCAGTTCGTGGGGGCCTTCTTCGACGGCTACCACGACGACCCGATCGAGGCGCCCATCGACCTGGCCCGGGAGATCGTGTTCGGCGCGGCCGACTACGCGCGGGGGCTGGGCTTCAACCCCCACCCCGACTTCGAGACCACCAAGGACCACCTGGGCACGTGGACCGGCCCGAGCACCATCGCCTTCGGCAAGGACGGCAAGCCGTTCTACATCTCCGGCCCACACGACGACCCGGCCCCGGTGATCAACACCCTGGAGAGCTCGGTGGGCGAAGGAAACTACGACTTCGTCGCGGTCCCCACCTAGATCGGCGACGCCTTCTGCGTGGCGGTCGCCAACTGCCGGAACTCCGCCTCCGAAGCACTGCCGGTGATCAACAACACGGCCCCGTCCAGCTCGGTGACCCATGCCGGCTCGTCCCGCCGGGCGGGGTAACGGGTCCAGGTGACCCCGTCAACCTCGACCTTCCCGGAAGCCGACGGCGGTTTCTCCTGGTCGAGCTCGTCGGCCAGGACGGCGCCCGCGTCCCCGCCTGACTGGCTGAGCTGGAGGTATGTGCCGGCAGAGGTCAGCCACCCGACCCGCACGACGACATTCCCCGAAGCCCCGGCCCCCACCGACGAGGTGCCGGCCGAGTTCGCCCGCCACCCCTTGGGCACGGCAGGCTCCCGCACCGGAAACTCCACCGACCGAGCGGTCCGGGCCAACTCCCCGGAAGCATCAGCCGAGGGGACCGACGACGGATCAACCGAAGGCCCACCGGGACTGAACGAGCACCCGCCGTAGAACGCCAGCACCACGCCAATGATCGCCACCAGCACGACCACGGCGCCAACCATGTCCCGCACCCGCAACCCGGCCCGCCCGGGATGTCCGCCATCCGTCACGCGCCCATGGTCGCAAACCCCGCGAGTCCCGCTTTCAGCCCCCGCGAGTCCCGGCCGAGACAACCCTCACGCCGCTCACACCACCCCTGACGTCCCGATATCTGGGAGGATCAGGGGGTCCGTTGGCACGCGTGAGCGCAGGAGGCGGCAGCATGACCTCAACCCAGACCACCACCCGGGACCGCCGGCCGGAGGAGCCGGACCGCAACCTCGCGCTGGAGCTGGTCCGGGTCACGGAAGCCGCCGCGATGGCCGCGGGCCGCTGGGTCGGCCGCGGTGACAAGAACGGCGGCGACGGCGCGGCGGTCGACGCCATGCGCAAGCTGATCGGCACCGTCTCGATGCGGGGCGTGGTCGTGATCGGCGAGGGCGAGAAGGACCAGGCGCCCATGCTGTACAACGGCGAGCACGTCGGCAACGGCGAGGGCCCCGAATGCGACGTCGCGGTCGACCCGATCGACGGCACCACCCTGATGTCGAAGGGCATGCCGAACGCGATCGCGGTGCTCGCGGCCACCGAGCGGGGCGCGATGTTCGACCCGTCGGCCGTGTTCTACATGGAGAAGATCGCGGTCGGCCCTGAGGCGGCCGACGTCATCGACCTGGACGCGCCCGTCGAGGAGAACATCCGGCGCGTCGCGAAGGCCAAGCACACCGACGTGTCGGACGTGACGGTCTGCATCCTCGACCGCGCGCGGCACTCCGACCTCGTGAAGCAGGTCCGCCAGGCCGGCGCCCGCATCCACTTCATCTCCGACGGCGACGTCGCGGGCGCGATCTCCGCGGCCCGCCCGAACACCGGCGTGGACATGCTGATGGGCATCGGCGGCACCCCGGAAGGCATCATCGCGGCGTGCGCGCTCAAGTGCATGGGCGGCGCGATCCAGGGCCGCCTGTGGCCGAAGGACGAGGCCGAACGCGCGAAGGCCATCGAGGCAGGCCACGACCTGGACCGCGTCCTCACCACCAACGACCTGGTGAGCGGCGACAACGCGTTCTTCGTCGCGACCGGCATCACCGACGGCGACCTGCTGCGCGGCGTGCACTACCGCAGCGGCGGCTGCACCACACAGTCCATCGTGATGCGCTCGAAGTCAGGCACGGTCCGCATGATCGACGGCTTCCACCGCCTGGAGAAGCTGCGCCAGTACTCCACGGTCGACTTCGACCGGCTGTCGGAAGCGCAGGCGCAGAACGAGATCCCGCCGCTGCCGTAACGAATTCGACGATCCCGTAACGGTTGGATCACCAGCACAACGTATGCCGGAGTGATCGCGTCTTTTCCGGTATGCGCCGCACACTCCTGCTGGGACTCACCGCGCTGAGCATCGGGCTGTTATCCGCGTGCGGAAGCACCGACTCGGCTGCCCCGAGCCCCACCCGGCCCACCACGGCCACCTCTACCGAAGCCGTCGCACCACCGGCGGAGAAGGCGGAGCTACCCCCACTGCCACAGGTGGCGGAGGCCACCGAGACGATCACGAAGGAAGCGCCCCCGCCGCCGCCCCCACCTCCGGCCGGCGTCCCGTGCGGCGCGGGCGTCGACGCCTGCGTCGACCTGTCGACCAACCAGACGTGGCTGCTCAAGGACGGCGCGGTCACCTACGGCCCGGCCAAGATCACCTCCGGCCGCGCTGGTTACCGCACGCCGCCGGGCACGTTCAAGGTCGGCTGGAAGGACATCGACCACCGCTCGAGCGAGTTCAACGACGCGCCGATGCCCTACTCGGTGTTCTTCAACGGTGGCATCGCGTTCCACCAGGGCAGCCTGAGCGTGGAGTCCCACGGCTGCATCCACCTGTCACGAGCGGCCGCGGAGGCGTACTACAACGCGCTGGCGGTCGGGGCCACGGTGCAGGTCGTCGCGTAGATGCAACCAACCGGTCAGTCGCGTCGTGGGTAGTGAACATGAGACGCGAACTGGCCGGTTTTGCGTTACTGGCCATGGCATTGCTGTCAGGCTGCGCGGCACAGGCGGTAGCGGGCACAGCGCCACACGAAAGTCCCACTGACACGCACGAAAGTCCCACTGACACGCACGAAAGTCCCACTGGTGCCCCCGGGGGTCCCCCGATTTCAACTCTACCGGGGAGCACCGACAATTCCGTTCCAGCGCCGCCGCCGTGCGGCCCGGAGATCCGCGCCTGCGTGAGCCTGTCGACGAAACAGGCCTGGCTGATGACCAACGGCGTGGTCGACCTCGGCCCGGTCCAGATCACTCACGGCGGCACGACCAACCCGACCCCGACCGGCACCTGGCCGGTCGCGTGGAAGGACCAGGAACACACGAGCAGCATCTACGGCGACCCCATGCCGTACTCGGTCTTCTTCGCCCCGGGCGGCATCGCCTTCCACGAAGGCCGCCTCGACGAGGACTCCCACGGCTGCATCCGCCTGGACATGGCCAACGCGCAGACGTTCTTCAACTCACTGCAGGTCGGCCAGCTGGTGCAGGTCGTCCCCTAGCTCACGTCACTCGAGTGCCCCGGGAACAGGTGCGCCTCGGGGTTGAGCGCCACCGCGATGTTGTTCACCGCCGTCGCCGCCTCGCCGAAGCCGGTCGCGATCAGCTTGACCTTGCCCGGGTACGCGGCGATGTCACCGGCCGCGTAGATGCGGTCCCGCGCGGTCTTCATCGTCGTGTCCACGGCGACCGCGCGCCGGACGATCTCCAGCCCCCACGACTCGATCGGCCCCAGGTCAGCGGTGAAACCCAGCGCGGCGACGACCGTCTGCGCCGGCAGCACCACCGGCGACGGGTCGGACGCGACCGTCAGCTCGACCTCGGTCACATGATCGTCCCCGCGCAGCGCGACCACCTGCGCGTCGGTGATGATCGGCACGCCCAGCTCCCGCACCTGCCGCACGGTCGCGGCGAACGCCCGGAACTTGTTGCGGCGGTGGACGAGCGTCACCGACCGCGCGATCCCGTGCAGTGACAGCGCCCAGTCGAACGCCGAGTCGCCGCCGCCGACCACGATCACGTCCTGGTCCCGGTGCTCTTCCAGCGACGGCACGAAGTTCACCACTCCGCGCCCGAACCACCCGTCGCCGGCAGGCAGGGGCCGTGGCGTGAACTCGCCCATCCCGGCGGTGATCAGGATGGCGCTGGCCCGGATGACCGCACCGTCGTCGAGGCCCACGTCGAAGCCGCCCTCGTCGACGGAGGTCACCGTACGAGCCTTGCGCCCCAGCAGGTACGTCGGCTTGAACTGGTCCGCCTGCTCGACCAGCGCGGACACGAGGTCCCGGCCGATGATCGACGGGAAGCCGGCCACGTCGAAGATCTTCTTCTCCGGGTACATGGCCGTCACCTGCCCGCCTGCCTCCGGCAGCGAGTCGACGATCGCGATCGACATCTCGCGGAAGCCCGCATAATAGGCCGCGAACAGCCCGGTCGGGCCGGCGCCGACGATCAGCAGGTCGACTTCGGACGGGGTCTCGGTCATGTGTACCGCCATGTGGTGGGAGAACGTGTCCGGCAACACCACAAGTTACCTGGGCGCGGCCCGCGATGGGCGACCAAACTGGCTACATGACCGACAATCAGTTCAGGATCGAGCACGACACGATGGGAGAGGTCAAGGTCCCGGCCAGCGCGCTGTGGCGGGCACAGACGCAGCGTGCCGTCGAGAACTTCCCGATCTCCGGCCGTGGCCTCGAGCGCGCCCAGATCCGCGCGCTCGGCCTGCTGAAGGGCGCCGCCGCCCGGGTCAACGAGCGGCTCGGGGTGCTGGACGCCGAGATCGCGAAGGCCATCGCGACCGCTGCCGACGAGGTGGCCGACGGGCAGCACGACGAGCACTTCCCCATCGACGTGTTCCAGACCGGCTCCGGCACCTCGTCGAACATGAACGCCAACGAGGTCATCGCGACGCTGGCCAGCAAGGCCCTCGGCACGGACGTGCACCCGAACGACCACGTCAACGCCTCGCAGTCGTCGAACGACACCTTCCCGACGACCATCCACGTCGCCGCCACCGAGGCCGTCGTCCGCGACGTCATCCCCGCGCTCGACCACCTGGCGAGCACCATCGAGCGCCGCGCTTCTGAATGGGCCGACGCCGTGAAGTCCGGCCGCACGCACCTGATGGACGCGGTCCCGGTGACGCTCGGCCAGGAGGCCGGCGCGTGGGCCGCGCAGGTCCGCTACGGCGTCGAACGCCTGCGGGACACCCTGCCCAGGCTCGGTGAGCTGCCGATCGGCGGCACCGCGGTCGGCAGCGGCCTCAACGCGCCCGACGGCTTCGGCGCCGCGGTCGCCGAGGAGCTGGCCCGCCTGACCGACCTCCCGCTGACCGAGGCACGCGACCACTTCGAGGCGCAGGCGTCGCAGGACAGCGTCGTCGAGGTGTCCGGCCAGCTCAGGACGGTCGCGGTCGCCCTGTTCAAGATCGCGAACGACGTCCGCTGGCTGGGTTCCGGCCCTCGCACCGGCCTCGGCGAGCTGGCGCTGCCCGACCTGCAGCCTGGCTCGTCGATCATGCCCGGCAAGGTGAACCCGGTGATCTCCGAGGCCACGATGATGGTGGTGGCGCAGGTCATGGGCAACGACGCGGCCGTCGCGTTCGCCGGGTCGCAGGGCAACTTCCAGCTGAACGTGATGCTCCCGGTGATCGCCCGCAACGTCCTGGAGTCCGCCCGGCTGCTGTCCGCGGTCGCAAGGCTGTTGGCGGACAAGGTGTTCGAGGGCGTCGAGGCCAATGTGGACCGGATGCGCGAGCTGGCCGAGTCGTCGCCGTCGATCGTCACCCCGCTCAACCGCTACCTCGGCTACGAGGAGGCGGCGTCGATCGCGAAGCAGTCCCTGAAGGAGCGCAAGACCATTCGCGAGGTCGTCCTCGAACGCGGTCACGTCGAGAACGGAAAGCTGACGGAGGCTCAGCTCGACGAGGCACTGGACGTCCTGCGCATGGCCCGGGGCGGCTGAGCGAGCCCGAGCGCACAGCCGGCGGCGACCATGAGCGCGCCGCCGGCCGCGACCAGCGTCAACGGCTGACGTCCGAGCAACACGGCGGCGACCAGGCCCGCGACCGGCATCATCCCGGTGAGGACGCCGGCCCGGTCCGCGCCGAGCACCGACACGCCGGTGTACCAGAAGGCGAACCCGACGGTCGTGACCAGGAGACCGAGGACGGCGATGGCGGCCATCTCACCGGCCGTGGGCACCGGCCATGCGGCCGGCCCGGCCCAGAGCGTCACCAGCACGGCCCCGCCGACCGCCGCGAACACGCACGACCACATGGACGCGGCCACCGCCCCGAGACGCGCCACCACGCCGACGCCGCCGAGGGTGAACGCCGACTCGCACACCACGACCACCAGCGCGAGCAGCAGACCCGGCCCGTGCCACGACCCGCCGCCGCTCAGCACCACCACGCCGAACCCGACGACGACGGCACCGGCCATGGCGAACGGCGATGGCCTGCGGCGGTTGAGCGCGGGCGCGACGACGGCCAGCACCAGCGGCGAAGCGCCGAGCATCGCGGCGACGAACCCGGGCGTGGCGTATCGCTGGCCGTAGAGGATGGCCGCGTTGAACCCGAGCATGCCGAAGCCCACCATGAGACCCAGCCCGAACAGGTCGTTCTTGGCCGGTACCGGCACTTTCTGGCCGGTCGCCACCAGCCAGCCCAGCAGGCACAGGCCACCGAGGGCGTACCGAATGGCCTGTCCGGTGAGCAACGGATAGCCGTCGAGCAGGCCGGTCACCGGCACCGAGAGTCCAACGAGGCTGGTGGCGGTCGCGGCCATGGTGACCGCGTGGGTCCGCGATGTGGTGATCAGCTGCACGGACACACACTCGCCTGCCGAGTGGTCCAGCCGTAAGCTCCACTTCGATGACCGCTAACTGGACCACTCTGCGCGAACTGCTCCTGCCCGCCGCGTCCCAGGGCGGCCGAGGCCGGACCGTCGAGGCGGCCTTGCGCACCGCAATCCGCGACGGCCAGCTGGCTCCTGGCGTGCGGCTGCCGTCGAGCCGCGACCTGGCCGCCCAGCTCGGCGTGGCACGCGGCACGGTGACGGCCGCGTACGGCCAGCTCACGGCCGAGGGCTACCTGACGGCCCGGCGCGGCTCGGGCACGTCGGTCGCGACGACACTGGCCGGCCCGGCCGCGTCTCCGGCCCCGGCGCCGTCAGCACCGGCGTGGCGTTACGACCTGCGCCCTGGCCTGCCGGCACTGAGCGAGTTCCCTCGCGCCGAGTGGGTGGCGGCCACCCGTGCCGCGCTGACCGAGCTGCCGGACGAGGCGCTCGGCTACCCGGACCCGGCGGGCCTGCTGGAGCTGCGCACCGAGCTGGCCGCGTACCTGGGCCGGGTCCGCGCCGTGACCGCGACGGCCGAGGACGTGGTGATCACCCACGGGGGCGCGGAGGCGCTGTCCATGATGACGGCGGTGCTGCGCGCGCACGGCCACGACTCCATCGGTGTGGAGGACCCCGGCCATCCCGGACAGCTGGACCTGTTGCGGGAGCACGGTTTGCGCCCGGTCTCGGTGCCGGTGGACTGCGACGGGCTCGTGGTGTCCGCGCTGCCGCCGTCCGTGCGGGCGGTGGTCGTGACCGCCGCGCACCAGTTCCCGCTGGGCACCACGCTCCACCCGGCACGCAGGCACGCGTTGCTGGCGTGGGCCCGTTCGTGCGACGGCGTGATCATCGAAGACGACTACGACGCGGAACACCGCTACGACCGGCCAGCTCTACGGGCCATGCAGGCCATGGACCCGGCCCGCGTGACCTATCTCGGCAGCGTGAGCAAGACATTGGCACCGGCACTCCGGTTGGGCTGGCTGGTGCTGCCACCGG
>Ga0307512_10007923_pt1 | contig 10437 bp, 21 predicted proteins | sample 14_EM_MG_FD_200267 | JGI IMG/M metagenome (GOLD analysis project Ga0307512, IMG submission 200267) | Populus trichocarpa ectomycorrhiza microbial communities from riparian zone in the Pacific Northwest, United States - 14_EM | ecosystem: Host-associated > Plants > Roots > Unclassified | place... | reverse complement strand
TTTCGTTGACTTTACCGTGGCACAAAGCACCCGTACTCGACATCTCTCAGAAATGGGAAAATGGTGCATGGTGGTTCACGCATATGTAGGATGGTGGTACTGACATGACGCAGGACTTCAGAGTACTATGACGACGTCCTTGGCGCTAAGATCAAAAGCCTGGTGTACGCATATCATTTCACAAGGGCTATGCCTCTTTTCATGTCGCAGTACTGATCGCGTCATCATCTTCACATTATCTCAATTCAGCTCAGGTGCAGTGAAGAGATCAAAACTCGAAAAATTGGAGCCCTCGATATCCTATGAATCGTTCGTGGAAGACCTAGATCCTGGAGACTCGTTTACCACGACATTGACGGAGCTGCTTGTCAGGGTGCGTCGAACTCTCTACTTCTACTTACACTCGCCGCCAACAGTAGGTCATCATCGTAGGAGATGGCCGAGCGCCGTCAACGACAAGCAGCCGACCGTCGGCTGATATCGGACCGCACGGCTAAGGGCCTTCGCACCCTCGCCGCACCACAGCGCGTTTATCGCGACCGTTCTGGGCGTGGTGTCGGCGCACGTCGTCCGCTCAACCTCACCGATTACCTCTCCGTCCCGCCCGACGAGATGGAGCTCGATGACGATAACGACAGCCTGGAGAGCATGATGGACCATTCCGGCATAATCGAGGGCACACGCATGAACTCCGATCTGTACGATGCGTACGCCAACCCCAATTCCTGTTCGTCCCCTCTCTCGCCTGAGTTCCTCGTCACCCTCATCCTAAACCCGCCCAGCCTCCACCGAACAACACATACCCCCCGCGCCACCCCACCTGCGTCACATGCTGCGCTCAGCAACGCGGCGCGAGGATTGGGTGCTCTTTCGTGACACCTCCCCCGATGGGTGGGGCCCTCCGTCCCCGACCGCAGCGCCGTCCGCCCCGCCGCTCACTCGCCAGCCATCCATCCGGCGTCTCCCGGCCCGCCCTCGGACCGTCGATTTCACCGACTTCACGTCGCGCCGGCGCTCGTCCGGGCGCGAAGGCTACGCCATGGTCCCCCCCAACGTCGTCGAACCCGAAGCGGACGACCCCGCCGCGCCGACAAGTCCGTCACATCTTTCGCCGAACACGACGAGCGTGCCTCCCCGTCGATTCTTCCCTTCCCGCCGTTCGGAGTTGCCTTGGAGCTCGGTGCCAGAGAGCGCCAGTGCCAGCACTGGGTCAAGTTCTGGACTGGGCACCAGCACGGTTGCGACCCCGAGCCCGCGGCCGAGCCCAGCCCCAGGGACAACGTCGGCACAAGCCGACCCACGGTCCCAGCGCACTTTCCTTTCGTGGCTGCCCAGCAACACGCTACTATCGCTCCCGCCACCTCCCCCCGCTGACTTGCGAAGCCCGCGCGCGACACCGCGTTTGCGCCGTGGTGGCGTGCGTCCGCCCGAATCACTGCTTGGCCGGACGCAGCTCGCCATGTTGCGTACAACATCCCCAGAGCCGATGTCCAGTTCAAATCCCATCTCTACTACTGCGGGTGCAAATCCGCCTATGGGTGTAGACGGGGAAGCTGAGATGGCATCGCTGGTAAATGCTCCGAGTCCGGTCCCAGTGACCGTGCTGGGCCCCATGAACGTAGTTAGGGCGCCGTCGCCTACACGTGCAGAGTAGGTGGGCAGGATGATACTTATTGATAAGGGAATTTGGGTGGCGGTTGGTATTCCTCTGCATGCAAACAACAAGAACAAGTACACACTCACGCACGAAGTTTTATTTCTTTCTCATTTGTAGTCTCTAGCACCCCTGGATAGATCGCCTACGTCCTTTCGACGATATGAAACCTCTTGGCTTACGATTGAATGGCCACTTTTCTAAATTATGATCCCCCCTATTTGCGAAGTTGCTCGAAAAGTTAACACTCAGTTGGTTGGGACTGGTGGTGTTACTAGTTCTGCTTGCGAGCAATTCATATGCACTTACATACTTGTACAACCATAACTACGACAAAAAAAAGCATTGACTCCCTCAAATGTCGTGCAGCGAGCCTCTCACCTAATCAATTGACACCCTTGATACCCAGCTCCTCCGCGATGATCACGGCGGCCTTCTCCCCGATGACGAGCGCAGTCGAGTACGTATTTGCAGCGACGTTTGAGGGCGGGATGGACAAGTCGGCAACTTTGAGTCCCTGGACGCCATACACATTGAGGCGCGGATCAACTACACCGCCACGCTCGCGAGGTTTCATCGCACATGTGCCGACCTAAGCGCCGTCCAAAATCAGAATGGAAATCAAAACCAAGAACGGACGAGATGAGGGTGAGAGTGTGTGGACCGGTGGGTGGATGGGGGGCTTACCGGATGCCAGGCCGTGGTCACTGGGTTGGTTTAGGAAATTGTTTTTTTGGGACAAGAAAAAGGTTTCACGCACCCATCTTGCGCACGTACGCCTCGAGCGTGCGTTCGTCCTCTTCCTCGTATACAATCCGCGGCGCATCAAACGCGACGGGGCCCTCGGCGTGCTCGATGAGAGACGCGGAGCGGCCCGCCCCGAATCCGGGGTGCAGTGCTCGGGGCTCTCCGCGAAAGTGAGGCATGCGCCGGGCGATCTCACGGGAAAACTTGTAGCCCCACATGAGGGGCTTCACGTCTGCCATCCTGCATGAAAGAGAGGATAGGACTTGGGTCAGTGGTTGAGGTAAAGGGCAGGAGGAACGACTGACGATTCGAGGAAGCCGGGGACAAAGTCGAGTGGGGCTGAGACATCCTCAGCGTGCGTGATGTGTGCGTGACCGCGCGCGACGGGGTGCTCCTACAGTAGATGACAGATAGACGTAGTGCATTGGTGGAGCGCGTGGCAGAGTCAGGTGTGATGAGTCTCTGTAGGCTAATGGAGGGCTATCGTGCTCACCGTCCTAACTCCCATCGCAAAATATTTGCGTCGCGGGACTAGACTCGGGTCGCTCGCCAGCCTAGGTACGTTGCGGGTGTCAATGACTCATATCGCATAACCATGACGAAGGGTGAGCACAGTCGCCGCACGTACGCTGACAGTATCCCCATCCACAACACAGATCTATCGGGAGCATTGGCATAGTGGGAGTCCCAGACCTCCTTAAACTCGGGTCCAAGCTCTGTCAGCTCAGAGGGATCAGGGCGCCATTTGATGCCCGCTTCAAGACCGCTGATTGGAACAGTCAGTCAACCAGGAGGAGATGGAGAAGCAAAGCGCGTTCGACGCACGTGTGGGTTATGAGACCTTTCCCTGTCTTTTGGAATTCTTCAGTGGCGGCTAAAGCACAAGATATCATCCTCGTGAATCCCTGTTCAAGTCCCATGCGATGGGAACACACCTGCGATTGCGTCTGCATCCCCAGAGTATAGCGCATCGAGAGTCTCCGCGTCATCTGGGGCAAAGTACGAAGGGAATAAATTGGTATGATCTGTGCATGTCCAAAGTGATCATCAACGTGCTCTCGTCACCAATAAATATCGCTCGGCGCACCTTGGTAGTTCTCCCCAACTCCAGGCAAGTCGACGCGCTGCTTCACCCCAACACCTTCCAGGACCTCCTTTCCTCCGATTCCTGAGCGCTCCAGTATGCCTGGAGAGCCAAGAGCCCCGGCAGATATGACAACGAGCCTTGTCCCGCGCACTGTATGCGTTTCGGCTGGACCGTGTGGATGGAACAGCGGGTTGGGCATATAGGCAACTCCCGTGGCGCGGTTTTTCCTGGTGCCGAGGTTTGGTGAGGTTGCGACATAAAGCGAAAGGCGGATACTGCAAGTGAAAGACGTACTCGTCGAATGTCACATGCTTCACGAGCACACCCGTAACTACGTGGAGGTTCGGACAGGTCTCTTTGAGTGGGTAGATCATGCTGTGCGGTACATCGGAACGAAGGCCAGTCTCTCCGTTTATCCACCTGAACAACAATCAGTATATTCGAAGCGCGTTAAGGAGATCTATGCACGTACTTAGACCATCTCTGTGGGTGTGGGTCATTTCAAGGTTCATAGTATGAAAGACGCTTTATATGAAGATCGGGGAGTAGCGGGGATGTTGTAGAAAACCCACAGTATACACGTTGATTGTTTTGAGATCGTTCGTATCGGTGTCGGACGGCAAGCGCGCACGAGCAGGATCAAGCGCGCGGGCAACTTGTAGGTACTGATCTCCAAAGTCGAGGGACATCATTCGGGAGACCTTGAGCAGGCCGTCGGTACCGTGCGTTGGCCCGCCGTTGGGAGTTTGGTACGTCTCCGTCTGCGAACGACCAGATAAGTTACGAGGAAAGGAAGAAAGCGGTGGCCCAAGTATGCAAGCGGCTGACCTTCTTGAGGAGCGGAATCAGATCCTCGGAACCCCACCCAGGGTTCTCGTGCACCGTCCTCCAGTCATCGTAATCCGAGGCGCTCGCGCGGGTATACATCATAACTGTTCAACCCAGAACGGGATAAGGCGTGTTTGCCCATCCGTGATTCGGTGTCAGCCTTTCTTCAACTTCCTCGTTGTCTCGTCCCAAAAAGAACGATGCATGAACGTAGGGGAGGGGATGGGGGGAAAGCGAACGCACAGTTGACACTACCCCCACCGCCGAGACACTGCCCAACATGCACGGCCGTCAAGCGGTCACCGAGCGCAGCGCTTGGGCGGGTCACGTGCATGCGCACTCTGAGCGAGCCGGGCGCAATGTGCGACAGCAAGAGCGCGGGATGCCTGTGCGCTGGATCGTTGTACGTTGTGGGGCCCGCTTCCAGTACGAGGATGCGCAGGGCTGGGTCCGCCGTCGCGAGACGGCTCGCGATGATGCAGCCAGCAGTGCCACCTACAAGACGTACTTTCTGTCAAAAGAGGAGAGGGAGGGAGGGAGGGGATTGCGCACCGCCCGCGATGATGACATCGTATTCTTCGTTGATGGTGGTGGGTGTCGACATCGTACGTTTGCTTTTGCAAACTTGATTAGGTGGAGAACGGGGATACGGTCGCAGGGCCGATATATGAGCTCAAGGGAACCCGCAGGGATTACTGTCAGCGGACGCGTACGGGTTAAGCACGAGAACTGAGACGCCAAAATGCACTCACTGCGGTATATAACTAATGTCCCGGATTGGAACCACCGAACTCGAGTCAAACGATTGTCACATGCTGTGATAAAGTGTTGGCTAGCGGCGCCTAGCTAGTACTATATATGTTTCACCAATTGTCTGGCAGACAATTAGCGACCCACAAGGTATCTTGTGGGGCATCTTATCCCGGATCTAGCCACCTATTCCGACACTGGATCAAGAAGGACCTAGAAGTGACCTAGATCACGAGGTTGGAGGACTTCAACAAATGGTCAAGCGCCAGCTGTCAACGAAAGGTACTGATGGCAACGGCAAATCTCGGACCGCTGCATACCCCTGATATTGCCTTTACACCCAGTAATTCTTGATTTTCTTAATTACCCCTGGGCACACTCGCCCCACGCCCCATCACAACGCGTCACCGCGACCCGGGGCGTGGTGTCTCTGCCCGTCATCCACTCATCTCTAGTCCTGCCAGAAGAGATGGATTTCGACAGTCTGGAGAATATGCTTGGCGAACCTGGGCGCCCTCGTGAACTCTGATCTATTCAAGACGTACGCAAACCCCGAACCCGAAAAAAAAATACAGATTTGTTCGAAAAGCCATGCAACTGAGCCGCCCTTCTCAGACGACACCCTTGATGCCCAGCTCCTCTGCAATCAATACCGCAGCCTTCTCTCCGATGACTAGCGCAGTCGAATACGTGTTAGCAGCAACATTGGACGGGGCTATGGACATGTCTGCGACTTTGAGCCCCTGGATGCCATACACATTGAGGCGCGGATCGACGACGCCGCCCCGCTCGCGGGGTTTCATAGCGCAGGTACCGAGCTAGGTACAAGTCCAAAAACGAAATAAAAAGAGGAAGATATGAGGGAGGAGGGATAAGTGAGTGAATGTGGACTCACTGAATGGTGGCCCGAGCTTACTGAGCAGCGTCAAGAAAAAAAATCTTCGTCATGACGAGACAAAAACAAAAAGGAAAATAAAACTTTCACGCACCCATTTCGCGCACGTATGCCTCAAGCACATCCTCATCCTCATCTGAGTACACGATACGCGGCGCGTCCAATGCGACGGGGCCTTCGGCGTGCTCGACGACAGATGCAGGACCGCCCGGAGAGAACATGGGATGCAGCGCTGTGGGCTCGCCGCGGAAGTGAGGCATGCGCCGCGCGATCTCGCGTGAAAACTTGTAGCTCCACATGAGGAGCTTCACGTCTGCCATCCTGCACAAAAATGGGGGGGATAGGGCGTGGGTCATAGGACACGAGGGAAGGCGGGACATGAGACCAACGATTCGAGGTAACCGGAGACAAAATCAAGTGGAGCAGAGACGTCCTCGGCATGCGTGATATGTGCGTGGCCGCGCGCGACTGGATGCTCCTATGTCATAAATGGACGTGACAGGTGGGTAGCACGCGTGATAGGGTTAGATCTGATGGGACTTTACAGGCATGGCCGGGACCATCGTGCTCACCGTCCTAGTACCCATTGTGAAATATTTGCGCTGCGGGAGCAGATTCCGATTGTTGGCCAAGCACGCCGAAAATATTCCCGTCCACAATACAGATTTATCGGGGGCATTCGCATAAAACGAGTCCCAGATCTCCTTGAACTCGGGACCAAGTTCAACAAGCTCAGATGGATCGGGGCGCCACTTGATGCCCACTTCGACACCGCTGATCGTCATGGTCAGCCAACGAGGGTAGAGAAGCAAGCTGTATTTGCGCACGAGTGCGTAATGAGCCCTTTCCCGGTCTTTGCGAATTCGGCCATGGCGGCTACGGTGAAAAATACCATCCATTTAAGTCCTTGTCCATAATCCCTGAGAAGGGTACATACCCGTGATCGCGTCTGCATCGTTGGCGTAAATTGCATCAAGCGTTACCGCCTCGTCTGCAGCGAAGTACGGAACGAAAAAATTCTGGTGATCTGTGCCCATGCTAGTGTCAATAACATGGTGCAGGTTACGGAGAGCTCGTCCCGCAGCGGACCTTGGTAATTCTTGCCAATTCCAGGTAAGTCGACCCGTTGCTTCACTCCAACACCTTCCAGGACCTCCTTGGCGCCAATTAAAGAACGCTCCAGTATCCCCGGAGTGCCGAGAGAGCCGGAAGAGATGACTACGAGCTTTGTCCCGCGGACGGTGCGCATTTCGGTTGGACCATCTGGATGGAAGAGTGGGTTGGGCACAAAGGCAACGCCCGTGGCGCGATTTTCTCTAGGTTGAGGTTTGATAAGGCCATGCCGAAAATAGAGAGGGGGAAACTGCCAATTGAAAGACATACTCGCCGAATGTGACATGCTTCACATGCATGCCTGTAGCTATGTGGAGGTTTGGACGTGTCTCTCTGAGGGGGTAGACCATGTCGTGCGGCACATCAGAACGAAGGCCAGTCTCTCCGTTTATCCACCTGCTCGCACAATCAGCGCACCCTGCACACAGCGCGCGCATGAAGGAGACGTAACAACGAACTTGGGCCATCTCTGCATGAGCACCAGTCATTTCAGGGATCATGTAGACAACGCATGAGATGTCGATAAGAAGCTGTGAGACTACGGCAGAACACCCACAGAATACACATTGATTGTTTTGAGATCGTTGGTATCGGTTTCAGGTGGCGCACGTGCACGGGTAGGATCAAGTGTGCCTACAACTTGCAGGTATTGATCTCCAAAGTCGAGAGACAACACTCGGGAGACCTTGAGCGGGCCCCCTGTTCCGTGCGTTGGCGCGCCGCTGGAAATTTGGTAAGTCTCCGTCTGCGAGCAAACAGACATCCGTCATTGCAATTCACAAAAGAAGAAAAACAGAAAACGGTGGCCTTCGTCCGCCCCGAGCGCACGTCACCTTTTTGAGGAGAGGAATGAGCTCGTCCGATCCCCACCCAGGGTTCTCATGCATATTCTTCCAGTCATCGTAGTCAGATGCGCTCGCACGAGTGTACATTGTGTCTGTTCAATACAGAAGGAAGAAGGTGTATTCGTCCATCCGCGCCTCTGCGTCAGCCTTTCCTCTCCTTTCTTTCTCGTTCCAGGAAGAGCGGTGAATGGATGTGGGGGGAGGGGGGGAGGGGAACTAGGTGAGAAACGCACAGTTGATACTACCCCCACCACCGAGACATTGCCCAGCATGCACGATCACCGAGCGGCCACCGAGCGCGGCGCTCGGACGGCTCACGTGCTCGCGCACCGTGTGTGATCCTGGTGCGATGTGCCTAATCGAGCGTGCGGGATGCCTGTGCGCCGGATCGTTCTGTGTTGTGAGACCCGCCTCGAGTACGAGGATCCGCAGGTCTGGGTCCGCCATCGCAAGACGGCTCGCGATGATGCAACCAGCAGTGCCACCTATTACACATCCTCTCTGTCAGAAGAGGGAGTAGGAAAGGTAAGGATGGCGCACCGCCCGCGATGATGATATCGTATTCTTTGTTGATGGTGGTGGGAGTCAACATCGTACCTTTGCTTTCGCAAACTCAACCGACTCGGACTGGGAAAATGGCAGCTGGGTTAAGACGGGATAGTTGCATCTGCGCCCTCAAGGGATATAACTGGATTAGGTAAAATGATTTGAGCTAATGAGTGCAGAAAAGCCTCTGGTGAGTAATATTATACATCCCAGAGTTTTGATGATCAGTGCCGTGGGAATGGGTTAATTACTGGGGTCATTAATGTAATGTAACCACACCCCTTATCAGACACCATCCGCAACAGCACTGTACTCCTAGAGTATGAAGCAACCAGCAAGCGGAACCCTCGGTTTGAGAACATGAGATATCCCGACGAGTCAACGACCGCGGGAAAAAATTTCGCATAGCCACCGACGACTGGGGTCGCGTGCGATTGAGAAGTCCAATGTTCTATCAGATACACAAGAACTCGACAGAAGTGACATGCATAGGGACACAAACAAACACAGGAAAGGTGAAACTGAGATAATGTCCTGCCAGTGGCTACGGGAAATGCATTTCGTAAGTGATGGAAGGATTGCCGTTGCCCGTAAATTGTATCCGGTCACGGGACAAACATATTTGTATCTGCTGACTTTGTTCTAACCCCACCCACCAGGGTTTCTATCTTCATCCCTGACAGCGGCTCACTCCGACGGTAGTATTCCACATGTTACCACAAGCAGTGATACCTCCAGTACGCATAACGACACCTGTGACCTGGCCCGTCCTATTCCCATGGAGGTCCCGCGTCATGAAAACCAATCACTACCTATCGACTTTAAGTATCACTGAATACCTCTTGCCTGGGGACCATCTCCATGACTAGGATGACCCGAATCTGTGATCGCTGTTTCGGCGGTGCGATTGATGGACATTGTTGAAAACTGGGATCAAGCTCGCCCGCCTCGCGCGCGTGCGGAGCGCTCCATTTGAGATCCCTTTTTCTTCTCATACAATTTTCCTGGACTTTTCTGGTATAAAACCGCAGTTACATCGGGGCAAAACGAGTATTGGTTCCCCAATAAACTCCTTCCTTGCTTTGCGTGGCCGTGCAAAAATCCTACAGACACGTAGTTTTTGTCAGCTTTCTGTCAGGACCCGATGTTGGTGTTGTTGTTGAACTGTTGCGTGCCACAAAGCGAGGGAATGCAGGTTATTGAGGTACAAACGCACGTGTTGCCCCGTCTTTTCTATGCTCCACATGTGGGGAAGTCCAACAAACCCGTAGGAAGGGTAACAAGAAATTGCAGCTCACCGCTCCCTGCCCCACAAACGCGCGAGCCGAACGAGCTCGATTCGTGCCTAACAGCTCGTGGGGTACGATAGTTAGCGATTAAGATGGTCGTACCCAGACATTTCATATACCTCTAGTCAAGAGGCGAGCTCCATTGTGAATATATCTACTTTGTCAGAGCTTCTCGGAGATTTTGGACCAAGGGACCATGTTTATTGCCTCAGACCTGTCCCCATATTTTTATTCTACACCCTCGCCATTTATCACCCCTTTGAGCCTATATCCAGCTGCCTCGTTCAACTACAGTAGTCATGTGCTGAGTATTATTTATCATTACCCATCTACGAATGTTGCAAGTTCGATTCAAGAGCAATATGCATCTGCCTATGCACGTAAACTTCATAACTACGACCAAATCCTTCAGAGTCGCGCAGGTCCTCTGGCTGAGACTCCGTCGCAAACGACATTCTTTATACCCAACTCCTCCGCGATAATCACGGCGGCCTTCTCCCCAATGACGAGCGCAGTCGAGTAAGTGTTCGCAGCGACATTCGACGGGCAGATGGACATGTCCGCAATTTTGAGACCTTGGACACCATACACATTGAGGCGTGGATCGACGACACCGCCTCGTTTGCGAGGTTTCATCGCGCAAGTGCCGAGCTAGTGTAGTGCAAATAGAGCCGAGGATTCGT
>Ga0307512_10007922_pt1 | contig 10438 bp, 14 predicted proteins | sample 14_EM_MG_FD_200267 | JGI IMG/M metagenome (GOLD analysis project Ga0307512, IMG submission 200267) | Populus trichocarpa ectomycorrhiza microbial communities from riparian zone in the Pacific Northwest, United States - 14_EM | ecosystem: Host-associated > Plants > Roots > Unclassified | place... | reverse complement strand
GCGAAGCACAGCACCTTCCTTGGCACGCTGTGCCTCACGGCTGAGCCCGACATTCTCGGAGAACCATGCGGGGTCGTCACGGATGGCGGCACACTCGTACAGGGCGAGTAGGACTTGGGGAACACCAGCCCTCTTGGCGGCGGAGTAAGCGCAGGCGTGGCCGAGAGCGACGACCGCGCGTTCGGACTCCGGGAGAAGCTCGTACTCGGCAGCCTCGGAACGGTGGCCGCCAGGGACGCGGCGCAGAATCTCGCGACCCTCCTGGAGGAGAGCTTGCGCGTGCTTGGCCAGAAGCGACTCCTTGGCATCCGGGATGGGGAGGGTGTAGCGGCCCAGGACGAGCTCACCCCAGAGACGGATGCACAACGCGAGGACATCACCCTCAGCAATGATGACGCTGTTCAGGTCGGCCTGTCGAGTGTTTGTCAGTGAAATCCTTGGTCATGGAGTTAAAGGGGTGTTACCTTGTGACGCGCAATGAAGTTGGTGTCGAACGTGCCCTGCGCACCGCAGCGCTCCGCCATCTCGTGCGCGCACTCCATCGCCTCACGAATAACCGTGGCCTTGACGAGCACAGCAAGGCGGTGCTTGATGGGGTGAGTAGCCTTGGGATCGGCGAAAATGGGTGCGACCTCGCGGTACCACGCATCGAGGACGCGGGCAGAGGCAACAGCGTGCAGAACAGACCACTGCTGGGTGGGGAAAGAGAATATTGGGACCTTCTCGCCATGAGGAGCAACGTGGCGACGAAGGGAGTAGGCGCCGCCGATGTAAGCGGTGTGCTTAAGACCAGAGACGCAGGGGCCGGCGACTGCGAAGGAACCAATTGGGATGCGCCAGAGGGTGTCCCACCAGGCAGCGCGGGGGTCCTTGGGTGGCTCGAGGCTGTCGCTGAGAAGGGCAGAGGCTGGCAACTTGACCTTGTTGAAGCGGGTCATGGAGAAGTCGAGGGGAGAAGCGCCGCTGCGAAGTGGCAGGCGGATGGAGATAATGCCAGGGAAGGGCTCGCGGGTGTTGCAAATGGGGACGATGAAGGGACGCATGCCCTTGTCCTCGCCCCTGATGATCAAGCGGGCCATGACAAGAGCGATCTTGTTGATACCGAAAGTCGGGTTGGAGGCAGGCATGAACCTGTGTGCAGGTAAACATCAAGCGATTTGTGACATTCACAAGTACAACTTACTTGGTAGCTTCTTCATGGGGAGTGTGAAGTACGTAGCTCCCATCTTCTTGCTGGTGGGCAGTTGTCTCGATGTTGATAGCGTCGAGACCGTGGCCGCGTTCAGAGAGAAGATAAAGACCGATCACGTCACCCTTGAGGAGACCATTCACAAGCGGAACGAGGTCGGGGCGGGTGTTGACGTAGCGGGCGAGGGTTCCAACAGTCAAATTGATCTGTGCCGCAAGGATGGTGAAAAGGCCGTAGTCGAGTGCAATATTAGGATCAAGGTGCATCGACCAGAACTTAGGTGTCATCTTTAGGACATCCTCAGCCGTCAAGTCTATGGGTGCGTGTCAACCGGTGGGCCTAGGATAGAGACGCAGTGACAGGAAGCATACTGTAAGTGCGCAGGATGAGAATTGCGCGCTGGTAGGCCAATGCGATGCGCTCATCGAAAGGAAGAGTGCTGACATCAGCGGTGAAGAATGGGTGGGCAGCGATCTGCTCAGAGGGAGAGGACATGTTTACAAGACTTTGAAAGAAGGAAGATAATTTGAATGCTTGCAGTGGAACCCAGTAAGCTGCTGCGAGAGGGACTCTTCATATTTTCTTTTATACCTCTCTGCCCCAAATTCGAAGCGGATATCACGAGCATTTTGCGAACAAATGTCCCATTCGGCGTTTGCAACTCCGTAGTGTAGGCCGAGCGTCACTGCCCACCGTGGAACTGAAAGAAGAAGGTTGTTTTGGTTACTATTGATGAGATCCAATGAACTCACGTCAAGCTCATGTTCCCCATGTTCTCCTCACTCCGACCTCTCCTCACCCCGTGCCACCGTACTAACGGCCTTTATCTGGGAAGACCCGCGTCCAACCTCCATAATACACCATCGATGTGGCGTTTGATACCGTACTCGCTGAACGCGGCTGTCCAAGATTAGTTTTAGATTCGACGGTCTTGGAAGGCCATGCATCTTATATCTCTCCCTCTGGTCTGCTTTACGAACTCACTAGCTTCGGTTGTACCCCCTGCATGGTTGGAGCGAACAGTTTTCGGAAACCGCGATGAAAATATGTCTACGCCTTTTTTGGGGTTCTGGGCAAATGTTACACACTTGAACGGTTGACACCGCCGAAGACACATTCAAATTCGTTACGGAGTTACCCTGCCAGTTGGTGAATGACCGATCCGTCCAGGACCCTCGGAGCTGACATTGGGTGATGTCGAGGCGTCCTTTATCGCAAAGAAAGGAGTTGCTGAGGGACCTTGGGCGGCGTTATACAGAATACCCAGTTCTCATGACATAAGTGGACCCAAAATACAACGTGGTCGGCTTGCCAATGGAGCTAAACTCGCATGCTCCTTATGGTCAAGGAAGGGTACGAATCCGCCGGGAGCAAACACCGTGGGAAGTTAGGAAAAGTGATTCCAGGGTACTGTAATATCTCGTCTAGAATCCCGGTGCCGTATGAGCTAGCGACGAGGCGAGTGAGGTGCCATGCTAGATTCCACGTCAAGTGAGCAAGCGGGCGACACGCCATCGAGTTACGTGTACACTCTTTAAGCTATCGCTGTCACTGGGTGCGAAGGCCACCAGATCCATCAGCGATTGCAGTCTGAAGCCATCGGTGGCACCCCTCGGATCATCAGGCCGAGAATATTTGACGCTCAAGCGAATGGGTCTCATGATCGTTCTTGAAGAGTCTAATTATAGCACCATGCCTAAACCCCGCAATCATTGCCCTGGCGTTTAGCAGCCCCAGGATGGACGTCTCCGTTTGGTGTGGCCATTATGGCCATGCTTTCTGACAGAGCTCAGGATCCAAGAGAAGATACCATCTGTCCAAGGCTAAATTGGTACCCACATGTATCTCCTCGCTAGGATGCTCCGAAGAAGCAATTTGGTTTTGATGGGGTCTAGTAAGTGTGGCTGCGTGGGAAATTCACCGGACGCTCACTCACTTGCTAACTTGAACACCCAACAGCCCTCCCTCCCTTTCCCTGCGACCGAAGGACAGGTTAAACGATCGTCTTACCACTGTGGATCCCCAATGCTGTGGCTGGAGGATACCGCCAGGTCGGCATTTAGCATCCATTAATAGTTCATGAAATGGCACTGTTGGGTCTTTTCTGCCACCATCATTCTCGAAACCAAAAGTCCTTTCAAGAGATCTTCGCATTTTGCATGACGGAACTCCGAAATTTAACTGAATCAGGAGTTTTTTTTCCTGGGATGGTGATAACGTGAAACCACTTACCTTCATGAATAACCAGTGTTTCTCTGAGACGCAGTGAGTGATAACCGTTGAGCGCTGAGCATTTACGGAAGTCCGCACGGCACACCGGCAACACACCGGCAACAGCCGGCAACGCGGCAGCGGCTTTCAATTTGTATTTGATGTTCAACATTCACCCACGAAAGCGCCCACACTTCCTCCCAAAGGTAAAGGCCCCACAGCTACTTGCAGTTGTAGTATTCGACAAACTTATTCGGACCATGCAGAGGCATCCTCATTATCGCGTACCCCACCATCCCAATGCCACTAGGGTCTGTGGGCTGATCCTGGCCCAATTGCGTCGATTCCCTACCCCCCACTCAGAATGCGGTGCGACGATCTTCGACGGATTGGATTGCTTTTGCACTTCTTCTCTGGGTTGTATCGTATCAAACCCAACCCTAGTCACCAATCCCGGCCCCAAATTCCCTCACCTAACGCCGCCCCAAATTGCCAACGTTGCACTGCACATGACCACACAGTGGGTAGAATGACGTCATAGTATGCGCCGCATCGTATGATTCGTGCTTTTTCTCTGCCTCCTCCGTCATACAGCTCCACTAGGCGTACATGGGTGTATAAGAGAGGGTTTTGTGAGATGGAGCAAAGATCTAGTTCACCCCCTATCAAACTTCTGTTTGTCAACTTTTCGATTACTAGACCAGCCACATTCTACAACAATCACAATGGTGGGTAATTGATGAATTCGCGCTGGTGTCACTCATTCATGGAGCCTCTCGTCTCAGGGTTCCATCGTCTCTGCCATTGGTAGAGGCATCAATGCTATCATCTCTGCGATCGCCGCTGTCATTGAAACTATTATCAGCGCTATCGTCACGGTGCGTTTAACGGAACTACTAGATGTCTATACATCTCACTCTGGTCTGCTACCCACAGGTAATCGTGACCATTTTCGATGTAATCACGGACATTCTATGCTGTCGCTGCTGTGGTTCCCGTCGCCGCACAGGACGCACAGGACGCACAGGATACTCCCGTCGTCGCCGGGGAGGAGTCACCGGGAGCACATATTAATGTGATAGCAGTCGACGAGGTTACGTGTCATAATATGCATCGCATATTGAGTGCACTGGCGCGATCTAATTGTATTCATTGACCTATAAATGGATGGATCTTCAATATGTAGTAATGATATCCGTATACACGACCATGTTGGGTTTGAGGTCTACTTGCCCATGATCGTTGCAGTGACCGCGGCGTGTTGATTCGATTCGGGACAAATAGCTTCCGTGTTGATTTCGATCAATCCGCCTCCGCCACCGGAACAACTTGGAAGGGTATCAATCGTCGGGTATGTAGGTCTGCACTTGAGTTTCCACCTCTACACCTCAGGCTGTCAAAGTCTAGAGCCCCGCACCGCATCAGTGTGCCTCCGCAACATCATTCATTTCCATGACGGTTAAGTGGTTTTTTTAGAGTTCAAGAGCGGATCTAGTGGCGGCTCAGTTCGACCTCCATCAAGCTACAGTCGAAGCCCTCATAACCCATAGCTCTGAAAACCCATAATCCCTTATACCCCATAGGCTTTTTTAGTTACCAACTTGGTATGTGGGCAATAACCCATACATCCGCAATACCCCATAACCCATACCCCATGTGACCCAAATCCCATGAGATATGGTGTGATTTACATGAGCAGAACCATGATCCGACTGACACTTTTGCAAATTTGGATGCAAAATGCTGACCCCCTTTCATTTTCCCTCCGAAACCACCACCATCGCCTTCACCAATGTCAACCACCTCACTGTCACCGCAACACAAAACCAACCTCTACCCTCCTTGCCTACCGACTCCTGATTCATTGCCTCCCATTCATGTCATCGCATTCCACTTTCACCTCCATTCTTGACTGCTGAACCCGTTTGAAGAGTCCCGGGCGATAGAAGAGACATCAGACAAAGAAATTTACCAGGCTGTGTTGGCTGCACACAAGGCACAGGAGGAAGGGCCCATCAATGGTGGGGACAACAATGTAGAGGATGATGCCCCGCTTGAACCCTGTCTGACATATCATGAGGTCTTCCAGGTGGCATCCATCATTGGCAGGTGTGCCAGACATATTGATAATCCAACTGCATACAAGCTCAAGGCAGTTTTGGCCTCATTTAAATGTCAGATGCAATTGGAGAGGTCGCAGACACTGACCACTACCCAAATTATCGATTACTTTCATCCCAAGTAGTCACTACTGTCTTTGAAATGCGTCGAATACTCCAATGATAGTTTTTTTTTTTCAGTTTTTATGTCATTATAGTGCCATCCTGGAAACCCATACTCTCTATTAACCCATAGCAAAAATCTGTGACGGAGGGGTATGGGTTATGAGGGCTTCGACTGTACCACGTCCATGCGACTGCAGCCCCTGGATCACAGAGTCCCCTTGGCCATGGTCCTCGATCTTGTGCGACGGCGCCAGACCACGGGGCTCCACTAGGACTCACAGGTGTCCCACAAGCCGCGGCACCAGCGCACCTCTCCCTACCATGTACGTGACCATACCTGTGAGCGGAATGATGTGGCTCCAGGCCTTCAATGCAAACCGGGAGTCTGCTTCCATTTCCATCATATCACCCCTACTTCCGCTTGGGAGGGTGAGAGTAGTATTTGAATACCAAATCTTTTGATGGTCACGAATCTCCGTCGGAGAGCGAACAGTAAATGCCCCTTGTTCTGTCCAAGACTCCAAGTATCAGAATCGCTCCCAAGTCATGGCCCGAATACGAGTAATAGTAGCACTCAGGACATCGCCAGTGGTGGCACTAGAAGCCCTTACTGTGGCTCTTGTCTATACTTATACCATATAGATTATATGGTATATTCTTGGTCAATTCGGGACCTGTTAATGCCAGTGTTGCACTAACGAATAGATGGATGATCGCCTCTATCTATACTGTAGAAAGTCACTGTGTAAGCCCTTTAGAGACGTGACAATAAGGCCCAACAAGTACAGCTTTCTAGAGAAAGTTTCAGTGAGATCCAAGACGTCCATACGAGATACTATGTGTCCAACTTGTTGCAACCCCCATAGAAGAGGAAGGACAAGGTATACTCGGGTGGTCAATCTCAAATTTCTCCTAGGATCATTGAAATTATACCACGTGCGACAACTGGTGGAAAACATGTATCGCTGTCGCAGTAGTAGCAGTACTACCACCTATGTCCCATCGCAGATGAAGGAGACTGGGAAAGTGTTTCTATAACCAAGTTGGCACGTATAGGTCAGAGAATCTCATGTTGCTAGAAGGTTCATCGCCTAAGCCAGTGTTCGACGTCCCTCCGAGATTAACGAAAATAAGACAGCCCCCTATCTTCATTATTAGCGCTGGACACGCAGGTTTCAAAAGGGCAATAGCCATTTGACCCACCGCTAGGAAATCGCGGAAGCGAGCGATCAAACTACGTTTGTTGTCTATAGAAATTGAGCAATGAAATGGTTGAGAAATTCCACGTTCGACAAAGTCAGATACGGCCCGAAGGTTGATTGGGGGAAAGAAATTCAAAGAATGCTGGCGGGGGGGGGCTTGTATTTGAAGACAACTCGAAGACTGCAGCCTAGTGTAGCAGACGCAGAGCTGGGATTGGTCTCTGAGAATGCCGCTAGATATACTATAGCGAATGCTGACTAGAAAAATGATATCGCTGGAGATGTGTCTAGTCGAACAACGGCGTAACGACATCTCCATTTATGATGGATACATGGCCTAAGGCAAAGTGGTGCCTATCAGTACGACTGTCTGGGACTGCGTCTGGTCCAAGATTTTAGGGGAGGTGAGATGAGATTAGATAAGAGCCTGAGACTCGGAAGAACATCCGAAAGCAAGCGCTGCTGACAATGCGCCACCGAACCTCACACGACCTGGGTTCGCACGATTCCCCAATTCTGGTATTGTTGGCGATACTACTACTAGTATTAATGGCCGCCGCTCCTCGTATCTACCCTATCTCTCAATTATACCACGATTCACAAGCCCTTTCCTACGAGCACTCGAAGGCGATCCCTGGACCGCTTTGTCCTGGGTGGTCCGTACACGATACTCTAGATCGTTGACGTCACACATAAAGTCTCCTTATCCTTATCGGAACTACCATGTCAGTGCAGTTCACTGAATCGCAGGCCCCTGTCGCACCCTTCACGTCGACTGGCGTACATCTCACCCCGGGTCCCAAGAAGGTCACCGTTCTATCATCGCACCCCCTGGACCCACTTTCCCCAGATGAGGTAACTCTATCTGAGTCGCGTTACACCCTTGTCCTGATGTGGATGCGGTCGGTGCTCAGATTGTCGCAGTTTCCCTAGCCGTGCGCCACCACCTTGCGGCTCACACCTCCGTTAAAGCCGTTCGATTTTTTACAAACTATCTCTTTCCGCCGCCGAAACGCGCGGTGCTCGCACATCTCGGCATCCCGTTCGCAACTGGCGAAAACGTGAGGGATGAGGATCGCGTACCCATCATACGCAAAGCCGAAGTCGATGTGAGTCGTGCCCCTTAAATTCTTCCATACTCGCGGGTCATCGTGTCCCATGTGCGGACTTCCCTACTCTGTTCGATCCAACGTCATTGAGTGGATCGCATCTCGTTCCCTTGGATCCGACGTCCCGTCGTGATTACTTCACCAGGCGGAAGTGCAACCTGTGCGTAGCAAGGGGTTGGTTGCCCTTTGTCAACCCGATTGCCGACGAGTTTTGGGTTGTATCCTTACATTACTCCATACTTACTCCCCCGTCACTTCTTTCTTAGTTCGTAGACCTCCTTACTGGGTAAGTTATATACTTCATCTGCCCCATCTCCGCGCGCTGGCATCCGCTGAAGGTGGACCCTTACGGTAGCGATATATATAACACAATTGTAGCGCTTGATGGCACTAACGGCATTTGGAGCGTCGAAAATCTTCTCAAGCTCCCTGAGGGGACACACCCCCAGATCACTCCAGGTGAACTTCTTGATTGCGAGGATATTGTGAAGAACGATACACAAGTACAAGCCCTCGCGAAGGAAGTCGGTAAGTGGACTTGTACACCCTGACATTTGTGCTTCTGTCTCATTCCTTCCCCTGCAGGCGTTGAGCCGCACCAGATCTTTGCTGATGGATGGTCGGTGGGATACGATGACCGTTTCCCAAATTCACAACGCTTGCAACAAGCGCTCCTTTTCGCGCGCTTCTCACAACATGACAACCTCTATGCGCATCCTCTGGTACTGTCCTTCCTTTACGTGTATCGCACGTGCATTGCAAACGGCAAGAACAGGACTTCGTCCCCGTAGTTGATGTTGTCGCACGTAAAGTCATACACATAGAATTCCCTGGCGCCTATCCCAACGTTCCTGCGTCAACACAACCGCCCCCGTTGAACAAGGATTCCCTGGAACATTCACAACGTCCTCGCATTCCTCCTTCTTTCACACCTCATGACTTCCTCCCAGACCTCATCGAGGAGGCCGCGAGGAAAGAGGGCAAGGAATGGAAGCAACGCGAGGCTCCTAAGCCATTGCATGTAGTACAGCCTGAAGGTGTTAGTTTCAATATAGACGGGCATGTGCTAGAATGGCAGAAGTGGAAAATGCATGTTGGTACGTACTCCTTGCATTAAGATGACCAGTATCGCTGATATATTGGGTCAATCCATAGCTTTCAGCCAGCGTGAGGGGGTTGCACTCTCGACTATTACGTACAACGATGATGGCGTGTTACGCCCGCTGTTTTACCGCCTCTCGCTCGCAGAGATGGTCGTGCCTTACGGCGCACCTGAGCACCCTCATCCGCGAAAGTTTGCTTTTGATGTGTTAGTCAGCAGAATGCTGCACAGAGTGTTGTGCTTACCAAGAGTTTCAATAGCGGCGAGTACGGCATGGGAACACAGGCGAACGAGCTTTCGCTCGGCTGTGACTGCCTGGGCCAGATTCACTACCTTGTACGGAGCGACATCACTTTGGCCCTTTGCCACACCCTCTGACAACTGACATAGCCAGGCGCATATACTGGCCATGATGGTTCTGCGGTCATTATCAATAACGTAATATGCATCCATGAAGAGGACGCTGGTCTGCTGTGGAAGCACACCGACTATCGTGTTGGTGGACGTTCTTATTGTGTCCGCAGCCGTCGCTTAGTAATTAGTATGGTCTGCACGGTCGCGAATTACGGTACGGTTCACCCCCTTACGACTTTAAGTCACCTCTAAAATTGCGTCTGCAGAATACGTGTGGAACTACTTTTTCTATCAAGACGGTACGGTCGAGTTTGAGGTTCGCCTAACAGGGATTCTCCAGGTTTCGGTTGCAACCTCGAATGAGCCTGCGCCGTATGCGACACGCGTTGCCCCTAGCATCAACGCCCATTTTCACCAGCATGTTTTCTCGATCCGCATTGACCCGATGGTAGACGGACTCCTGAACAGCGTCGTCGAAACGGACGTGCTCCCGATCACCGCGGGATACGGTTCACCAGAGAACTTTGCTGGAAACGCGTTCCAGGTCCACGACCGCGTGCTCCGTCGTGCCAGCGAAGGCGCGTGTGATTGGGATCTATCCACAGACCGGCGGTGGCGCATCGTGAGCGCGGGAAAGAAGCACTATGCCTCAGGACAACCGACGGGATACACGATCAACGTCAAGGGCGGCGCGACAGCGTTCCTACCGCGTCCAGAGGGCTGGGTCGGCCGCCGTGCGACGTTCGCACATAAAACGTTGTGGGTCGTACGGGAAAAGGAGGACGAGCGGGAGGGCGGGCGAATGTGGCCGTCGGGTAAGTATGTTCCACAGGCGCGTGAGGAACCCACGGATAGCTTGGCGCGGTGGTTGCGCGACGATGGAGAGAAGAGCATCGAGAACGAGGACGTGCTGGTCTATGTCACGGTTGGGACGACGCACATCCCGCGTCCGGAAGACTGGCCTGTGTACGTCTAGTCCTCTATCTCTCCGAGGATGCTCCCTGTTCTTACGTCTATGCGCGCGCGTTGGGACTCAACAATGATGG